>Ga0315554_1001254_pt1 | contig 14962 bp, 10 predicted proteins | sample SalMarSW160370MG_FD_202114 | JGI IMG/M metagenome (GOLD analysis project Ga0315554, IMG submission 202114) | Salt marsh sediment microbial communities from the Plum Island Ecosystem LTER, Massachusetts, United States - Salt Marsh Sediment SW1603-70 ... | reverse complement strand
GACATCTTCAGGAGAAGATTATGCGACGTGATTGCTTCCCTTTGCCCCTGTTGCTTGGCCTGGTGCTGGCGGTCGCGCCCAGCGTCCTCGCGGGCGAGCAGCCGCCCTACGCTCGCTGGCCGGATGTTCTTGGAGACAAGGTTGCGTTCACCAGCGACGATGACCTGTGGATCGCGCCCCTCGACGGCGGTCCCGCGACGCGGCTGACTTCCCACAAGGGACAGGAGCGAAATGCCGTGTTCAGTGCCGATGGCAAGTGGATCGCTTTTACCGGCCAGATGTTCGGAAACGCCGATGTGTTCGTCATCCCGGCAACCGGCGGAGAACCCAGGCGGTTGACCTACTGGAACACCAACGACGAGGTGGCCGGATGGACGGAGGGCGGCAAGGTGCTGTTCCGCTCCGACCGCCAGCCGCCCTTTCGCGCCACGGAGCTGTATGAGGTGGACCCGGAGGGCGGATTTCCGGAAAAGCTTCCCTATCTCCGTGCCAGTCACATCGCTTGGGAACCGGGTGGCAGACGCGTGGCACTGGTGCGCAACAACCTCGCCTGGGTCGAGTGGAACAGGTACCATGGCGGGCAGGCAGACAAGATCTGGGTGGGCGATCCCACGGTTCCCGAGTTCACATTGGTCAGCCATGGTCCGGGAAATGAATCATGGCCGATGTGGAACGCCAACGGCCGGATCTATTACGTGGCGGACTACAAGGGTCGCGAGAATCTCTGGTCGATGATGCCCGACGGTTCCGACTTGCGTCAGGAGACCGACCTCGAACGCTTCGACGTGCGCTACCCCCGAATGCGCGGCGACCGCATCGTTTTTCAGACCGGGGCGGACCTGGCGATTTTTGACGTCAACACCCGCGATATGCAAAAACTGGAGTTGAATGTCCCCAGCGACCTGGTGCAGGCGTCACGGCGGTTTCTCGATCCCAACGAATGGGTAGACGACTGGACGCTGAGCGTGGACGGCGAACGGATGGTGGTTTCCACCCGGGGAGAGGTGTACACGCTTCCGGTCAAGGGAAAGGGGTTGATTCGCCGCTGGACTCGCAGCAGCGGCAGCCGTGAACAGGACGTTCATTTTATCGGAAAAAGCGGGACGGTGATGGCGATTACCGACGCCGGGAACGATATGGCCGTTGTCAAGCTGGACGAACCGCTCGGCGAGATGATTCCGGTGGAAAAGCAAAACGACTCGCTCTGGAAAGATTTGGCGATTCCATCGCCGGACGGGAAGTTCGCCGCGCTCGCAACCGGCGATCAGCGGTTGTGGCTGATTGACCTCAAGAAGGGAACGCGGAAGCTGGTCGACCGTGGAGGCTGGGAGTTCACGGAAATCGCTTGGTCGCCGGACAGCCGCTGGATCGCATACACACACGTAGAGGGCGAAGCCGAGATAAACATCCTCTACATCTACGACACAAAGTCCGGGAAAAACGTCCGCATCAGCGATCGCCATTTTAACACCAGCAGTCCCGCCTGGGACCCGGATGGCCGTTTCCTCTACTGCGTCAGTGAACGGAATTTCAGCTACAACCAGGACTACAGCCGTGGACTGTTCACCTTCAAAGGCACCAACATCCTCGCTCTGTATCGGTTGCGGAACGACGTGCCGAGCCCAAGCCTGCCGCACGGTGACGTGGCCGGTGACGATCTGGCGGAGGCGCCATGGCTGGCCAAAGACGGCAACGGGGAAAAGAAAGACAAAAAGAAAGAGGACGACACCCCGAAACCGGTTGTGATCGAGTTCGAAGGATTGTCGCAGCGGATGGAAGCCCTCCCGGAAAAGAACGGCACCTACGGCGGCCTCATCGGAGTCGGCGACAAGATCTACTACGAGGATCTTGGTGACGGGGGCCCCACCTCCACGCTGATGCTCTACGACCTCGCGAAAGGGGAGTCGGAAACGGTGATGTCGGGCATTTCGGGGTACGAAGTGAGCCAGGATGGTTCGACGATCGTCGTCCGTGCGGGAAAATCCTGGTACTGGGGCAAAGCCGGCAACTCCTCGCTCGACAAGGGTGACGACAACACGGTGGTTACCGACGGATGGGAACTGGAGGTCGAGCCGCAGCTCGAATGGCAGCAGATTCTGCACGAGGCGTGGCGGCAGGAGAAAGTCTTCTTCTACGACTCGTTCCACAACGGCGTCGATTGGGACGAGGTGCTGGCGAGGTACGGTTCGCTGCTCAACCGTGTTCGGACTCGCGACGACCTCAATGACCTGATACGCGAGATTCAGGCGGAACAGTCCACCGGCCACTCCTTCATTGCTCGCGGGGATTATCCCAAGCTCGATGAGGTGGACACCGGCATGCTCGGCGTCGATTTCGAGCCGGACCGCGAGGATGATGTGTACAGAATCGTCAAGATCTATTCGCCGGAGCCGGGGAGCATGAACGGTTCCAGCCCGCTGGCGGTGTCGGATCCCACCGCCGGACCCGGTACGTACCTGCTCGAGGTTAACGGACGTCCGGCTAAGGCTTCGCGGAATGTGTACAGTCTCTTCGAAGGAAAAGCGGGTGTGCCGGTGGCATTGCTGCTCAATGACAAGCCGACCCGCAAGGGTGCGCGTGAGGTGATCGTCACGCCCATCTCATCGGAGCGGCAGCTTCGGCTCGACACCTGGATCGGAGAAAAACGCGACTATGTGATGGGCAAGAGCGATAACAAGATCGGCTATGTTTTTCTTCCGGACATGTCCGCGCGCGGCATGTGGCGCTGGGGCAGGGACTATTACCCGCAGCGGCAACTGCCCGGGCTGATCATCGACGACCGCTACAATTCGGGCGGCAACGTCAGCGAGTATTTCCTCAAAGAGATGGCCGCGCCGATCCACACGCTGCAATCGTCCCGCTACGGCGGCTGGGAGACCAAGCCGCACGGCTCGTTCTATGGGCACGCCGCGGTGCTGATCAACGGGGTCACATTCTCCGATGGCGAGAATTTCGCTCATGCGGTTGAAACGACCGGGTTCGCCCCTGTGATCGGCACACGCACGTCGGGCGGCGGCGTCTGGTGGTGGGCGAGACGGCCCCTGCTCGACCGCGGTCTCGTCGTTGTGCCGGAGTTCGCGTCCTGGTCTCCGACCACCGGCAAGTGGGTTGTCGAGGGCACGGGGGTGAGTCCGGACGTAGATGTCGCCAACGATCCCGCAAGTGAGCTGCGGGGCGAGGACAAACAGCTTGACAAGGCAATTGAGTCGGTGCTGAAGAAGATCAAGGAGGAGCCGCACATTTTCGCTCCGCGCCCTGAGCGGGGACCGAACGCAGAATAGCCGTTTCCGGGTTTGGCGATTCGGCGGCCTCCTTGGGGGCCGCCTTTTTTCTCCTGGAGAGGGAACAATCCGGCCGGATTGAACCGATGCTGAGCATCGGTGGAAGGGCTCGGCGGTTTTCGTTACTTTTCAGCGAGGAGATTCCTGCGGACATGGTTTCGGCGTCCCCAGCGTGATACTCAAACTCCGAATTTCATCGGCTGAACGGACAGGCGGTTGAAACGGGTGGGGAAGGGGAAGGTTTGCATTCCGCCTTTCAGGAGGGGAAACGGATGGCACAGGCACTGAACCGGTTTACAAATCTTACCAGGAACCAGGCGGGGTTATCCGCCCCCCTTTCGGAGCGGAAGGCTGTCGCAGGCTTAGAGGCGACCGGCGTGAACGACGAGGAGATTCAGGCACTGATCAGCGTGTCGGGTGTTAAGCTGTCCTCCTTGGCTCAGTTGCACTCGGTTCGCGAGAAGCTGTTGGCGCGTATGGAAGCCGTTGCGAAACGGGTTTCGAGCGCTCTGCTCGATTTGCCGGCGGGCCAGCGACTGGACCGCAAGCAGACGGACAGGTTGCGGCGCATCGTGAAAAAACTCCTCGAATCGGTGTTTAACGCTGAGTTGAACGACGAATGGGCGTCGCGGACAAAAGCCGAGGGGCTGGCGCTTTTCGATCTCGGGTTCGACGGTACAGTGATGCCGACACTTGCGGCATGTGCGCTGTCTGGATTCGCACCCAACATTTCAGCGATCCACAAACGCGAAACGAGGGAAACGGTTCGCAGCGCATTGACTTCGCGCATCGCTCTGGAGATGTCCGTCGCTGCGCTGGGCACACGTCCCCAAAACGCCGGAGAAATCCAGACCATCGCCCAGCGTGACGCAGACCTCAAGTTTCTCAACAGTTTAATCCGTGAAGCCGCGGTGATCGGCGACATGACCAGCCGCAGCGACCTTACCCGTTTCCCGGAGTTCCTCCGCGATACCGTGGCCGCGATCAACGAACTGCTCGATTCCATCCTCGTCCCGCTTCGGGAGGCCATTGAAGTGCTCGAGAAGGTCCATAGCCGCGACCTCACGCCACGGTTGATGAAAGCGTACGCGGGTGATTACAAGCTGATTCCGAAAGCGTTGAATCCCGCCCTCGACCAGTTGATGGCGGCGTTGCGCAACGTGGCGGATGCCTCGCGGCGCGTCGAGGAGGGGGCCGTCAAGGTCTCCAAAACCAGCCAGTCGCTCGCCGCCGGGGCTACGCAGCAGGCGAGTACGCTGGAGGAGATTCGAGCCGCCGTTGAGGAGTTGACCGAACGAACCCGGAGCAATGCCAAGAAAGCCAACGAGGCGAGCCGCCTCGCGCAGGAGGCGGAGGATCACGCAGAAAAAGGAAACAGCCAGGTCCAGGCGATGGTTAGGGCGATGGAAGGGGTATCACACTCCACGGACGAGATTTCGCAGATCATTCAGGTGATCGAGGATATTGCGTTTCAGACCAAGAATCTCGCGCTGAACGCGGGGATCGAGGCGTCTCGGGCGGGAGCGCAGGGTACCCGTTTCGCCGTCGTCGCACGGGAGGTTCGCGACCTTGCCGAGCGGTCTGCGCGTTCCGCGTCCGAAACCGCCGAGTTGATCGAGAAGACGATCCAGCGTGTTCATGAGGGCGTGTCGGTCGTCGGCCAGACCGAGGGCTCGCTGCGGTCGATCACCCAGGCGGTGCGGGATGCGACAACCCAGGTGCGCGGCATCGCGGAGGCGACCGAGGATCAGGCCCGTGGCATTGAGCAGGTGAACATTGCGCTTGAACAGGTTGAGGTGGTCACCCAGGGCACCGCTCAAAGCAGCGAGGCTGGGGCGGTGATCGCGGCGGATCTCTCCGCGGAGGCTGTCCGGCTCCGCGAAGAGGTCAGCAAGTTCAAGATCGACGGAGGCCTGCGGGGGAAACGGGATTCGTTGGACCCGCCGGCCCCCGAGGATCAATCGGAGTCCCCGGATTCATCCGGCGGCGAAGGCATCGACGATCCACAAAGTGATTCCGAAGAGTCCTGATCTCGTAGCTCCAGCAGGTCACTGTTGCTGGACGAAGCACGCGGGGAGTTTCTTCAGGTGAGACGATCGTCGTTGCGGGCTGGATCTCCCCTCTTGCACCTGCCTGCCGTTTCCCTCGTTTGATTCTAGATCAAGATTCCTGTCGACTGGCGTGCGATCGAGCGGGTTAGCTCTCCTCGACTGTCAGCAGCACGCGGACGACACCACGGCCTGCATCCACGTAGCAGGCATGCAGGTGCAGCCCCTCATCCGACCGTTCAATGTCTCTTTTTTCCTTGTAACACTGATCTATCACACTCCATTCCAGCGCGGTGGGCCTGGCCGGGGCGGTGAAATCCTCCGAGACGAGTCGCCGCTTGACATCGCCGTTGTCGACTATCGTCAGCACCCCTTGGACATATGCGAGCCGCCGCCGTGCAATCGCTTCGAAACTGGCATGCGGAAATATCTCCTTCAACTCACGAAGGCTGCGCCAGGCGTCGGGCGAGAAATCATCGTGGGGAAGCAGCAGTTCGGAGGCGAACCGGTTGGCTTCCGTTTCCTCCTCGGGAGCGATTCCGTCGTTGTGGTCGAGCAGGATGTGTGCGGCCTCATGAGCGAGGGCGAAGTTCTTCCGTTCCTGGGGCAGCGAGGCGTCGAGTACCACCACCGGTCCTTCGGGGCTGTCGTATTTGTACGCGGGAACCCCTCCTGCCAGCGCAGTTTCCTCGCGGAGGATCAGGCCGTGCCGAGCGGCAAATTCCTTCGCCCATCCGATGGCATCAGACATTGCCGCCCCCTTCATCCGGGCCTTCGCCAAAGACAACGATGCCGTATTTCTTCAGCAGGCGGTAGAGAGTCGCGCGTCCCAACCCGAGTTTCTTCGCGGCGAGTGATATGTTGCCGTCGCAGGCGTTGAGCGCCTGCCGAACCGCCCACGCCTTGATCTCATCGAACGGAGGCACATCCGACGCCGTCCGAAACGGCGGCAATCCGTCCTCCTTGGGATGATGGTCGGCCGGCGGCAACAGCGATTCGACCTCCGGGATCATCCGGGATTCATTCGCGACAGGTTGATCCTGTTCCTCGTCCGGCGCCAGCGCCCGAATCGCTTCCGCAAGGTCGGCGCTGTGGATGACATCCCCCTCGGTCATCACAATCGCCCGGCCGATGCTGTTTTCGAGCTGGCGGACATTGCCGGGCCACGGATAGCGGCGAAGCGCCTCCAGCGCGGCGTGTGAGATTCCCTTCACATTCTCCCGTCCAAGGTGATGCCGCTGGCTGTCAAGGAAGTGGGTTGCGAGCAGGTCGATGTCTTCGCGCCGCTCGCGCAACGGCGGGATGACGATCGGAAACGCGTTGATCTGATAGTAGAGGTCCTCCCGGAAGCGATTGGCCTTGATCTCGGCTTCAAGGTCGCGCTGCGTGGCGCAGATCAACCGGACGTCGACGGGGACCGGGCGTGTGCCGCCGACACGGTCGATCTCCCCTTCCTGGATCGCGCGCAGCAATTTCGCCTGGACGCCGGTTTCCAGTTCGCCGATTTCATCGAGGAAGAGTGTTCCCCCGCGGGCGAGCTCGAATTTCCCGATTTTCCGTTCCGTAGCCCCCGTGAACGCATCCTTTTCGTGCCCGAAAAGTTCGCTTTCGACGAGTTCCCGGGGAACGGCGGCGCAGTCGACTACAACAAAGGGCTGTTCGCAGCGGACGCCGTTGTAGTGGATCGCATGAGCGATCAGCTCTTTTCCCGTGCCCGATTCACCCGAAATCAGCACCGTGATCGTATTGGCGAGGGTTTTCTGCACCAGTTGGAAGATGTTCAGCATCGGCTCGCTGCGACCGATCAGGCGGTCAAAACGGTGGGCGTTCCGCACTTCCCTGCGCAAACGGGAGAGCTCGCCCGAAACCCGGCGGTGCGCCGCGGCGTGTTTTGCGACGCTGGCCAGATTCTCCGCATCGATTGGTTTGGCAAGGTAATCGTACGCCCCAAGACGCAACGCCTCTGCCGCGACAGAAACCTTCTCCTGGCCGCTAACCACGATCACGGGCAGCAGCGGATCGATCTCCTGGATCTTTTTCAGGGTTTCGCTGCCCGAAATCCCCGGCATCATCAGGTCGAGCAGAACGGCGGAACGGTCACGGTTGGCTTCCAGCGATTCGAGGGCTTCTTCCCCGCTGAAGACGACCTCTGTTTCGAGCCCGGCGCGGGCGAGGATGCTGGCGTATTCGACCGCCAAGTCCTTGTCATCATCAACAATAAGAATGGGTTGCGGCGATGGCGATAATTGGGTTGTCATCCCGGTGTGCTCTCTGCCTGAAGAGTGTGCGTGACTTAAAATGATACAATCTCTTCGAACAGCTTCCCAGGGTGAATCGCAGCCGAGCGAATTTCATCCTCTCCGGCTCCTCTGAAAGGTGGCCCTTCCCGAGGATCGCTGGCGCTGTCCGCCCGAGGCCGTATATTCGACCTTTCAACTCAAAGGTGAATCGGACGATGCGGCGATCTCCCCTCGCGATCATACTGCTGACAGTGTTTATCGCCCTGATCGGGTTTGGGATTGTCATCCCGTTGATCCCGGTTTATGCGGAACGGTACGGTGCTTCAGGGACGCAGGTTGGACTGCTGATTATGGTGTACAGCCTGATGCAGTTCATCTTCGCCCCCATCGCTGGACGTCTCTCGGACAGGATCGGGCGGCGGCCGGTGCTGATCGGCGCGCTGTTCATCACCTCCAGTTCATACGTCCTTTTCGCTCTCGCTCACAACCTCCACATGCTCTTCATCAGCCGCATCCTCGCGGGGTTTGGAGGGGCGGACATCACCGTGGCCCAAGCCTATATCGCGGACGTGACACCGCCGGAAAAGCGTGCGCGCGGAATGGGCCTTTTCGGAGCGGCGTTCGGCGTAGGTTTTGTCGTCGGTCCGGGTCTGACGGGGGTCACGGCGCCATTTGCGGAGTGGCTTCCGGCTGCAATTGCGGCGGCGCTGGCGGGCACCACGGCGCTGGTCGCTCTGGCGCTGCTGCCGGAACCGAGCACTCACGCGCAACGTAAGTCCCTGGCGCAAAAAGAGCCCTACCGTGTCTCGAAGCCGGTGATCATCATCAGTGCGGTTTATTTCCTTGTGACCGTTTCAGTCACCCAGTTCCAGGCAATGATTGTTCTGTTCACGCTGAAACTGTTCGGCTGGGGAGCTTCGAAGAACGGTCTGTTCATCGCCGGGTTCGCGTTGGTCGGTGCGGTCATTCAGGGCGGCTTCATGGGCAGGCTCGCCGCGCGATTCGGCGAACGCAACCTCACTCGGGTCGGCCTTCTGCTCGTGGGTTTCGGGCTGATACTGGCGGCGAATGCGGGTCCGCTCGCACCCCCTGGCAGCACGGTCCATTTCGGCCCTACGCTATCGGACTTCCTGACGGACCCGGGGAGGCTGAAAGTGCTGTTCGGGGGTGCCGCCTTTTACGCCCTGGGTTTTGCTGTTACGATCCCTTCGCTGTCGACCCTGATCAGTCAACGGTCTCCCCGTGGCCGGCAGGGACAGGCCCTCGGGATATACCAGTCCTCCGGATCGTTGGGCCGCATCGTCGGCCCGGTGGCCGGAGGCTTCCTCTTCGATCACATCGGGATTGCCGCGCCGATGCTCGCCGGGGGCGCGATTGCGTTCCTCACGGGTATCGCAGCTCTTGCCCTGTTTGCCGGACCCGGTTGGGCGGGTTTCCCTGCTGAAGGGCTCGGGGCGGACCCCATCAATCAAGAAACAGACCCGCCGATACCATGAAGCAAGCGACGCTGCGCCCGATGATCACGGCGAATTTCCTCTCTCTGATTGGTTTTGGGATGATGATTCCGTTGCTCCCCCTGTTCGCCCGTTCTTTCGGGGCAGGGGGCTTCGTCGTGGGCGTGCTGATGGGAGCCAACCAGGTTGTCGATTTCTTCTTCGCGCCGGTTGCCGGGCATCTCTCCGATCGAGTGGGGCGGCGGATACTGCTGCTCGTTGCCTATGCAATCACTTCGCTGGCCTACGTGGGGGTGGGGCTCGCCGGAACCGAGCTCGCCCTCGGCGGAGTCTGGCTGGTGGCGGGTTTCGGATCGTCGCAGATCCTGCTGACACAGGCGTACATCGCCGATGTCACCAGCGACGAGGACCGCACACGCGGCATGGGGCTGTGGGGAGCGGGATTCGCCGTGGGTTTCGTGATCGGTCCCCCGCTCGGCGCGATACTCTATGACCACAGTCCGATGATCGCGGCGTCCACAGCCGCCGGGTTCAGCCTTCTCGCCCTGCTGCAGACCGCCCTGTTTGTTCGTGAACCGCAGCGGCATCCGTATCAGTCCGCTCCCAAGGTGTCGTTCCTGAAAGAGCTGAGGGGCCTGGTGCTGGCGGCGATCGCGCTGTATTTCATCGCCGTGCTCGTCTGGAGCAAGTTGACCACGATGCTCGCGCTGTTCACCCAGGACGAGTTCGGCTGGGGCGTGCGCCAGTATGGAATCTACCTCGGGTTCGTTGGCTTGGCCGCCGCCGTGATGCAGGGGTGGATGATCGCTCCGCTCGTTCGGCGGTACGGGCGGCGGCGGCTGATCGTCGCCGGTTTCGCCCTGATGGGTGCGGGGCTGATTCTGCTTGTGACTCTTCCCCCGGGCTGGAGCCAGGCGCTCTCGGCGCTGCCGCTCGCCTGCGGTTTTGGCATCCTTACGCCAACACTGCCTGCGGTGTTGTCAAGCGAGGTGCACCCGAGCCGGAAAGGCCGTGCGCTGGGAATCTTCCAATCGGCGAGCACGCTCGCTCGTGTGGTTGCGCCGGTAATCGCCGGGGCGCTGTACGACAGCGTTTCCCATCAGTCACCCTTCATCGCCGCGGCCGTTGTCTCGCTGCTCACCGCGCTCGTCGTGCTGCGGCTGGCGTGGAGGCCCTAGGTTGAGTCTCTTGGAATTTGCGGCGATTTTTGTATGTTAGAAAAATACCCGGATTGAACTGTCAGATACTTATTTTTACCAAGGGTATTGGTTTGTCGCCTGATACGGCCATTTTGTGAGAAGGGGATGATGCGGCGGACAATCGAATCCGTGCGTGCGGAACAGCAGGATAAGTTGCACCTGCATCCGTTTTCGCTGAAGTACCAGGGAGTCTTCAGCTCGCTTGAGGACGGTTTTCGCATTGCCGGACATGAGATCAATGTGCTACAAACCCGGCTGATCATCCTGGTTGCTGTTCTCCTCTTTTCTTCCTTCGGCTTTTACGACATCACGTATGATGTGCCCTCGCTGGTAGACCACCTGCTCTTTATTCGTTTCGTCGTCACTGTGCCCGTGATGGTGGCGTTCGTGTTGTTCGTCGGGACGAATCTGTACCGGCGCAACCAGCACCTCTTCCAGATCCTGATAATGGCGTTCATGTCCGCGAGTCTCACCTGGACCTCGTTAAGCGTGCGTCAGTATGTGGATCAGACCAACTTCGCAGCCGTGATCATTTTCTACATGGGTGCAATTCTCATCTTTCGGCCGAGGTTCATTCCGGGAATGATGATCGGTCTTGCGACCTTCGCTATTTTCATCGCGGGTGACATCCTGTTCGGGCTCTATCAGCCGATCATCCGGCTGAAAATCTATATGTTCATCCTCTCCGGCTTCATGATCGGTAGCGCAGCGTGCTACATGCTCGAGTACGTTGAACGGGAGCGGTACTACCTGTTGAGCAAACTGGTTGAGGAGCAGCGGCACCAGCTGGAACTCCAGAGACTCGAGACAGTCCGCACAATTTCACGCACGGTCGCGCATGAATTCAATAATCCGCTCGGGGCGATCATGGGAGCCTTCGATTACGCCGTGCGCCCGGAACTGAACGAGATGGATGCGAGGGCGCGCGATATCGCGTCGCGGATTCCCGGAAGCGTCCAGCGCATGGAGGCGCTTGTCAAGCGTCTGCTTTCGATCACCCGTGTGAGTCACAAAGAGTATGCGGCCGGCTTGTCGATGGTGGATTTGGAGGCTTCCGCGGAGAGCGTGTCCGCGGAAAAGGAATCCGGCGGGGAGGCTTCTCAGTCCCACTGATCGTACTATATTCCCGTCACATCAGCATTTCCTGAGGTCCCCGGAACCCCCGGGCGTGAGCGCACACCAAACGGGAGAGGCGTGTGGCAGGCGACTGGATGTCCCTGGCGCTGGAACGATTCCAGAGTGCGACACGGACCGTGCGTCTGACACTGCCGCCGGCCAGGCACGACCGTTTCTGGGAGCGGCTGGTCGAACTGGCGGTGATGAAACGGCGCGGGCTGACCATCACCCTGCTGCTCCCGATACGTCCCGCCGATCCCGAATCTCTTCGCCCCGCCCTGAAAGCCCTCAAGGAAATCGAGCGCTCCGGCCATGAAGTCGGGTGGGCGGCGAACGACCCGCTTCCCTTCTCGCTGCTCGTCGTGGATGATCTCTGGGCATTGATCGTCGCCGGCGACCCGGACGCGGAGGATGGTTCGGGCTACCTGCGGCTGACCGAAGCCGCAGAAGAGGTGCGGCCGGTGCGCGACGCATTTGACAGGAGGGTCGCCCGGGGCATCGGAGGGCTCGATCCCGCGGCGTGGCTCGAATGGCTGGAGCAGTCGCCCTACCGGAAACAGACACGTGTTGCCTTGGCGGCGCTCCACCGTGGAGACCGGCGGCTCGGCGTCGTGGCCCGGAGATTGCTGAAGAAACTCCCGCGCCGAGGGTTCTGGCTGGTGAAACCGCACGACAGCGCCTATGGCATGTCCGAACCGCCGGGAACGATGCACTGGGGTGAATGGATCCGGCAGGAACGGGTGTCGATGGGGTTGCCCGCACTCGCTGATCTCCTCGCGGGAGCGAATTTCCCTACCCGCAGCGCTTTTCAGAAACGGCTCCACGCGGAGTACCCGGGGTACCGGGATGCGTCGCGCGCCTTCGCCACGGCACGCCACTTCGTCGTGGACATGCTCCCCGGGGATCGGGTGGCGGCAGTGGACGGCTGGACCTCGGCCCAGGCGCTGCCGGTGCGCTTTCACGGGTGGGGGCGCATCGAGGGCGGTGTGGAGATCCGGGACGGGAACAAGAAGGTCTGGCGGGTCGGGAGAAAAACGGATTGGCAGCGCTACGAGGTGGACATCCCGATCGTGGCGGTCCGCGAAGCCACCGGGCTTCAATCCTGCACGTTCCCGATCCACCGCCTCGGCGGCCACGCCTTCCGCTCGCTCGCTGACCTCGCCGAGGAGGTGCTGCGCTCGGTGGGGCAGAGCCAGCTGAATCTCGAATTGACCTTGATGGACCGCTTGAGCCGGCAGCAGGAACTACTCTGAGCGAGGAAGGATACGGACGGTGGAACAGCAGCGCTTCCAGAACCTGGAGGACCTTCCGGCGGGGGACCATGCGCCGGAAATCGTTAATGTAATTGTTGAGATCCCCAAAGGGGCACGGAACAAGTACGAGTACGATACGGAAACGGGCCTGTTCCGGCTCGACCGTGTTCTCTACTCGGCGGTGCACTACCCCGCGGCCTATGGATTCATCCCCGGCACGCACGCTCCCGACGGCGACGCGATGGACATTCTCGTTGTTACCAGCGAGCCCACGTTCACCGGCTGCCTGATGACGGCGCGTCCGATCGGGATGATGACGATGCACGACGAAAAGGGGATGGACGAGAAGGTGCTCGCGGTTTCCAACGTAGATCCCTACTCGCGGGGGATTCATGAGCTGTCGGATGTGCGCCCTCACCTGACGCGGGAGATCGAGCATTTTTTCGCCGTGTACAAGGACCTCGAGGATAAGCAGGTGGACATTCGCGGCTGGACCGACCGCGCTGGCACCCTCGACCGTATCCGAGAGTACATGGAGGCGCACAAAGCGCTCCATTCATAGAGGCCGGGACTTTTACACATCCAAATTCAGGAACTCAGGATGCCTACCTTGGTGCGATCCATTGACTGCATGAAAGACAACCGATCATGAGCTTCACCTGGATCGTCGCCAACCGGTACCTGCGCTCGAAACGGCGCACCGGTTTCATCAGCCTGATAACCTGGCTCTCCACCGGCGGGGTTGCGCTCGGCGTCGGCGCCCTCGTGATCGTCCTCTCGATCATGAACGGTTTCGAGGAGGAGGTGAGGTCGAGGATTATCGGGGCGGACGCGCCGCTCCGTGTCTCGACCTTCTCCGGCCACTCGACGCTTGACTGGCCGCAGGTGGCGGAGACGATCGCCGGGCTCGACAAGGTCGAGGCGGTCACTCCCTATGTTCTCGATAAGGGGATGATTCGCGCAGGGAAGTATACCGAGGGTTGCATCATCCGCGGCGTCGATCCGAGAACCGTCGGCGCGGTCAACCGTCTTCCCGAAATGCTGGTCGCGGGAAGCATGGACGATCTCGATCCGCACGATCCCGACTCGCTCGGGGGAATCATCCTCGGCCGTTACCTCGCGGACATCCTCTACATCGATCTCGGCGACACCCTGTTCCTGATTTCGCCCACCGGGATGAGCAGCATCTTCAGCCAGCCGAAAATCGGGCAATTCGTCGTCACCGGCGTGTTCGAATCGGGGCTCGCGGAATTTGACCAGGCGTTTGTCATCATCGGGCTTCACCAGGCGCAGAGGATGTTCGGTCTCGGGGCGCAGGTGAGCGGTCTGGATGTGAAGACAAAAACCCTCGAGGATGCGGCCACGGTGAAGGACGAGATCAACGAGACGATCGGCTATCCGTGGTATCCACGCACCTGGTACGAGATGCGTAAGACGCTGTTTTCATGGATGCAACTCGAAAAATGGGCGATGTTCATCGTGCTCAGCCTGATTATCCTCGTCGCGGCGTTCAACATCGTCAGCACGCTGGTGATGATCACGATGGAGAAACGCAAGGAGGTGGGCATCCTGATGGCGATGGGCGCGACACAGAAGAACATCCAGCGCATTTTCCTCTGGCAGGGCCTGTTCGTGGGGCTGGTGGGAACGATCGTCGGGCTGATCCTCGGCTTCGTCATCCTCTGGGCGCAGCAGACGTGGAAATTCATCAGCCTGCCGAGCGATATCTACATGATAGCGGCGCTCCCCGTGAGAATGCACGTGCTTGATTTTACGGCGGTTGGGGTCGTTGGGGTACTTCTCTGCCTGCTCGCTGCGGTGTATCCGGCCCGTCGCGCCGCCGCCCTCGACCCGGTGGAGGCGATTCGGTATGAATAGCCGTCATTTGGGATGGTTTTCTGTTCAGGTCAACGCCGACGTCATTCTTTCGCCGAAGCGAGGCCGTCCCCCTAAGTCATCCTGAACGAAGTGAAGGATCTTTGTTTTCGCTAAACTTGGCATAACGGAACTTGGAATATATGAGCGAATCGGACACCAACACCCCCGCCATCTACGCCGAGGGAGTGGTCAAGAATTACCAGCTCGGCAAGCGCACCATCGAAGTGCTGCGCGGAATCGACCTGATGGTGGATCCGGGCGAATTCGTCGCCATCGTCGGCCCTTCCGGCGCGGGGAAATCCACGCTGCTGCATATCCTCGGCACCCTGGAGCGTCCCACGGAGGGCTCTGTTCGGGTCGCAGGCTACAGCACAGCTGCGCTTTCAGATGAGGAGCTGGCCCATCTCCGCCGTGAGGCTGTGGGATTCATTTTCCAGTTCCACCATCTGCTCCCGGCGTTCAGCGCGCTGGAGAATGTGATGATGCCCGCTCT
>Ga0315554_1001252_pt1 | contig 14968 bp, 16 predicted proteins | sample SalMarSW160370MG_FD_202114 | JGI IMG/M metagenome (GOLD analysis project Ga0315554, IMG submission 202114) | Salt marsh sediment microbial communities from the Plum Island Ecosystem LTER, Massachusetts, United States - Salt Marsh Sediment SW1603-70 ... | reverse complement strand
TTTGACCCCACCAATGCAGGTTATGATTCAAACACTACGGTTACCTTGAACTCAGTCGGCCCAAGTTTGGGTGATTTACAATTTCAGCTTGACGGTACAAATATAACAAATCAAACTAGTACAAAAACGGTTAGCATTTCGGCAGATGGTAACAGGCTTCCAAATGTAGTATCCGGTTCAGTAACAATCTTTGATTCGCTCGGTAATTCACATCAGGTTACCTTAAAGTATACAAAGATTGCAGATAATCAATGGACGTGGACTGCATCAGTACCGGGTACAAGTACCGATAACGGACAACCGGTTTCTTCATCGGGAACGCTCGCATTTAATGCAGATGGTACATTGGATCCAGCAAATATTTCTCCGAATAATCCGCAATTAACATTTACTCCAACCGGTGGTGCAAATCCATTAGTTCTTGATCTGGATTTTGGAAGTGGTTTTGACGGTATTACCCAGACTTCAGCAAGTTCTGTGGTATCTGCCTTAAGCCAAAATGGTTCTGCATCTGCAACATTATCCAATCTGAATATTGATCAATACGGAAATATTGAGGGAATTTTCTCAAATGGTAATTCCCGTACTCTTGCACAGGTAATGGTTGCTACTTTCCAGAACTTGAATGGTCTTATTAGCGTAGGTGATAACCTTTATTCAGCTTATGCAAATTCCGGTGAACCAAGGATTGGTAGCCTAGGAGAAGAAACCGGTACAACTGTTCAATCCGGTGCTCTTGAGCAATCAAATGTTGATTTATCTGAAGAGTTTACAAAAATGATTGTATCGCAACGAGGTTTTCAAGCTAATGCAAGGGTAATTACAACTGCGGATACCCTGCTTCAAGAAATAACAAACCTTATAAGATAATCTTACAGTAAAATTCGATTCCTGTAGAGCGGCCTAAAATTCGGGTCGCTCTACAATAGTAAAAAGTACTAAACCGGGTAATTGATAGCTTTTACTTATATTATTAGTTGATTTCAACCACCTGTACAATAATGGCCAAAAATCATCTTGGGGATTTTTTTAATATTTTATCAACTACTTTTAAAAACCATCCAAAATTGAAGCACAAATAATATCTTTCAATTCAAATTCTGTTAAAAAGCCGATTAAACATCAAAAAGAAAGAAAATGTCTTGATTAAAAAATTGTATGGCATATCTCTTGATTTAATTAAAACACTATGGCAGAAGAAGAAAAGAAAAAAGAACAAACAGAAGAAAATGCAGAACCGGTTGTTCCGACGAAAAGTTCATTTTTCAACCAGAAAATAATTTTGATTGGTTTACCGCTTTTCATTGTACAATTGGTTGCAGTTTATTTTATAACCGCAAATTTTCTTTTAAATAAGGTTCAGGGTTCAACTCCAAATACAAAGGCAAGTAACGTGGAAAATAAAGGTGAGAATGCCGGTGAAAATGGTAAAGTTGAACTCGGAAAATACATTTACTTAATTGAAGATGTAATAGTCAACCCTTCCGGGACGGAAGGGAAAAAACTATTGCTTGCTTCAGTTGGATTTGATTTATCGAATGAAGGAGAACAAAAAGAATTAAAAAGTAAGGAAGTTCTAGTTAAGGATGTTATTGTATCTACTCTATCCAGTAAAACTTTAGAACAGCTTTCCGATAGTTCATTCCGGGATAAATTGAAAAATGAAATAGGACAAAAAGTCATTTCTCTAATTCCGGATCTAAAATTAAATGCAGTTTATTTTAGTAAATATATCATTCAATAAAAATGGCTGAAGTACTTTCACAACAAGAAATAGATCAACTACTTAATAAGGTAAAAAGCGGAAAAGAAGGTGAAGAGGAGGTAGTAGTAAAATCTTCTGAGAACGAAGTTATACCTTTTGATTTTAGACTTCCAAATAGAATTTCTAAAAATCAGCTTAGAACTATCAGAAATATTAATGAAAACTTTGCCGAAAGTTTTAGCTCTTTTTTAGTTTCAAAACTTCAATCTATGGTTACAGTTAAAGTAACTACTGTAGATCAAATCTACTATTCCGAATATATATTGTCTGTTCCAAACCCGGCATGTCTTTTTACTTTTGAAATTAAAAACACGGATATCAAAGGAATATTAGAAATTAATGCCGATTTAGCTTTAACTATTGTTGATAGACTTTTAGGCGGTAATGGTAATGGGACAAAACAATCAAAAATGATCACTCCTATCGAGCAAAAAGTCTTAAGTTCGGTTGTTGAAAAAATAATGCTGGATCTCAAAAAAGCCTGGCAGGTTGTCGGTAACTTTGAATTTAATATTGAAAGATTTGAACCTGACATTGATTTTGCACAAATTACTACACAAAGCGAATCTGTTCTCCTTATATCATTTGAAGTGATTATTGGGGAACAACCATATATGATGAATATTTGTTTTGCTACCTATGCATTTGATTTAATCTTGAACAAACTATCCTCTCAAAAACTTTCATCTATAAGACCGATGAAATATGAAGGGACTACATCGGAAGAGATTATAACTAATCATCTTTATCAAACTCTTATTCCTGTTACTGTGGAATTCGGGAAAGGTAAAATCAGTATACATGAGTTAATGGAATTGCAGAAAGGGGACATAATAGAACTTGAAACGAAAGTCAACGATGAGCACATTGTTAAAATAGGGAATAAAATTCTTTTTATGGGAAGAGCGGGAAATTTAAATAAACATAAAGCAATTAAAGTAACAAGAAAAATAATTTCAGAAAATCTAAACAGGTAAATATCTATGGCTGAAAATATCGAACAAGATACAAACAATGATATAAATAATGAAGAACAGCAAGAAACACACGATTCTGCTAGCAATGTAGATAATGAACCGCAAGTAGCTGCCAATGTAGCGGATTTTGAAGACCTAGATGAATCAAATATTCGTGATAAAAATTCTGCTGATAAACTGGATTTCTTAAAAGACTTGCAGCTAAATGTTTATATCGAATTAGGCAGAACCCAAATGCAGATAAAAGATATTCTTGAACTCGAACGCGGTTATGTAATTGAACTTGATAAATTAGCCAGCGAACCTGTAGACATTTATGTAAACAATAAAAAAATTGCAGAGGGCGAAGTTGTTGTTATTGATAAACATTTTGGGATTCGTATTACCAATCTAAAAGAAGCATCTACCAGGCTTAAAGGATTATACTAAATGGGTTTTTTTGATGTTCTTAAAGTTTTCTTTCCGCTAATTTTAATTGTCGGTTTACTTTATACTGTACTTCATTTTGTAAAAAAATCAGGATTCTCTATACGCAACGGCAAATCAAAGATCTATAAAAAATTTAATGTTAAAGTTGTAAATACACAAATGATTATGCCGAAGAAATTCATATCAATAGTAAAAATAAAAGATAAATTTCTTGTATTGGGTGTAAGTGAAAATTCAATAAATATGCTTAAAGAATTTGATGACGAAATTGAATATGAAGAGCAAACTTATACTGAAAGAAGCAACGAAAACAATTTCCTTGCTCTTTTAAAGAAGAACCTGGGATTTAAATGAAAAAATTTGCTTTTATTTTTGGGATATTATTGATTTTTTTTGTTGCCACGCCTGTATTTGCACAACAATCTACAACGATTCCCATTCCTAAAATCGGGATAAATATCGGAACTTCGGAAAATCCAAAAGATGTTTCCGTAACTCTTCAAATTTTGCTTTTAATGACTGTGCTTTCATTAGCACCTTCAATTTTAATAATGACAACTTCCTACTTAAGAATAATCATAGTATTCCATTTTCTTAAAAGTGCATTGGGGACACAATCGATGCCTCCTAGCCAGCTTCTAGCCGGAATAGCTCTTTTCATTACTTTTTTTGTTATGGCACCTACCTGGAGTAAAGTAAATGACACTGCCTTAAAGCCATTGATGGATGGAAAAATAAAACTGGAAGAAGCTTATGATAAAGGTATTGAACCTATACGGGAATTTATGTTTAAAAATGTAAGAGATGAGGACCTTGCGTTATTTATTAATCTTGCAAATTTAAAAAGACCTGAAAACAGGAATGATTTACCTACTTATATTGTTATCCCTGCTTTTGCCTTAAGTGAACTTAGGGCTGGATTTATAATTGGTTTTTTCCTTTTTATCCCTTTCCTAATGATTGATATGATAGTATCGAGTATTTTAATGTCGATGGGAATGATGATGATTCCACCGATGTTAATATCACTTCCCTTTAAAATATTATTATTCGTTCTAGTAGACGGCTGGAATTTAATAGTCGGATCAGTAGTAAGGAGTTTTAGTTAAATGACTGAAGAAATAGTAATTGGAATTATTAAAGAAGCATTTTTTACAACATTCATAATCATATTGCCTGTATTGGGAGTTTCCCTGGTGGTAGGAATATTTATATCAATTTTTCAAGCAGCAACTTCAATACAAGAAATGACCTTGACGTTTGTCCCGAAAATTCTTGTTACAGCTATTGCCATTATATTCCTTCTTCCATGGATGATGGATAAAATTGTATCGTTTACATTAAAAATATTTTCAATGTTCTCAAGTATAATTAGATGAACCATATTCTAATTCTCGATTTTATAATTGTATTATTAATATTTTTAAGGATTTTTGCGGCATTTATTTCGGCACCCATTTTTAATAACCAGGCAATACCAACTATTGTAAAAATCTTTTTGGCATTTGTTATTGCCTACATAATTTTTTTGGTTAGAGATAACTCCGCAACAAAAGTCGAAACCGGGCTTTTTTGGTTATTTACAAATGCAATTAAAGAAATAATAACGGGTTTATTAATTGGCTATTCATTGAATCTTGTCTTTTACGGTTTCTCGTATGCCGGTAGTCTTATAGGATTTGATATGGAACTTTCAATGGCACAGGTTCTAAACCCTATGGATAATTCAGATACAAATCTTCTTGGTGAAGTGATTTATATGGCAGCAATTTTAATATTCTTTTTAATTAATGGTCATCATTATTTGATTAGGGCATTAGCATATTCGTTTACAGTAATTCCTTTGGGAAAATATTCCATATCAAAACCTGTTTTTGATTTAATAATAAAATACTCTGCAGGTGTTTTTATAGTTGCCATAAAAATTTCTGCTCCTTTTTTAATCTCTTTTTTCCTGGTAAATATAGCCGAAGGAATAATTGCCAGGGTAATACCTCAAATGCAGGTATTCTTTGTTGTTCAGCCCCTTAAAATCAGTTTAGGATTTCTACTTTTAATAATGTCTACTCCGTTATTAATCTTTGCTATAAAAAATCTATTGAAATCTTTTGAGGATAATCTTTTTACATTAGTTAAAGCGATGGGAAGTTGAAATGGCTGAGACTGAAGGACAGGAAAAGACCGAGCAACCATCGCAGAAGAAACTGGATGAAAGCAGGGAAAAAGGTCAGGTTGCCAAAAGTGTGGAAATTAATTCCCTCGTTATTTTTACTACCGGGCTAATGTTTCTTTACTTTAGTCATTCAATGATTGGAGAGAATCTTTCTAAGGTTACTATTAAAATCTTTTCCTCTTTAGATGTTTTAAATTTAAATATGAATACGTTTCAAATATATGTTAAAGATGGATTATGGTTTTTAGCTTTTACGATTTTCCCAATCTTTGCCGGGCTATTTATAACCGCTTTCATTGCGGCCACCTCTCAGGTCGGCTTTAAAATGAGTATGAAAGCATTGGCACCGAAAGGCGAAAGGTTTAATATTTTCAAAGGTGTTAAAAAAGTTTTTTTTTCGCCGACTTCTGTTGTGGAAGTGCTCAAATCTTTACTAAAATTAATTGTTATTAGTGCTGTAGTATACTATGTAATGGATGATCTTCTAATTAAGTCTACCAATTTGATTGAAATATCTGTTGGCGAAATAACAACCTTTATGATAAAAGCTGCATTTGAATTAACCTGGAAAATAGCAATTATTTATTCATTAATTGCTGCTTCCGATTTCATTTACCAGAAGTTTAATTTCAAAAAGCAAATGATGATGACTAAACAGGAAGTAAAAGAGGAAGTTAGACAAACTGAAGGTGATCCATTTATTAAGTCGAGAATAAGAAGAATTCAGCACATGATTTCCAGGAGCAGAATGATGCAGGAAGTAGTGAAAGCCGATGTTGTAATAACAAACCCGACCCATTACGCCATTGCTTTGAAATACGATCTGCAGAAAGACGCAGCTCCCCGGGTTTTAGCCAAAGGTGTTGATGAATTGGCGAAAAAGATAAAAGAAATAGCTGTCGAAAATAATATTCCTTTACATGAAGACAGGGAATTAGCAAGAGCACTATATAAGTTTTGTGAAGTTGGAGATCTAATTCCGGAAAAATTATTTAGAGCTGTTGCACAAATTCTGGCTTATGTATATCAGCTTAGAAAAAATAAAAAAGTAAAAATGATTGCTTAATATGAAAGGTTTAGGAAGAAATACAGATATAATTTTAGCATTCGGCTTAATATTTATTTTAGGCTTAATGCTTATACCATTGCCTCCTACAATGCTGGATTTTTTCCTTGCACTAAATATTAGCCTTGCAGTTTTAATCCTTATAGTTTCATTATATATACAATCACCTCTTGATATTTCTATTTTCCCGGGTTTACTCCTTGTTTTAACCCTGTTTAGACTTTCACTTAACATTAGTTCAACAAGATTAATTTTAATTCAAGGTAATGCCGGAAAAATCATTGATAGTTTTGGGAACTTTGTTGTTGGTGGTAATTTTGTAGTAGGTTTCATTGTATTCATTATCCTGGTAATAATTCAATTTATTGTTATTGTAAAAGGTTCTGGTAGAATATCCGAAGTAGCTGCACGTTTTACCCTGGATGCTATGCCTGGTAAACAGATGGCAATTGATGCTGACTTGAATACGGGCTTAATAAATGAAAGTGAAGCAAGGGCAAGAAGAGATAATATAGCCCGAGAAGCTGAATTTTATGGAGCAATGGACGGAGCCAGTAAGTTTGTAAAAGGGGATGCTATTGCAGGGCTGCTTATAAATGGAATCAATATAATAGGTGGATTTATCATTGGTGTTGCACAAAGAGGTTTAACTTTTTCCGATGCATTAAAAACATATACTATTTTAACTATTGGTGATGGGTTAGTTTCTCAAATTCCTGCTTTATTAATTGCAACTGCTGCGGGTCTTGTTGTAACAAGAAGTGCTGCCGGAACTGCGCTCGATATGCAAATGAGAAAACAGCTTCTTTCAAATCCAAGGGTGCTTGGTACTGTTTCCGGGGCTATATTTTTATTTGCTCTTATACCGGGAATGCCGACAATACCTTTTGTTATTTTGAGTATTTTTTTGGGAACCGGTTCTTATTTAAGTAAGAAAAGAATAAAAGCTGCTGAAACTGTTGAGACAGTTGAAGAAGAGACTCCGGATCAAAGCGAAGATAAAGTTGAGCAATATCTCCAGGTTGACCCGATTGAGATTGAAATTGGTTATGGATTAATAAGTCTTGTGGATGAAAAACAGGGAGGCAACTTATTTCAAAAAATCTCGTCTACAAGGAAATACATTGCTCTGGAATATGGAATTCTAATTCCGCCGGTTAGAGTTAGAGACAATCTACAGCTAGATCCAAATCAATATTTAATAAAAATAAAAGGAAATATTGTTGCTTCATATGAAATATATACCGATAGGTTCCTTGCTATGAATCCGGGTCACATAAAAGAAAAATTAAGCGGTATTCAAACCGAAGATCCTGCTTTTAATTTGCCTGCATGCTGGATTTCCACCGAAGAAAAAGAAAAAGCGGAGCTTCTTGAATATACGGTTGTTGACGGAACTTCCGTATTATCTACACATTTGCAGGAAACTTTAAAGAAAAACTTTGACAAGATACTATCGCGTCAGGCTGTTAAGCAGCTTCTTGAAAACCTCAAAAAAGATTATCCTGCGGTTATTGAAGATATTAATGCAGAAGTATTATCGCTTGGAACAATACAAAAAGTATTACAAAATTTATTGAAAGAGCTTATCCCGATAAAAGATTTAGTCCAAATTTTAGAGGCATTAATTGATTATTCTAAGGCTACCAAAAATATTGATGTATTAACCGAATATGTAAGGCATTCAATTGGAGATACAATTGCAAACATCTATAAAGATAATAATGATATAATTAGAGCAGCAGCTCTTGGTAATAATCTTGAATCATTGATAACAAGAACACTGCAAAATCAAAAGGAAACAAGTTCCACATTAGGATTAAACCCTGTATTATTAAAAGATTTGAATATGAAAATTGATAGTGTAGAATTGAAATTCAAATCACTGGGTTATCATCCTGTAATTATTACGTCGGCGACAATAAGAATGTATTTTTATAGATTAATAAATTCGAGTTTTCCGGAAGTTTCGGTACTTTCATATACTGAGCTTCCGTCTCATATAGAAATTGAATTCATAGACAAAGTGGAAATAGAAAATGCAAATTAAAAAATTCTTAGGCCCAACATTAAAAGAAGCCACTCTTCAGATGAAGGAAGAGTTCGGAAGTGAAGCAATTATTCTTGGTTCAAGGGTAATTGAAGATAATTCAGAGTTCGGGAAAAGGAAAATGTTTGAAATAACTGTTGGCTTTGATGAAAAAATAAAATCTAAAATTGAAGAAACAGAAGAAGAAGAGTTGTATATGAGCCCGGGTTTTGCTGAAGAGATTGCTTTGCTTACAAAGAAGGTTTATCCGGCAGCTGCCAAACAAAATATCCCTTCAAAAAAAGTAATTAATAACAGGCAAATCTCGGATACGATGAATGATAAAGAAAAGAAAAAACAATCATTTTCAGATATTTTATCGGCTTCAGACAAAAACAACAATAGAAGCAATGAAACACAAAGAGATATCGAAGATGAGATAAAGGATATTTCTGAATTACTTTCTCTGAGGGAAATTTCAAAACCTTTAGTATCTGTTATATTAAACCAGCTTGAACAGTATAAGAAATTTTTACATCCGTCAAATATAGACAGTTACGTTCTATCAAGCATTGCATCCATGATCCCGACTAAAAATTTTGAACTATATAAAAGCAATAAGCCAAAGGTTGTTTCTGTTGTCGGACCAACAGGTGTAGGGAAAACTACGTGTATTGCAAAATTAGCGGTTATTGCTAAAATTCTTCATAACCTGGACGTTGGATTAATCTCTGTTGATACCTACCGGCTTGGTGCAATTGATCAATTAAGAATCTTCTCTGAAATAAGCGATATTGATATGCTTATTGCTTATGAACCTGAAGAAATGCCGGGTCTTATAAACAGCTTTAAAAATAAAGATATAATTTTTATAGATACTGCAGGAAGAAGTCAAAAAAATTCCGAGCATCTTACAAAAACAAAAATGTATCTGGATACTATTAAAATAGATGAGACGTTTCTTGTTTTAAGTGCTACAAATTCGACGAAAAACCTTTTTGATACTGCAGAGAAATTTAAAACATTTAGCTACGATTCTTTCGTTTTTACTAAGGTAGATGAAGGAGTGGCATTTGGCAATTTATTAAATACACTAACAAATTTTAATCTGCCGGTAACATTCCTCTCAAACGGCCAGGTTATTCCGGATGATATAATTTCTGCAGATTCTGAATTTATTGCTAACCTGATATTTACAGGGAAGATTGGAAAATGATTGGCCAAGCGGAAAGGCTTATCAAGCTCAAAAATCTTGAGAAGATAAGAAAAAAATCCAACGAATTTAAAATTATTACTTTTACTTCCGGTAAAGGGGGGACAGGGAAGACTTTTATTTCTTTGAGCATTGCCTATGCTTTATCTAAAATGAATAAGAAGATCTTGTTTATAGATATGGACTTAAACTTTGCCAATTCAAATATTTTATTAAATATTATTCCCAAAATTTCGATTGATAATTTTTTTAAGGGGAATAAATTATTAAGTGAAGTTGTTACCGAATATAAACCCAATTTTCATTTAATATTTGGGGAATCGGGTGAAACCGAACCGGTTGAATTAAAAGATGAATTAGTAACCCGGTTGTTCAACAATCTGAACAAGCTGAAAGAAAGTTATGATTTCATTATAATAGATACTGCTTCAGGTGGACAAAAAGGATTAATTAATCTTTTAACTTTTTCGGATGTTAATATTATAGTCACATCTCCGGAACCGACAGCGGTCATGGATGCATACGTCATGATCAAATTATTGAATAATGAAAAATTTGACGGCAAAAAATTTATTCTTGTTAATAAGTGTACAAATGAAGAAGAAGCTGAAACTGCATACAACAATATTCAAACAGCTTCAAATTATTTTTTAAAGGAGAATATCGAATTCTTAGGATACATTGAGTTTGACGAAAAAGTTTACCATTCAATCACAAAGCAGCAATTTTTAATAGAGCAAAATCCATCTTCTCAAACAAGCATAAAATTAAATAAATTAAGCAGGTCATTATCCGATATCCTTCAATTGGCTAATATTCCGCAGTCACACCCCAACAACATTTTAACTTCCTCTAATTTTTAACCAAATCAGACTGATTTCGTCCTCCGGACAGATTAAATCCATTGGTATGTTATTTGAATTTTTCCAAACAAATTATGCAAAAGGTAATCATACAAATCGGTTTATTATTTTTTTTTCTTGCAGTAATATTCTTTGCAAAGATGGGATTACAGCTTCAAGATATTTTGTTAAGGGCAGGTGTCTTGTTTTTTGCATTAACCATAATGTTAAGTGTGGTAACATTAATTTTTATGAGACTGTTAAACAAATCATCATATGATGATGATAACTAGTCAAATTAATATAAGCGGAAAATAAAGTTTATGGATAATTCAGCTTTGTGGAATGAATATAAGGTCTCACCGACTGCAGAACTAAAGAAAAAAATAATGATGAATTATACAAGGCTTGTTCACTATGTAATACACAACTCCAGGTTTATTAACCTGGAGATTCTTGATGATAGGGATTATTTCCAATTTGGGATTGAGGGTTTAAGCGAAGCAATCGACAGATTCGATCCGGATTACGGAACTAAATTTGAAACTTATGCTATCCAAAGGATTAGGGGGAAAATAATTGATGAATTAAGGAAGCTTCAGAAAAAGAGAACTTCAAATGATGGGGTTGTTTATAGCAATATTTCTATAAACAGTACTATTGATGAAGATGAAAACTATACACTTTCCGACATACTCCCAAGCAGCTATGATTCTCCAAATGAAGAAGTTGAAAAAAATGAAGCTATTGAATTTTTGACAGAGGAAATAAAAACTTTACCTGAAAGAGACAGGATGATTATAAATTTATATTATTATGAGCATTTAAACTACCAGGAGATTTCAGAAATATTAAATATTACTGTTTCAAGAGTATCGCAGGTCCATTCAAAAATAATTAAAACACTTAGAACTAAGTTGGCATATTTAAATGTTTGATGAGGATAAAAATACAGCTGCAACTATGAGTAATCAAAGTTTAATAAATCCGGCAAATGGAAAATCTTACAATGATTATATTCAGAATATCAGGAACCTGCCTTCTATACCAATTGTAATTTTTGAAGTATCGAGGCTTCTTGAAGATCCTATGACAAATGCATCGGATTTAGCTGCATTAATAAGCAAAGATCAAGGAATGGTTACAAAGATATTAACAATTGCAAACTCACCGTTTTATGGTTTAACTAAAAAGGTCTCAACTATTGAATTCGCTATTGTTATCCTTGGGTTTGAAAATATAAAAAACATAATAATTGCCCTTTCAATGATCGGGGCTTTTAAGGGAAAAGGTAAAAATTGGAATAGAAAAAAATACTGGCACCATTGTTTGGCAGCTGCAAGTATTGCTAAAAGATTAGCCGAAGACTTGGGTTATCCCAAATCAGGCGAGGCATTTACAGCAGGTTTGCTTCATGATCTCGGTATTGCAATAACCCAGCTCTACTTAAATAATGAATATAACAAAATATATAAATTAGTAAACTCCGGTAAAGCTAGCTATTTAGAAGCTGAAATTGAAATATTAAATACAACTCATCAGGAAATAGGGAATTTACTAGTTGAAAAATGGAACCTGCCTAAACTTATAAGCGATTCAATTCTTTATCATCATAATCCTGAACAAGCTACGAATAATAAGTCCCTTGTTTCTATTATTCATTTTGCAGACTATTTATCTTGGGAGCTTGATTTCGGAAGGTTTGAATTCGATAAAGATATCAAGCTTGACTATTCAATTATTGATGTCTTCGGATGGGCAAGTGATGTTTATGCACAGGAATTTATTGAAAGTTATAAAGAAATTTTTAAAGATAATTTAGAACCAATAATCGAGTAAAATATATGTTAACAACAGCAACAGGACAGCAAAAAAAAGAAAAGACATTATTAGTCTTAAAAAACATCTACAACCTTCCTCCGCTCCCCAAAATATTAAGTGAGGCATTGAAGCTCCTGGACAATAAAAAGACAAGCAATTCTGAATTGAGTACGCTTATTTCAAAGGATCAAGGCGTTGTTTCAAAAATATTAACAATAGCTAATTCTCCTATGTACGGTTTGCAAAGAAGAGTGACATCAATTGATTTTGCACTCCTAATTTTAGGTTTCACAGAATTAAAAAGTATAATCTCTGTACTTTCATTAACAGAAGCGTTTAAGAATAAAACCGATAAATACCTTAACCAAAAAGAATTTTGGTTTCATTCGTTTTTAGTTGGCAGTGCTTCTAAAAGATTGGCAGAAGATATTGGATTTTATAATAGCGGTGAAGCTTTCATTGGAGGTTTTTTACATGATATGGGTATTTCAATTATTCATAGATATTTACATAGCAGCTTTATTCAAATTCATGATTTGTTGACTATTGAAAATATGCCTTTAAAGGAAGCCGAAATGGAAGTGCTCGGGATGGATCATCAGGAAATTGGAAACTACCTGCTGGAGAGATGGAACTTTCCGATAGAATTATGTAATTCGATCTTATCTCATCATAATCCATCAAAAGCAAACCAAGAAGACAAACTTATGTCTACCCTTATTCATTTTGCTGATTATATGACACAAAAATTAAAACTTGGAGATTTTTATTGGGACAATAATATTGCACTAGACCAGGAAGCATTGGCGGTAATGCAATTCAAAAGTGAAGAAGATGTTGAAAAATTTATTGAAGGATACCAGGAATTATTTGTCAGTCAAATAGAATCTGTAAGGAATTTTAGTTGAGAGTTATTAAACATAATACTCTAAGGTATGAATCTTTTTACAAGTCATTACCTTATTTAACTGGGACCGACGGCTCCGGTAAAGGAATTGGTTTAAATAGTACCGGCAGGCAATATTTCGATAATACACCAATAACCTCGCAGCTAAATAAATTAAAGACTCTCTTTGATAATCTCTTTTCATTTCAGAAAAAGATAAATGAATTTGATGATTCCGATATTGCCGGGATTACATTTGAACTGGAAGATGCAGTCAAAAGAATTATCTCGTGCAGGGACATAAGTATTTTTATTTTTGAAGATTCCAAGATAGTTCCTTTAAGTAAATCTGCTCCGGAATATTCTGTGAATTTCATTAATAACGCTTATAAAGAAGGGATTTTGGATTGGGTCTTTGAGGATACAAATCCGAAAGTAATACCTGATTTGAAATTATATAATATTAAAGGTTCTAGATTAAATTATATTATCTACCCGTTAAAATCCGAAAAAAAGAATAAAGGCATATTATCAATTCTTTCTTCATTGTCGGCACTGCCTGAAAATTCCATAGAAAGTAAAATTATCCAGCTCATCGCTACAATTGTGTTTTCAAAAATAGATTCAATAAAAAAGACAAATGAATTAAAATCAGCTTACCAGGATCAACAAATTTATCAATCGAAATTATTAAATGATTATAAGCTCTCTGCAATAGGGGAATTGACTAACGGGGTTGTGGAAGAAATTTTATCACCGCTTCAAGTGATAATGAGTGAAGTTGATTTTTTAAGAAAAGAGAATTCGGAAGTTACTGAAACAGAGTTTGATACAATAAAAGAACAGGTGAAAAAAGTTGAAAGGGTTGTAACCAGGCTCGTAAAATTTGCAAGTATAAATAATGATAACATTAAAGTTTATCCGTGTGATTTAAATAAATTAATTAAAAATTTTCACAATATTCTTTCGTCAACACTCAAGAATATAAATTATGAGTCGTATCTGGATCTTGCAGATAATCTTCCTCCGGTTTTAAGTAACCCTGATTACATTTATCAAATCCTTTCAAATATAATTAGCCTGATAAATACCTCCCCAGATAATGAGGTTTCCCGGGAATTTTCAACAAAATATTCTGAAAATAAAAACAGCGGAGGTATTTTAATTCAAACCAGGTATAAAGATAAGAAAATAAACGTAAGAATCGTTTTTACAAACCAGATTAGAACATTAAATAACGGGAAAGATACGTACCAGTATAACTTAAGAATAGCAGATAATTTAATGAAGAAACATGAAGGAGAACTACATCTTTTAGGTAATGAAATAAATGGTTCGGTAATAGTTTTAACATTTCCCCTTCAAAGGAAAATAAAATTATGAAATCACCAAAGATCTTTCTTTCATGTTTTTTCACTTTACTCTCTGTATCAAGTATAGGTATTTGCCAAACTGCTTGGGGTGCTTCCTCAAAAACAACCGGCGATATTAGTGCTTTAAAATTAATGATTGGTGCAGACATTAAAGCTTTGGTACAAACTCAAATTGATTCTGCAAAAGCTAGAGATTTTAGGGGCGAAATAAAAAGTTGTGTGTACAAAGAAAATCTGAATGTAGCTCATTCTTTTCAGCAGCCCGATTTTGAATCAAGTTCTTTTTTTAGTGATAATCTGAAATTCTTTATAATAATCGGATTTTCAATTGTAATATTTCTTGTTGTGTTTATCAGAAGAGTAAAAATTGAAAATCAAAAATCAGTAAAGAAGA
>Ga0315554_1001251_pt1 | contig 14969 bp, 8 predicted proteins | sample SalMarSW160370MG_FD_202114 | JGI IMG/M metagenome (GOLD analysis project Ga0315554, IMG submission 202114) | Salt marsh sediment microbial communities from the Plum Island Ecosystem LTER, Massachusetts, United States - Salt Marsh Sediment SW1603-70 ... | reverse complement strand
TGGTCGGCGGGCCATCCCTGGAGCACCGCCTGCCGCAAGACCTTTGCGGTCCGCTCTGCCGTCCCGGGCCCTTTCAGCTCGACGTTAAGTCCCGCTCGGCGATTGACTGCCTCCAGCGCCTCTTCGAGAAGGGGGATTTTTTCGCCGTTGCCGGCGTCCAGGGCGCGCAGCTCCTCCAGCGAATGGTCCCAGAGAAAACCTTGGCCGTTTGTTGTGCGCTCGAGCCGGTCGTCGTGGATGATCACCAGGGCGTTGTCGATCAGGTGAACATCCAGTTCCACCCAGGGAGCGCCCATCTCCACGGCGAGCGAAAAGGCGGCCAGGGTGTTCTCGGGAGCATAGGCTTTCGCGCCACGGTGGGCGAAAAATGGGATCGCTGGCATGCGGCCTCCGGCGTAAAGGTTGATTGTATGAAAGATATGCGTTTCAGGGCGTCCTTGTGCCGAGGGTAGCCCGATCCCGGACCATCGGGGTCGGACCACTCAGCTGAACGGCCCCACGAGCCCCCGGGAATCACTGGCAATAGCGGGTACGCTTCAGTATGTTTCCGCCCGAATCGCGTGAGGCCCGGACAGAGCCGTCCGGGTCTCTCGGTTTCTTAGGAGAACACGATGTCCATTCGTACCCGGGACAACATTCGCAACGTCGCTATCATCGCCCACGTCGACCACGGGAAAACCACCCTGGTGGACGCCATGCTGCACCAGTCCGGCCTCTTCCGTGAGAACGAACAGGTCGCCGAGCGCGTCCTCGACGGACTCGACCTCGAGCGCGAAAAGGGCATCACGATCATGGCGAAGAACACCGCGGTGCCCTACCGGGGAACGACGATCAACATCGTGGACACGCCCGGACACGCCGATTTCGGCGGAGAGGTCCAGCGGATCCTGAAAATGGTGGACGGCTGCCTGCTGCTGGTGGACGCTTCCGAGGGTCCGCTTCCCCAGACACGGTATGTGCTCTCGAACGCGCTCGCGAACGGGCTGAGTCCGATCGTCGTGATCAACAAGATCGACCGCCCCGACGCGAGGATCGCCGAGGTCGTCGACGAAGTGCTCGAGCTGTTCCTCGATCTGGACGCCAGCGAAGAGCAATGCGATTTCCCGGTGCTCTACACTGTCGCAAAACAAGGCACGGCGACCACGGATCTCAACGTACCCGGGACCGATCTGCGCCCCCTATTTAACATGATCCTCGAGAAGGTTCCCGCGCCCACGTACAAAGAAGGCCATCCACTCCAGCTGCAAATCACCACCTTGGACTATAGCGACTACCTGGGGCGGATCGGGATCGGCCGTGTGACCAACGGTGTGTTGAACGTTGGCGACTGGGTGTTGATGACCGAAGGGAACGGCGGCGAGAAAGCAAAGGTGACAAAACTTTATGGGTTCCAGGGTTTGAAACGGAATGAGATCACGCGCGCGGAACCGGGTGACATCGTCGCTATCGCGGGCATCGAGGGCATCCACCTCGGCTGGACCCTCACCGACCCTGAGACTCCGAAACCGCTTTCGCAGCTCCGGATCGACGAGCCCTCGCTGGAGATGTATTTCAGCATCAATACCTCGCCATTTGCAGGCAGAGAGGGAAAATTCGTCACCAGCCGCCAGCTTCGAGACCGTCTCTTCAAGGAGATTCAGGGCAACCCGAGCCTGAAGGTCGAGGTGACCGAATCGGCTGACACCTTCCGGGTGCTCGGGCGCGGGGAACTGCAATTTGCCATTCTCCTCGAAACCATGCGCCGCGAGGGTTTTGAAATCTCCGTGTCCAAACCCCGCGTGCTGATGCACCGAGACGAAAACGGAGTGTTGCTGGAACCGTGGGAGCACCTGATTCTGGATGTTCCCGAAGAACATATCGGCACGATTACCCAATCGATGGGACCGCGCAAGGGGAAGATGGTAAAGATGGTCAACCACGCCTCTGGATGGGTGCGACTGGAGTTTGAGGTGCCGATGCGCGGCCTAATCGGACTGCGCAGCCTGCTGCTTGTCGAGACAAGGGGTACGGCGATCCTCAACCACATTTTCCTCGGCTGGCGCGACTACGCTGGAGATGTGCCGCACCGCACTTCCGGCGTGCTCATCGCCGACCGGACGGGGAGGGCCAACGCCTATGCCCTGCAAAACCTGCAGGAGCGGGGCCGGATGTTCATCGCGCCGGGAGAGGAGCTGTACAGCGGCATGGTCGTTGGTGAAAACTCCCGTTCGGGTGACATGTGGGTCAATCCCTCCAAGGAGAAAAAACTGACCAACATGCGTGCGGCGGGATCCGATGACAACTATATGCTGCACCCTCCGCGAATTCTTTCGCTGGAAAATTCTCTGGAATTTATCGCGGAGGACGAACTCGTTGAGATTACTCCCACTGCGCTCCGCCTGCGCAAACGTCATTTGACCGAGGAAGCCACGCGTAAGGCCCTGCGAACGGCTTCCGCCTCCTGAGCCTGCGAAACACCTGACAGTCCCGGAATCCCGTCTCCACCTCAACTTCGCCGCGCCGTCACGGTGGCTGTCAGCAAGCATGACATGTCCTCTGGCAGGATATTCGATTCAGGCTGGTGGTGATCCCGTCCACTTAACCACCCAATTCGGCATTTTTTGCTTTTTGTACCAATGGTGTTTCGCGTGTCAAAAGATATTTGTATCATCTCCATAGTATTCAACGATTCACTTTTCCCCTGCCATAATGAGTGAAACAGGGGCTTCTTTCTGGTGAAGCAAGTACTCCTTGGAAATACGATCAGAGACAGCATGACGGGGACGTGAGCCTCATCACTGGATTGGGCTTATCATCGGAGTACTTTGTAGCGATGCTGCGTGATGTCATGATTATCAACCGTTGCAAAAGCGGCTTCCGTAACACATATATTCATTAACAGCTTGGCTGAAAACCAGTGATGAAATGATGATCGCAAGTGTGATTCATAGGCACTCTTAGAAGTGCTTGTTTTTTTAAACCTTAAACAAAATTGGACAAGGCATGGAGATAAAAGGATCTTTGGACAAGAAACACAAGCCGCAAAAATACCGAAAGTTTCTTCCCCACGTTGTGCTGATCGTTATGCTTTTCGCGACCGTTTATTACTGGCGGTATTGGAAAGCGGCCGAAGCGGCGAAAGCACGGCAAAGATACAATGAATATACCAGTCAGATTGTCTTCGACGTCAAGGACCGACTTCATACGTACATGATGCCCCTTCAGGGTGGCGCGGGGCTCTTTGTTGCAAGCGATAACGTGACAAGGGATGACTGGCGGGCATATTATGAATACAGGCAAATCAGCGCCTTTTTCCCGGGCGTCCAGGGCATCGGGTTTTCCAAGGTCATTCGACCTTCGGAACTGGCAAGGCATATTCAGGGTATCAGAGCGGAAGGATTTCCCGGCTACAGGGTTTGGCCCGAAGGCAAACGCGATGTGTACACTGCCATCGTCTACCTGGAACCGTTTGACGCGAGGAACCAGCGAGCTTTTGGCTATGACATGTTCAGCGAGCCGGTGCGGCGGGCCGCCATGGAGCGGGCGCGGGATGCCGGGGCGATCTCGATAACGGGGAAGGTGACGCTGATCCAGGAGGTGGACGAGGACGTTCAGGCGGGATTCCTGATGTACGTCCCCATTTACAAGAAGGGCATGCCGCGGGGCAGCGTCGAAGAGCGAAGGGAGGCTATTGAGGGATATGTTTACAGCCCGTTCCGCATGAATGATCTCATGCGGGGGATGTTTACCGACTCCACGCATGAAGTTGAGTTCAAAATATATGATGGCGCCGAAGTCGCTGCTGCGGGCTTGATGTATGATAGCGATAATCCTCGCAACGCTTTGGATGCGAGATACAAGCCTGCGTTTACCAGCCAGAAAACCCTTGATCTTTACGGTCATCAATGGACGCTGGCCTTTGAGGCCGGTTCGATTTTCGGGGATGCAGTCGATCCACGGACCTCTTTGGAATACCTCGCCGCTGGGTTTGCCATCAGCCTGCTGACCTTCCTCTTCATCAAGACACAGGAGAGCACCACGGAGAGGGCGCTATCTCTGGCCGAGAAGATGACCGCTGCCCTGCGGGAAAGCGAATCCCGCTTCAGAACACTGTTCAGCAACGCGCCCGACGGTATCATCATCGTTGACCAAAGCGGCATGATCAACGCCGTGAACCCGATTGCAGAGAGTCTGTTTGGTTATTCCCCGGGGGAAATGGCGGGTATGGACGTCGAGGAGCTGATACCATCCCGTTTCACGGATCATGCTGCTTACCGCGCGGAATATATGCGGAGTGGGGTGACTCGCCCGATGGGCCGTGGACTTGAGCTCCTGGCGCGCCGCAAGGATGGCGGTGAATTTCCGGTAGAGATCCTTCTCAGTTCGCTGGAAACCGAGGGAGATAGACAGGGTGTGGCGACAATTCGCGACATCACCGAGCGCAAGCGCGCCGAGGAGGACCTGAAAATTCTCAGCGACGGCGTCAAAACTTCAGTCACCGCATTTGCGATGTGTGACATGGATGGCCGTTTGACGTACGTCAATCTCGCCTTTCTCGACTTATGGGGCTATACCGACAGCCGAGACGTCCTCGGGCGACCGTATATGGATTTCGTGGAGGATTTGGACGCGGCGCAATCCGGATTTCGAATGGTGGCCGAAACTGGCCAGTGGATAGGTGAGTTGTGGATGAAACATTCCAATGGCCCTCCCTTCCTGGGGGAGACATCAGCCGTTGTTGTGAAAGACACGGCGGGCGCGCCTTTAACAATTGCGGTCACTTTCTCTGATATCACCAAGCGCAAGCAGGCGGAGGAGGAACTTCGCCGGACACAGCACGAGACCGCGCTGATCCTGGAAGTTGCCGGGGAGGGTATTTACGGTGTGGACCCGGAGGGCAAGGTAACCTTCATCAACCCTGAAGCCGCCCGCCTGCTGGGGTACGAACGGGAGGAGTTACTCGGTCAAATGCAGCACGCTGTCATTCACCACACGCGTCCCGATGGCACCCCTTATCCTCTCGAAGAGTGCCCAGTCTACGCCGCCTTCAAAGAAGGTATTGCGCAGAGTGTCAGCGACGATGTGTTCTGGCGCAAAGATGGCTCCAGCTTCCCGGTGGAATACGCGAGCACACCCGCGCTTGGCCAAGACAACCGACCGACTGGCGCGGTCGTCGTGTTCCGCGACATCACCGAACGCAAGCGGGCGGAGAATGAAAACCAAAAATTGAAAGAACAATACCGATTCACTCTCAACCAGATGTTGGAAGGATGCCAGATTTTAGGACATGATTGGCGCTACCTTTATCTCAATGCGGCTGCGGAGAAGCATAATCGCAGGCCCAACGAGGAATTGTTGGGCAAGAAATATACGGATGCATGGCCCGGCATTGAAGCTACTGAAGTCTTTTCGGTGATTAAGCTTTGCATGGATGAAGGAACTTCCCACAAAATGGAAAATGAATTCGTCTTCCCAGATGGAACATCAGGCTGGTTCGATCTCAATATTCAGTCCGTACCTGAGGGCGTTATCATTCTTTCTCAGGACATCACAGAGCGCAAGCGGGTGGAAGAGGAGCAGATTGCCCGTAAGGCGGCTGAAGAAGCCAGTCGAGCCAAGAGCAATTTCGTGGCCAACATGAGTCATGAAATCCGCACGCCCCTGAACGCCATCATGGGATTTGCCCAGATCCTGGAGCGCGACCCCTCGCTGACACCCCAGCAGATCAAACAAATCAAGACCATCACCCACAGTGGTGCGCACTTGCTGATGCTGATCAACGACATACTGGACATGTCCAAAATAGAAGCTGGGCGGATCACGCTCAACCCGGTCGCATTCAGCCTCTATGACTTCCTTGGCGACCTGGAGTTGATGTTCCGCTCCCGCGCCGCGGCCAAAGGACTGCAGTTCATTGTGGAGCGTGACTGCAGCGGAGTGCGCTATATCCTCGCCGATGAGGGCAAGCTGCGGCAGGTATTCGTCAACCTGATTGGAAACGCAATCAAGTTCACGAAAACGGGCGGGGTAGCCGTGAGGGTGCGCACTGAAGCGGTCGAAAGTGAAGTCGCGGAGGGCAAAGAACCCATACGCATGGTAGCCGAGGTCGAAGACACCGGGCCGGGAATCCCCGAAGAGGACCTGGACTTGATCTTCAATGCGTTTCACCAGTTAAACACCGGCATGCAGGGCGGCGGCACCGGCCTCGGGCTGGCCATCAGCCGCAGGTTCGTCGAAATGATGGGCGGTGAACTCACGGTCACGAGCCAGGTGGGCAAGGGCAGTTGTTTCCGTTTTGACGTAATGCTGCAGCCGGCTGAGGAGGTTGATAAACCGGAAAAACCGGAATCGCGTCACGTCGTCGGCCTGGCGCCAGACACCGGGCGATTTCGAATCCTGGTGGTGGACGACATGGCGGACAACCGCTTCCTGCTGTGCGAATTACTGCGACCCGTTGGCTTCGAAGTCAGAGAAGCGAACAATGGCGCTGAAGCCTTGGAGGTCTTTGCCCAGTGGCCGCCCCATGCGGTGCTCATGGATATGCGGATGCCGGTAATGGATGGCTACGAGGCTACTCGGCGGCTCAAGTCCACGGAACCGGGACGCGCAATACCCATCATCGCCGTTACAGCCAGCGCCTTTGAAGACTCCAGGAAACAGGTAATGGCTACCGGCGTGGATGGCTACCTGCGCAAGCCCTTCCAGCCGGATGATCTCTATGACTTGCTCGGCAAACTGCTGGGATTACGCTATATCTATGCAGATGAGTTGGATAGAACCCCGGATCATCCGAAACCTGCGACGATCACGCAGGAATCTCTGGCTGCCCTGCCAAAGGAGCTGATCCAGGCGATGGGACAGGCCGTGGCCGGGGGCGACATGTCCCGCTTGGTGGAGTTGATCGGAGAGGTGGAATCCCTGGACAGCGCTGTTGCCCACGAGCTGCAGACCCTGGCCGAACGGTACGACTACGAAAAGATCAGTGACTGGCTCGCGAGAGGAGAAAGCAAGGATGGATAGCAAACAGGACAGGGCAACCATCATGGTGGTGGACGATACCCCGGCCAATCTGATGCTGCTTGATGACATGTTGAGCGCCAAGGGGTATCGAGTACTCACAATGCCCCGAGGGGATCTTGCCCTGAAAGCAGTAGCGATCAACCCGCCCGATCTCATCCTGCTGGACATTAACATGCCTGGCATGAATGGTTTTGAAGTCTGCAAACGCCTGAAGGAAGACGAGAATATGAATGACACCCCCGTCCTTTTTATCAGTGCTTATACAGAGACAGTAGAGAAAATAAAAGCGTTCAGTGCTGGTGGAGTGGACTATATCACCAAACCGTTTCAGGAAGAAGAGGTGACTGCACGTGTAGAAACTCACCTTGAAATACATCGTCAAAAACGTGAGATTGCAAAAAATTATCGAGAACTGAAAGAACTCATCGGATTGCGTGATAACCTCACTCAAATGATCGTGCACGATTTACGCTCTCCCCTGACCGCAATTTATGGCTCACTTGAAGTACTGAATTTGACGTTCAATGATGAATTGTCGGAACAGGCAAATCAACTCATCCGGAATGCTCGAAATAATGCCAGCAAGATGATAGAAATGGTCAGTTCTTTGCTTGACTTAGATCGTCTGGAATCTGGAGAATTGCAACTTAACATAGAAGAAGTTGATGTAAATATGATGATTGAAGATTCCCTGGCAATGTTTAAAGATTCAGCGAAACATATACATTTTGATGTTAAAGTGTCCTCGAAATCGCTTAAATCTTCATTTGATAAAGAGTTAATCCGTCGTGTACTGATAAATTTAACAGAAAATGCAGTGAAATTTTCTCCGGACAGGAGTGTAATTACCATCTCTGCATCTGAGACCGAAAAAGAACTTAAATTCAGCGTCACTGATAAAGGCCCCGGCATACCTTTGGAAAGCCATGAGTTCATTTTCAAAAAATATGGCCAGTTGGCATCTAAACGTTTTGGATATTCGTCTGGCATCGGGCTTGCGTTTTGCAAGCTGGCCGTGGAAGCTCATCATGGTACAATAGGTGTCGAAAGCGAGGTTGGCAGCGGTAGTACATTTATGTTTACCCTGCCAAAGTCGTAAACCAGATCGGCGAGGAAAGCATCGCCCGCCTTTCAGGAAATGGAGTTCCGATGGAGGAATCCTCAAAAGCTTTTGAAGGTGTTGATATTCCTAAATCAAAGTGGCCCATACTGCTTGAAGAGATACTGAAATACTCGCCTGAAATCAGGCTCGAGTACGCAGGCACTGTAATGAAATCAAAGTTGCTGGCTCGTCGAACGAAGGAGGACCGGTTTTCAACGACGTTCGTCATTGAACTTCCAACACCGGATTTATCCAAAGAAATTCTCGGCAAACGTCAAGTAATCAGATTCTTCGTCTTATATCTTGGTGATGGGGAGCAGCATTATGTGCACAGTGATGCCTCCCTCGAGCGCTTCATCATCTATTATGGTTATCCTGCATTGGTAATGACCATGATTCCACCGATAAAGCACTACTCGCAAGCCGCCGTTTCTTATCCGTCAGAAGACAAGCCGGTCCATATCAGCATCCCTGCAGAGGGAAAACCAGCCGAAATCCGTGCAACTGAAGTTTCTGCGAATAAGATTGTAACTGAAACGGTTAAGCAAAAAGGAATGTCTATTCAAACGGGGTCTGTAGAGGGAATGACCCTGAAACTCCCGAGCAATAATAACGTTAGTGCAGCCGGTAATGTAATAAAGACAAATGATGATAGGCTTATGATTAACCTGAAAGATATTGACGAAACGGATAAGGAAACTTTGAATAATTATTTATATGACGACTTTAAATCTACCTATGATTCAAGGATAAGCTATTTGATGAGAATAAAGAAGGATAAAGATAGTAATATTAATGAAATAAGTAGTAAAAAAATATCTTTAATATTAATTATAGATGATGAGGTTGATTCACATTTAGCATTGACAATTCTGTTGGAAAAACGTGGCTATCGTTATGAGTTTGCTGAGAATGGTGCCGAAGGAATAAGAAAAGCAAGGATAATAAATCCCGATCTTATTTTATTAGACATAAATATGCCACAATTGAATGGATTGGAAACATTAAAACTATTAAGGATGTTTTTGGAGGTCAAAGAAGTGCCTGTCATTATGCTGACCGGAAATACTAATCTTGAGACAGTTGCTAAATCAAGTGAATATGGAATATCAGGCTATGTGAGTAAACCCTATGATCCAATTGAAGTGGTTCAACGTATTGAAAATATCCTTAAATGATAGTATTGAAGAATTTTAGCGTAATATTCCGGAAGACCTTCAGCTCCGAGCCGACACCCCTCGAAGAAGGGCTCGCGCGAACGATCGCCTGGTACCGCGATCAGAGTAAGACCTGATTGAATCTCCTCTCCTGTGCGCAGACCTCGCTACAATCCCGTTTTCCCGGTTTTTTGCTTGCTGTAACCTTGACTACCCACGATCTTTTGTTCGGATTGCCAAACTTCAACGTTTGTGCATCCTGTGGCTGTTTTTACTGGAGGGACAGGATTCATGAGAAAACTATCGATACTTCTGATCGTCGCGGCGCTGCCGTTATTTGCGGTGATGGCAAAAGCGCAACCTGGGGACATGGGAACGGCCCAGGGAAAAACGGGACCGATGCCCGCGGTGATCAGGGCGGTCGCTATGCTCCATCCGACGGAGGGAAACACCGTGCATGGCATGGTCACCTTTGAACAGGTTGAAGGTGGAATTCACGTCGTCGCAGAGGTATATGGTCTTAAGCCGGGCACAAAGCACGGTTTCCACATCCATCAGTACGGGGATTGCTCAGCTCTCGACGGCACCTCGGCGGGTGGGCATTTCAACCCGACCGGAAAGAAGCACGGCGGGCCCATGGCCGCTGAGCGTCACGTCGGTGATATGGGAAACCTCGTGGTCGGCGACGACGGGGTTGGCCGCGTGGACTACGTGGACACCGTAATGTCGTTCTCCGGGCTCAATTCCATCATCGGTCGCGGCGTCATCGTGCACGCTGGCGAGGACGATCTGACCAGCCAGCCGACCGGTGCGGCGGGGGCGCGCGTCGCCTGCGGAGTGATCGGTATCGCTGCCCCCAAATAGGGAGCAACGGGAAGTAAACCGATCACCCCCGGTGGCGAGATCTGGTCACCGGGGTTTTTCCTGGAACGGGGAAAGAGACAACGTTGAGCTTAGGTTGCCCCGCCTCTATCTTGGATGAACTGTAAATCCGTAGGGAGCCTGCGGATTTGTGAGGGGACAGAGCAGGAAAGAAGTGGAATTGCCAGGGCAATCAACTCGGAGAGCTGCGAATGAACAGGCGTGAAAGGATCGCTGCGGTCACGCTCTGGTCGCTGTCCGGATTGCTTCTCGCAGGATCTTGGATTGTTGCGGAAATCAATCATCCCGGGCGCACCTGGGGTCTGGACGGCTTCAGGTTTCTCGGAATGCCGCTCCGCCTGACGCTCACCGGCGGTGGAGTTGCGCTCGCCGTTGTTGTGGCGCTGATCGCCCTTCAGGCGAAGGGGGTGCTCGCCCGCTTCATTCCCTGGATGATCCTCGCCGGGTTCTTCCTCGCAATGCTGCTGTTTCCCCCTGCGACTTTCTTGCGCGGCGACGGGCAGCTTCTTATCGATGCTGTGCGTTCGCATAGGTTGCTCCCGCTGCGTGCTCCGCTGACCAGCCTGATCACCGATGGATTGAGCCGTATCCCGGCCTTCGGCGACCATCCGGAACGTGTGTTCCGTGGGCTTGGTTTGCTCGGGGGGCTGCTCCACCTCTGGGCGATCGTTTTGATCCTGCGGGATTGGAAGAATGTTGCCGGAAAAATTGCTGCGGCACTCCTGCTCACCCGAACGGGGGCGCTGCTGTTATACGTGGGGCTGGCGGAATACTACGCGCTCGTCGCCGGAGCCGTGGTGCTAGCCATGGCGTTGTCGCTTCGTCCGCTTCGGGAAGGGCGGTTTCCACGGGCCGGGTTTCTCGTCGCGATTCTTGCCTCGTTTTTTCACATCATGGGGGTTGTGCTGCTGCCCGCGTTCGTGCTGGCCCTCACTCCACGCTTGGGCAGACGGTGGTCTCGACTTCTGTTTGCACTCGTGGCTGTTCTCGGAATGGCTGTTGCTCTGGTTTTCGCACGGGCGCACATGATGGCTCCCTTCGGGCCGGCGCTGCACGGATCAGCATTCGCTGCCTGGGGCCGCCGGTTGCTCGATGACGTAAACCTGCTTTTTTGGATGGCGCCGGGGGCGGCGGTTTTGCTGCCTGCCTGGCTGTTGCTGCGCAGGGAGCAGAACGTCGCAACGGAGGAGCGCAGCACCCGGGAATTCCTCGTCGGGGCATTTCTGGGCACAGTGGGATTCCTGCTCCTGTTCAAACCCGATTTGGGAGCGGCGCGAGATGCGGACCTGTACGTTGTATTCGGACTGATGCTTCTGCTTCTCACGCTGGAGCTCTTTCGCGGTGCCGACAGGCGTATTCTGGCGCACGCTTCCGGCGCGATCCTGCTCGCGGGCATTGTCACCGTTGGAGCGCAGCTGATGGTCCAGGCGAATGAGAGCGAGTCAATCCAACGACATCGGCGGCTTCTCGAGCTCGATCCGACTGCGAATGTGGCGTACGGTTGGGAATTCCTCGGACAGCACTACCTGGAACAGGGCAGATACCCGGAGGCCCGCCAGGCGTACACCCAAGCCTGGGAGGCTTCCAAGAACCCGCGCTACACCATTGCCCTCTCGACGCTCGCACTCCAATTTCACCGCGCGGATCAGGCAGAGCAGTGGGCGCGCATCGCCGTGAAGGCGTTTCCCGGGAACGCTGAGGCGCAGGCGTCTCTGGGTGCCGCTCTCTATGCACAGGGAAAAATTGCGGACAGCGCGGAACCGTTGGAGAAGGCCCTTCGTGGAGGGCTCGCCGACCCGACACTGGTCCTGCTTCTGGGGGACGCTTGGGTTCGGGTTGGAAGGGCGGCGGACGCCGTTCAGCTGCTCGACAGCGCGTTCCGTTCCGGGCTGCACGCGACGGGAAACCTGTTGACGGTAATGGCTCAGGCTCAGGAAGCGCTGGACCACGAGGAGCTCGCCGCGAAACTGTACGATCAGGCGTTGCAGTTGCATGTGCAGGAGCCGTTCCGCAGCCGTGCCCGTGAGGGGCGGAGCAGGCTTGGCTCTCTGCTGCGCTCCACCCCCTCGAATCCGTAGAATGTAGGGATTCGCAAGCGTGGGGAATGCTGAGCGCATCCGTACGCGACGAGGAGGCCGGGTCAGGTGGAGATGCGGGCGGGCAACAGCAAAATGCGAACGCTCCCTGCCTTTCAACACGGGTTTTCCGACTGGTGCAACCACGACACGGATATCCGATGAGTGAGCTTCCAAAAACGTGGACCGATCACTATCAGGTGCGGTCCTATGAGGTGGGGCCGGATGGCTGCGCTTCGCTGGCCGCAGTGGCCAACTATTTGCAGGAAACCGCAGGGCATCACGCCAGCGCGCTGCACCTGGGTCCGGACGATCTGATCCCAAAGGGCATTTTCTGGGTGCTGGCGAGGCTGCGCCTGCGAATGACTTCGCTCCTCTCCGCGCAGGAGAACCTGGACATCTTGACCTGGCCTTCCGCGCGCGACCGCCACGTCGCAAGCAGGGATTTTCGCATTATGAACGCCGAAGGCGACGTCATCGGCGAGGCGACGACAGCCTGGTTGATTTTCGATCTTGAGACGCGAAAGACAGTTGACATCCCGGAGTGGGTAACCCGCGATTTGCCCAAGGCCCCGCCGCGAAACCTCGATTTCGAGACTCGGCTGATTCCTAAAGTGAAAGAGGCGTCGTGTGAATCGAGCCTTTGCGTGAGACGTGCGGACCTGGACATGCTCGCGCACGTAAACAATGTGCATTACCTCGAGTGGGTGCTCGAGGCTACGCCTGAAGAATGGTGGAACGGGTATTCACCGGTTGAGGTGGATATTCAGTTTCGGTCCGAGGCTCATTCGGGAGACCGGATCCTTTCGCGATGCGCCGAGAAGGGAGACGGGGCGGGTCTGCTCCACAGCTTGGTGCAGGAGAATAATGAAGTCGAAGTGGTGAGGGCAGCGACCCGATGGAGACCTCGCGCCTGAAACGCCTAGACGGGCATGCAAAAGAAAGAAGTTCACTGTGGTTGCCAAGCCAGCAAGATCGATTGCGCGGCGCATCGCAGAGTAGAGTTCGGCAATAATCCCCATCCCGGACGAATTACCTCACAGGATTCTGAAGTTTTTCCCTCGCTCGTCGATAAGCCGCTTCAGCCTCCTCCTTCAACGGAGACGGGATTGCTTTACCGGAGGTGTTCTCGTAGAGGCGCAAGGCGGCTGAACTCTTTCCGAGGCGTTCCTCAACGATCGTGAAGACGGCGTAATAGAGCCCGTCGAGCTGTTGTGCATGCCGGGACGCGAGCACCAGAAGCTGCTCAGCCTGGAGATAATCCTTCTCTTCGGTGAGCAGATATGCGAGCATCGAATACGGTGTAACAAGGGTGCTGTTTCGATTGATCGATTCCTGTAGCAGGCGTTTTCCCTCGTCATGATGTCCCAGCTGCACGTTCAGGCTGCCGAGCAGCCAGTACCCGTCCGGCAGGTCCGGGTGATCGCGAATCAGTATCTCGGCATAGCTGCGCGCCGTCGAAAAATCTCTATGATTCAACGTGATGGTCGCAATCTGGTAGGCATATCGCCAGTTGGGGGTCAGCTTCCACGCTTCCTTGTATGCCTGGAGTTCGCCGAATGTATCTCCTCTCCAGCGGAGGAAAATGGCGAGGGATTCCCAGCCGTAGGGCGAACGGTAGCTGTCGCGGCGAAGCATGCGGACAAACCGCTGGGCGCTTGGAATATCATGAGCGTGGAGATAGAGCTGAGCGGCGGGTCCGATCAGGGCGACGAACAGGGCAGCGGAGGCGATGTTCCGCGAGATTCCGGCGTTTTCCCGGGCCAACAGGTGAATTGCCAGAAGTGTGCCGGGGACGGCGACGAAACCGATCAGATCGGCGTCCCGCGCCATCCCCAAGTCGGGGGAAAAGATCAGCGCAAAGGCCAACGTTCCCAACGTTGCGCCCGCGAGGAAGAGGAATTCGGTCTCGCTCTTCAGGAGCTTGCCACCGAGGAGCAGGCAGGGAACCAGGACGAAGAAGGCGACAGGGAGCGCCCAACCGAGCAGATTGAACAGGTCCGCCCAATGGCGCATCGACCAAATCGTGTAGCCGTCGCCCGGGAGAGGGCCGAGCGGGTACAGCAGGTTATGCCTCATCAGCGCGGTAAACGCCGCCAGGCCCGCGAGTCCAAGAACCGCGAACAGGATCATCGTTCGCCGCCGACCCCAGCGCGGGGCCAACGTCAGAATCACGGCCGGGAGCATCGTTGCGGCGACGAGGTGAAACCCGGTGGCCAGAAGCAGCAGGAGCGTGCCCTTCCAGGGAAAACGAGAACGTTCGATCTCCCCAAGTGCTGTGACAAGGCCCAGGGCCGCAGTGGCGTACGCGAACGCGTAATATTCTACGAGCCCTCCGGAGGCGAGCATCGCGCCGGAAAAACCGAGTGCGATCGCAGCGATGATTTTCGCGGAGGATCCGGAAAGCCGTCGAATCAGGATCCAGGCTGCGGTGAGGTAGAGGAGGAAGGCGAAAGCGTCGCAGACTCGGAAAAAGGGTTTCACCGGGAGCGTACCGCCACGGATCGCGAAAGAACCGCGAATGAGGAGCATCATCAGCGGAGCGCGAAGTCGGGGTATTTTTCCCGCCGAAATGTCGCTGCTGAGGAGAATTCCATCTCCGCGAAGCGATGTCGCGTCCGCCAGAAGCACGCTGGCGAACAGCGCTGCGGCGAGGATCAGGACGGGGAGCAGGCTCCCGGAGAACCCCGGGCCTCGGCGCAAAGTCCAGTAAAGAAGCAACGAGATGAGCAGCGCCGCTGCCGGCCAGATCCA
>Ga0315554_1001249_pt1 | contig 14998 bp, 13 predicted proteins | sample SalMarSW160370MG_FD_202114 | JGI IMG/M metagenome (GOLD analysis project Ga0315554, IMG submission 202114) | Salt marsh sediment microbial communities from the Plum Island Ecosystem LTER, Massachusetts, United States - Salt Marsh Sediment SW1603-70 ... | reverse complement strand
CACCGCCCCCCGCCGCGGCCGACACTGGCGCCGACGCGGCCAAGAAGCCGACGGCGCAGCCGACGACGCGGCCGGTGAGCATCGAGGGATACGCCTTTACGCTGAATTCGCTGGCCAACTTCATGATCAAATTGATGCGGTCGAATTTCTTCAGCGAGGTCGAAATGGCCTCGGTTGATGAGGTGAACTTCCGCGACGAGAAGATCTACAATTATAAAGTAAACGCCACGCTGCATTATCTCTCCGATGAGGAATTGAAACAACTCCTGGAACAGGAGTCTGGCCCCAAACTGCTGGCCAGTTATTAAGGAGATAGAGGGAGATGGATTTTAAGGATCCGAAGGTTCAAAAGATCGCGCTGGCCTGCGTCGTCTTTTTTGTCCTGATCTATTTCTGGTATTCCCGGGTGTATACCATGCAGGCCACGCAGATTACGGCCAAGCAGAGCGAGTACCAGACGATGATCACCAACCTGCGGAATGTCGAGATGAAATCCAAGTCGCTCGACGGCCTGCAGGCGGAGTACAAAAGCCTCCTGGCCAGATATCGCGAGATCGAGCAATTGCTGCCCGAGGTCAAGATGGTGCCGTCGTTTCTGGTGCAGCTGCACACGGCGTCGTCGCTTACCGGGACCAGGATCGTGTCGATCACGCCGCAGCCGATCAAAGTGGAGTCATTCTATAATGCCGCCAATTTCGACGTGGAACTGATCGGCACTTATCACGATTTCGGAAAATTCATCAGCTATATCGCGAACTTCCCGTTCATCGTCAACGTGAGCAACATGGAGATCACGTCCATTCTCACCAATGCCGGCGGCGGGGGGAAGACCAGCGACGAAGGAGAAGAGCTGACCATAGACGCGCACTTCACCCTGTCGACCTACTACGTCAAGGCTGATGAGCGGCTCGAAGAGCTCGAATTATAAATGGAGACGGTGACCATGTTGGGCAAAACATACACGGCAATAATCCTCGCGCTTACCCTTGTGGCGGGCGCGGCCACCATGACGGCGGCGTCGACCGCGATTACGCAGATCGATTTGAGCCGGGACGGCAGCTTTACCGTGCTGACCATTCATGGCAACGGCCAGTTCCGGTACGCGCATGAATCGGTCGAGGCGACCGAGAGCAAACCGTTCCGGGTTGTCATCGACTGCCTGGCGGCGCGGCACAATCTGCCCCAGTTTCATTTCACCGATCTGCCGCCGTCGGTCGTGACGGCGATTCGCACCTCGCAGTATTCGGTGACGCCGGAAGAGGTCGTTCGCGTCGTCCTCGATCTGGCGCACGAGTCCGTTTATCGCGTGGAAGCGGCCGGAGATAATGTCAAGGTTTATGTCTCCGATCAGAAGACCGCTCCTTTTCCCGTCTGGACGTCCGGCAAAATCATTACGCCGCCGCCCGTGGAATCCAAGCAGGTAGCGGCAAAACCCGGCAGCGAAAAGCCGAAGTCGACCGTGACCGCGACCAAAACAGCCGATACGGCCGAAACTCCTGCCAAAAAGCCGGCGGTTGTTGCCAAGGCGGAGCAGACCGGACAGAAGAATGTGACCAAAACGACACCGCCGCAGGTGGCAAAGCTTCCCGCCCCCGATAACAAGGGCGCCAAAGCGCCGACGGTGGCGACGACCACCTCGAAGACGACCGCGCCTGCCAAGAAGCAGGATGTCGCGCAAAAGCCGACGGTGGAAAAGACACCGGTTAAAAAACCGGTTCCGGCTCAGGAATTGGCCAATGACAGCATAGAACGGGCAAAAGCGTTTGCCCAAATTCAGTCCGCGCCCAAGGCCAAGCCGACTCCTACGGTCAACGAGAAGCCGAAAAATGACGAAGCCAAACCGGAGGCTTCCCACAAAACAAGCAAATCTTCCGAACCGTCCCCGGCCAAACAGACGACTCCGTCGGTGAAGCCGACGGCCAGGCCCGAACCGGCCAAGCCGTCTCCGGTGGCGAAAAATAAAGACACGGAATTGGCCGACGCCGGCGCTCCGGCCGACAAGGAAAAAGTCGATCTTTCCCGCTACCGCCGCGCAACGGCCAAGGAAGCCGAAATCAAGGCGAGCAAGGTGGTCGAATTTCCGAAGCGTATGGTCATAAAATATACAAAGTCCAATTCGCGCGACCCGTTCGAGACATTGATCGCCCTCGCCGACGACAATCAGAAACGCATGCCGGATTTGAGCAAGCCGCCGAACGCCGAAGCGCTCCACCTGGTCGGTATTCTCGAATCGGTGGTCGGCAAAGACGCCGCCCTGCTCCAGGATCGGGATGGTATCGGGTTTATCCTGCGCACCGGTGATCGGGTTCAGAACGGATACGTGGCGCAGATCGACGAGAACGCCGTCTATTTCCAGATAAATGAATACGGCTGGAGTCGCACCCTCGTGAAACATATGGAAAAAAGCAATTAGAGCAATAGAGAGAGGAACGTCAGATGTTGAAGACCGGAAAATACGCGCTGTTGTGCCTTGGCATCCTGCTGGGCATTACGGCGATGGTTTCGGTGACGTCCGGCCAGACGCAGGATCCATCGGAACCGATTAAGACGCTGAACTTTCAGGCGGCCGAAATCAGGTCGGTGGTCCGTTTTCTGGCGGACTACGGCCACGTCAACGTCGTCGTCGCGCCGACTGTCCAGGGCAACGTGACGATTGCATTGCGCGATGTCACCTGGAAACAGGCTCTCGAGATCATTGGCCAGACCTACGATCTGGCGGTCGTCTACGAAGAAGCCGGGTATATTCGCATTCTCCCGGCCGCGGATTATCGACGGGAAATGACCGATATCAAGAAGTATCAGCAGGAGCAGAACACGCTGACCGATCTGGATACCAAGATCATCAAGATCAGCAATTCCACCTCGTCGAGCATCGTCGATGCCGTGCAGTCGCTGCTGTCGCCGCGCGGCAAAGCGACGGCCGATCCGCGAACGAATTCGATTGTCCTGCAGGAAATTCCTGAAAATATCGACAAGGTCATCGAGTACATATCGAAGCTGGATCAGCCGCCGAAACAAATCAAGATTTCGGCCCAGTTGCTCGAAGTCAATTCGCGCTCATTGACCGAGTTGGGTGTCAACTGGAATCTCAACGGCTACGACGGTTCGGTGCGCCCGGCCACTTCGCCGGATTTGTTCCGGGGCGCGGACGCGATCGCGGGCGATGGAGCAAATGCCGGCGATCAGGTCAACAAAACCCGTACTTCAGCGTCCCAGAACACCGACCTGCTCGGCACCAACGCCGCCGGTCAGTTCTGGATTCGGACGATCCAGGACAGTTGGGACCTCGAAGCGCGCATATCGGCGCTGGTGGATGACGGCAAGGGCAAGATTCTGGCCCACCCGGAAATCACCACCATCGACAATTCCGAGGCCCGTATCCAGATGGGACAGAAAGTTCCGATCAAGCAGTTCGACCAGTCGGGTAATACCGTCATCACCTTCGAAGAGGTGGGAACGCTCCTGAAGGTGACGCCGCATATCACGTCGGCCAACAAGATATTGATGCATCTGATGCCCGAACGGTCCACCTACGAATACGGCCAGGCCGGTGTCATCATCAACACCAACAACGCCGAAACCAACGTCGTCGTCGAAAACGGTCAGACGGCGGTCATCGGCGGCCTGACCACTCAGGACGAGATCGAAAATCATATCGGGCTGCCGATTCTGAAGGATATCCCGATCCTTGGATATCTTTTCAGCTACAAGCACAAAGAGGTCACCAACCGCGACCTGGTGATTTTCGTCACTCCGACAATCGTCGACGATTACGCGGCTGTCGACACGGAAAATAAATAGGGGTCCGGGAAAAGTTCGTGAATATTCAACGGCTTCCGGCAGCCAGGCCGGAAGCCGTTTGAATAGCGGGATATCGGTATCCCGGGATCTTTCGCAAGGCAATAAACGCTGTAACAAATAAGTACACAAGGAGTGGACATGACTCTGCAGAGGATACTACACTGCCTGCCGACGATACTGCTCGGCGTCCTCATTCTGGGGATGCTCGGCCTCGCCGGTTGCAGCACAAGCCCGGAGCCGACCTCGTCCGGAGGCGGGGGCGGCCAGGCTACCGTGATCCTGAGCGAACCGACGGCAACGCCGTCCGATATCTCTCAGGGTGAAACATCGGTGGTGGAGATTACCGCGACCGACGCCGACGGCCATCCGGTCGCCGGAGTGAGGATTGATTTTGTTATATCACCGGTCGCCGCCGGCTATTTCAGCCCGCCGACGGTCACCACCGACACCAATGGTATCGCCGGAACGATCTTTTCGGCCCAGGGATCAGGCACGGTTTCACTCGGCGCCACCGCTGAAAACGCGCTTCCCAAATATCTGACTATTACTGTCGCTGCCACCGGCCAGCAGGCCAGCGGCAATCTTCAAATCGCCTGCACGCCGGTGCTGTTATTGGCCGACGGGGCGTCGACCGCCACCGTTTCCGTGACGGTGCGCGACGCCGGCGATAATCTGGCCCCCGATTCGACGGTCGTCAAGTTTACGGCCGGGGAACGATTCGATGACGTCGACGGCAACGGCTATTTCACGCAAAACGTCGATTCTCTGATGTTCGATTATAACGCCAACGACCACTGGGATCCGATCGGCATTATCCCCGCGACAGCCTATACCCAGTCCGGTGTCGCCACCGTTTCCTATACAGCCGGGACGGAAGCCACCACCGCTTATATCAAGGCCACGGTCAACGCCGGCGGCGATTACGACGGCAGCATCGAAACCTCGGTGCAATTGACGCCCGACGCCGACATCTACTCCATAGAACTTTCGACCGATGTCACCGGGCTTCAGGTTCGTCATACCGGCGGTATCGAGAGCACCAATCTCTATGCCATCTGCTATGACGTCAACGGCAATCCAGTGCCCGAAGGTCTGGCGGTCGACTTCCTGATAACCAACGGTCCCGACGGCGGTGAAAATATCGCCGGGCAGGGCTGGGGTCCGGTCACGGCCTACACCAATAGCGACGGTGTCGCCACCGTTCGGGTATGGTCGGGAACGATCTCCGGTACGGTCCGCTTGTACGCCAGCGCCAATACCGTTCTGTCGAACACCACTCTCGTTGCGGTCTATGCCGGCCCGCCCTATTATATCGCCGTCGGCGCCGACTTCTGCAACATGGATGGATGGAACACGGTGAACCGCGAGCAGTATGTCAACGCTGTCGTATCCGATATTTATCATAATCCGGTTCAGGATACGGTCGCCGTCTATTTCACGGTCGACGAGGGTGTTATTGACGCTTATAATATCACCTCCGATTCGACCGGCGTCGCCAGCGCCATCTTCCGCACCGGCGAACCGCAGGTTGACGGTATCGTCTGGGTGTGGGCGGAAACGTCGGGCGGAACCGTGGTCGGATCGACCTTCTTCTACAACAGCTATATCCCGTCCACCGTCAACGTCATTATGTCGCCGCAGCAGCTTCTGGCCAACGGCAAGACGCAGGCGACCTTCTGGGCCGACGTCCGTGACCTCAACAACAACTTCGTCCTGGGAGGGACCGAGGTCAACGCCAAGACGCTGTACGGAACCGCCAGCAGCGGCGGTACCGAGGACGGCTGTCACGCTTCGATCTACGAGGGCGAATATCATTCCTCGGTTCTGGATCAAGATTACTCCGTCACCGGCGGGGACGACGACGGTATTGGCGGTATCGATGTTATCACCGTCAGGAGCGGTTTTGTTGGCGGCAGTGTCGTCTGTACGCTGACGACGTCGTATGCTTTCAGCGACAAGTCCAGCCTGGAAATGCAGGCGACCTCGATTCCATACGGCGCCACCGATGTGCCGTTCCATGTTGTCATCCAGGATCGCTACGGCAATCCTCTGGCCGACCACACGATGACCGCAACGGCGACAGCCGGCGCGATTGCTCCGGGAACCGCCACGCATGAAACCGATACATTCGGCGAAGCGCGCGGATTCCGCTACAATGCTCCGGCCGATTCGACCGGCGGCAAGTCGGCGATTATCACCGTCAGCGACGGCGATCTCAGAGGCGGGGGATTGACTCTGTCGACGAATGTGACATTCACTGCCAAGAAGTAGCAAGACTTTCCGCAGCAGTATTCATCACCTGCAAAATCGTCGGGTGGGTTCCCCGCCCGGCGATTTTTTTTGCGTCGGTAGACGATACCTGTGTCTGCGTATATTGATCCGCACCTTTCCGTATCTTCCGCCCCGGCCTTTCGGCCAAATCCTCGATCACTTTCGGCCCCTCTTCCAATTCCTCCCGCACCCCAGCCCTTCTCCCAAGGGGAGAGGGGAGGGGGGAGAAGAGAGAAGCGCGCCGCGGCCATTTTCCGCTTGTAAAATCAAAAGAATGATTGTATTATTATATGAGGCATCCTGAGGGGTAGTTGGCATCTCGTATCATTCGAGTCTCAGGATAAAACGCGATTCTGATGCATAAGTACGGGCGGACCTGTCGTTCTATCGGGGACGCCGCTCGACAGTATCATTTTTGGAAGAGAGTGTTATTGATAACGGTTCGCGGTTACGGAACGAAGATACTATGGTTCCGCGCCCGCCTCATTATTATACCTGATGATGCCGAGAGGAGGTGAACCGATGATCTATCTGATCGATCCCAAGGAAGTGTCGGCCCTCACGGGATGCAAGGCTGTGGCCAATCATATTCTGTACGGCGTCCCGTGGTGCCCGCCAGTCTGTCCGCTGTTTTTCTAACGGTGCACGGAGGTTGTTGAGCACGCAACCCCGACATGGCCGGGCCGAAGGGCCCGGTCGTGTTTACGCCGGAGTGCGGCTGTCTATCGTTCTCGATGAGATCAATACCCGGGGGATTATCATGCTGGGACAAAATAATATCGCGGCAGAGGTATCTCTGCCGCGATTGATGTTTTCATGTTGTTAAGCTGCCGCTGCCGATCAGCTCGGGATGCCGTAGAGCGGGTGCTGAAGATCCAGCGGGCAGACAACTTTGAGCAGGCAGACCGGCTTGCAGCGGGTTTGGCACTGGACCGTTTTGGGATCGATCAGGTAAATCATGCTTCACCTCCATGAAGTATAAAATGTGAGGAAAATATCGCCGCCGCCTGATGCGGCCACGATCAAATATGCGATAAATCTCGTTTTTTCCCTGTCACCTGTCACGATAAAGATGCTCTTTCTCAAGAGCAGTATAGTAATGCCGCCCGATTCGAAAAGTCAATAACTATTTTTATATTCGAGGCAGATTCGCCGGGTCGTTTCCGATAGCGGGAGTCGAATTTAGTTGACTCCGATCCGCCGACCGGCTGTCGAATTGCCCGTCCGATGCACATGGGTCCTGCGAAAGGACGATGACCGGTGGAGAGTGGTGCATTTCCACAACTCTGTTGCCGTTCAATAAGGCGCCGACCGCGGCTGCCATCCCGCCTGCTTCGTAACCGTCGTGTCGTGGAGCGAACAGAGTCTTCCTAATTTCCGCCCAAGCGCTCCGCCAGCCAGGCGACGAGATTATCCGGCCCCTTGAGCTTTTGTCTCCATTCGGGATCGGGACTGCGAAAATAGACATCGTAGCGCAGAGTAACGACGTCTTCGATCGATCCGAATTCCTTTTCGGCGTCCCATTGTTGATGAAAGAAGATTGGGTAATTGTACCGGTCGGATAATTCGATTGTCTCATTTTTCGAAACGGTATTGAGGACAGCGCCGACGAGGGCGGTCTGGTGGAGAAAAATTTTGTTGGTGATGTCCTCGTCGCACATGCGGACCAATTCCGGGTCGGCATACAGAACCGCGAAATCTCCGGGCCATCGTCGCAATATCCCCCGTTCCGGCCGCACTACCAGCAGGCCGGCGTTGAAATAGGCCCGAATTTTCTGCCGGTCGGCCGGTGTGACGACAGGGAAGAGGTCGGCGCCGGTTATCGTCAATCTCTCGTAGATGCGGCTCCAGTATCGATTCGGGGGGTGGTCGTATAATGATCCTGATCGATTGTGCATGACGGGCCGATAGGCGAAGGCAATGCTATCCGGCAGATCGAATTCGATTGGCTCGCGCAGCACGATCGTGTCCTCGTCCATCCAGACAAGCAGGCGCGCCGCATCGGCCGCAGCCGTTTCGGCGTCGCCCGCGGCGAAGACTTTGCCGGCGAAATAGTATGCCTGGGCTTCACGAGGGGTTTCGCTGACGTGAAGTTCCGTATCCAGACCGGCGAACCGTTCGCGGGCAGATGTGTCCGCTTGCAGAAGGCCGCCGGGGAGATAGATCCACACGGGGGCGTTGCGGTAGGTCCCGGCGAAGGCGCGAATACTTTCGACGAGATAATTTGTATGTCGCAGCTGCTCCTCGTCCTCGGCATAGACGGCGAAGACGAGGCCGGTCCGGATGTCAGAAGTTTCCTGCAACGACTTGGAGGCATCGTTCATTGGGATTTCTCCTGAAAGGACATTGCGGCCTGTTGGAATGATCGCGGCACAGGCACCGAAAAGGGCGACCATCATCGCAACCCGCCTGCTGCATCTCATACGGTCTCCTCCGGCTCAATAAGCTCCGATCGATATGTCTGTCTATACGGAGAACCGGCCCGGAGGTTGCCGGTGAGGGCGGCCACGTGGCCCGGGGGAGATTCTTTCGGGGTCGAGAATCCGCTTGACATTCGGGCGGCGGCGACGTATCCATAATTGACAGGATAAGGCGCTCGCTGTGCACTATCGCGAGGAGGAGAAAGATTTTAAGACAACTATTATTATCCCCCCGCCGGGGCAGTCCGGGCGGCGGGGGACCGAAATACAACGTGATTGAGAGCATCGGAAAATATCTATTTGCCTGTCCAAGAACGGCCGGCGCCATTAGCTGGGAGAGTCCGTATCACGGGCGGCGGCCGTGATTCCAATACCCAAACCTCATGGAAGGGAGGTGACTCCATGATTTACCTGATCGATCCCACTCCGGTAACGAACGCCAAATGCAGGTCGAAAGACATTTGCAGACGGTTGACCATTCTGCCGATTTGTCCGCCCGTATTGTGCCCGCCGAATCTGTGCCCGTTGTTCTAATCGGGTCATCGGATACGGACCTGCCGACGGATTCGCGGGCCTGAATGGATGGCGCGGGACGTCTCGCCGAAACTGTCCCGATGCCGCCCGCTCAGCGCGCGCGCATAGCGGCAGGAGAAACACGCAATACGGAGAATTTACAAACCGAGTGTTTGTACATCGCTTTGGGTCGGGTCCAGCACGGTCCCGACCCTTTTTATTTGTCCATGTCCGGGGACTATGCCGCTGACCGCGGCGACGATACCGGTGACGTGGCGGAACTCGCGCCGCCCACACATCGCCGGGAAATATTCTCAGATTGCGGCGATCGGATTTCGGGAAAACCAAATTCTCTATTTCACCAATCCGCGATCTGGTCGGTGGGGATGCCCATATCGACGAGCATGACCGGAATATCGTCGTCGATGCGGTAGATCGTCTTGCCATCGGTGGTGATCAGCGCTTCGACGATTTTGGTCTCGACCGGTTTCCCATCTACCGTCTTGACTTTCCCCTTGGCGACCAGGTCGTTCAGTTGGACCAGCTTGTCGGCGGCGAGCATTTCCACCGGTTCTTTGGTCACCGGGCAGCAGAGAATTTCGAGCAATTCCTTTTTTATCGGCATCAATAACACCTCATGCGATTAATTCTGCAGCCAAAATCGACAAATTGAAATCGAATGTCAACCGAAAAGCGGCGTCTCCGGGGTGCCGTCAGATGCAATCGCTGCACGCGGGGGGCGGACCGCTCCGAAATATGAAACTGATGAGGTTGACGGCGTCGCCTATATTGATCCTGCAATCGACGTTGCAATCCGCTTCGGCGTCGCATGCCGGCGGCGGCCCTTCCTTGAATATATAATTGATGATGAAGGTCGGATCGCTGATGTTGACGGCAGCGTCGTCGTTGGCGTCCCCGGGAGTATCGCAGCAGCCGAGTTGCCCGCAGTCGGAGGTGACCGGTTCGGCGGGCACGATCTTATATATTTCGCCGTCGGCCAGATCGAGAATATATAATTCGCCTTCGATGTCCTCGCCGAACGAGGAAATATTATCGATCGACATTCCGTTGCCCGGCGCCAGCTCGGCCGTCCTCTCCATCGAGTCTGTCATCGTCGCTCCGTCATACCGGAATGACCATATCCGCCCGGAGCAGTAATCGCCGTAGAAATATGTTCCCCGGAGGTCGGGTATATGGCAGCCGCGATAGACATACCCGCCGGTAATGGCGCAGCCGTTGGCGTGCGAATAATCGGTCACCGGATAGACCGGACCACCCGGATCGCAGTTCGTCGGCGGATTATAGCAGTGCAGACCCTCCATCAGGCGCCACCCGTAGTTTTCACCGCCTGAGCTCGATGCCGGCTGATAATCGATCTCCTCCCACGAATCCTGCCCCACGTCGGCGATATACAGCTCGCCATTGGCCCGGTCGAAACTCATCCGCCACGGATTGCGCAAACCATAAGCCCAAATTTCGTCGCTGCCGGAACGGCCCACAAACGGATTACTCGGCGGGATAGCGTATGGCGAACCGCCGTTGACGTCGAGACGCAGGATCGACCCCAGAAGGGTCGTCGAATCCTGCCCGTTGCCGATTGTCCCATGCTGATCCCCGCCGCCGCCGCCGTCGCCGACACCGAGATAGAGATAGCCGTCATTCGGACCGAATAGCAGCGTTCCGCCGTTGTGATTCGCTTCCGGTTCCGGGATAGTCAGCAGGATAGCTTCGCTTCCCCGGTCGGCGCTATCGGGATCGGGGGAGACGGTAAACCGGGCGAGCGTCAATGCACCCGATGCGTTGGTATAGTTGACATAGAAATAGGCGCTGTCGAGGAAATCGGGATGAAACGCCATGCACAGCAGGCCGCGTTCGGATGAGACGCTGATGAGGCTGCTGATATCAAGAAACGAGCGCGTCAGGACGCTGTCATTCTTGATAATGCGAATCCTGCCGGTCTGCTGTTCGACGACAAACAGCCGCGTGCTGTCGCCGGGGGCGTAGGTCAAGTATACCGGCCGGTTAAAGCCGGATGCGATCCGGACCGTCGTCAGGGCCGTCGCCTCGACCGATCCCGCCAGTAACACCAGGGCGAACAGAAGGCCCGTGACGAGGGGTATTGATCTCTTCATGATCTTTCTCCTTGATCCCCCAAGCGAGTGATTATCTCGAAGTGCTTCCGGCCCACGGGCTGCACTGACAGCCGGACGCCGCGCCGGGCAACCAGGATCCCATTGAGGCCGGGAATCGACTTTATCTCATCGAGGGTCACGAAATGCCGGAATTTGGCGGTGAATGCTATATCGACCGCAAACCAAATGGGATTGTCCGGTGTCGATCTTGGGTCATAATAGTCGCTTTTTCTATCCCACGCCGACGGGTCGGAATAGGCGACCTTGACGACCCGAGCCACTCCCGCAACGCCGGTCGGCCGGGTACTCGAATGATAAATCAACACTTCATCATTTACTTTAATATCATCGTGTAATATATTACGGGCCTGATAATTGCGAATTCCATTCCACCGCGTAACCTGATCGCGTTCCAAGTCGTCGATGGAATAGTCGCCGGGTTCGGTTTTCATGAGCCAGTATCGTTTCATATGCCATCGAGATAGCAAGTATTCACGTCCAGAATCATAGATTAAACGCAGTGCGTGGATTGGATATTTGCGGACATATGGGAGGCCGTCCCGTACTTGTATGCTCGACCCGTGTGCATTTCGGCTCTAACCGAAAATGGCCACGGTTCTTTATCTGCGAATCGACTACACCCCATCCGTACAAAGCACGGGTGGGCCATCGGTGCTTCATTGCCTGGAATCGATCCTGATCCCGGAAATTGTCTATCCTGTTGACAAACCCAACGCACGGTTCTATTTTCACTGCAACCAGAAGATGGAAACAATAAAGCGAGGCGGTTATGGCGGATATGGTTAGCCGGCTTTTGCCGGAAATAAACGATATCAAAGATGAAACGCTGAAAAAGAAGGTCATCGCATGCTGGGAGGACGCTATCGGATTTCGGGGATGGACCGAGGAATTGCTGCGGTCGATGCCGTTCACGCTCCTGGCTCAAAATGTCAAGATCACGTTCATCGATCACGTCCGGGCGGTTTGCCGGATGTGCATCGCCTGCGACGATGTCCTGACCGAAATCCATGCCGGGAGAAAAACGCCGGTCAATCGTGATTACCTGATTGCCGGAGCGCTTCTGGCCGACGTCGGCAAACTGTGCGAATTCGAAATCGTCGACGGCAAGCCGGTGAAATCCGACTACGGCAAGCATATCCGTCACCCGTTCAGCGGCGTCGGACTGGCCTTCAAGCACGACGTGCCATCCGAGGTGATGCATATCATCGCCACCCATTCCAAGGAGGGCGAGGCCGAGAAGCGTTTGCCGGAAAGCATCATTTTTCACCACGCCGATTTCATCGATTTTGAACTGGTGAAGTAGCGCGACAGGAACGACTGGCCGGTATCGGAGGCGATCTTCGACACCGTGGAGGATATATGCCCCGGAATCTCATCGAGAAAATCGCCCAGCGGTACGCCGTGGGGATCAAGCCGGGCCGCGAAATTCACAGCGGCGAATACATTTTCATACAGACCGCCCATGTCATGACCCATGACAACACCGGGGCGGTGATGCCGAAATTCATCAGTATCGGCGCCACCAAAATCGCCGAACCGCGCCAGCCGGTGTTTACCCTCGACCATAATGTCCAGGACACGTCGGAGAAGAATCTCCGGAAGTATGCCGGCATCGAGAAATTCGCGGGGAAGATGGGCGTCGATTTTTATCCCGCCGGGCGGGGTATCGGCCATCAGATCATGTGCGAAGAAGGATATGCCTGGCCGGGCACGATGGTCGTCGCGTCCGACAGTCATTCCAACATGTACGGCGGTCTGGGCTGTCTGGGGACGCCGATCGTCCGCACCGACGCCGCCGCCATCTGGGCCACCGGGCGCACGTGGTGGCTGGTTCCGCCGGTGGCTAAGGTGGAATTGAAAGGGCGGCTCCGTCCCGGCGTGAGCGGCAAAGATGTCATCATCACGTTGTGCGGATATTTCAACCATGATGAAGTGCTCAATCATGCCGTCGAATTCGTCGGTGAGGGCGTGGCGTCGCTGGATATCGATTCCCGACTGACCATCTCCAACATGACCACCGAATGGGGCGCCCTGGCAGGTGTCTTTCCGGTCGATGAAATAACGCTGGAGTGGCTGAAGAAACGGGCGAAATTTATCGCGGCCCGTGGGCTGGCCGATGTACCCTCCGATGCGGACGGCAACGGTGTTCATCCGCGTTTGAATGAAAAGCATATCGCCGAGCTGGCCGCGAATATCGTTACGCCCGATCCCGACGCGTTCTACGCCAAAACTCTCTGGCTCGATCTGGCCAGTGTTCAGCCGCACGTCTCCGGGCCCAATCATGTCAAGACGATGACGGCGGTTTCAGAGATGGCCAAGAAGCGGGTTAAGATCGACAAGGCGTACCTGGTGTCGTGCGTCAACAGCCGGGTGGAAGACATAGCCGCGGCTGCGGCCGTCGTGGAGGGGAAGAAGGTTGCGGATCACGTTGAATTCTATATCGCGGCGGCGTCGAATGAAGTTCAGGCCGAAAGCGAGAAGCGCGGCGACTGGCAGAAATTGATCGATGCGGGTGCGAGAGTGCTTCCGCCCGGATGCGGGCCGTGTATCGGTCTCGGCGCGGGGCTTTTGCAGGACGGCGAAGTCGGCATATCGGCCACCAATCGAAATTTCAAGGGCCGTATGGGATCGAAACAGGCCGAGGTGTATCTGGCGTCGCCCGAAGTTGTGGCGGCCTCGGCGGTGTCGGGATATATCAATGGCCCTGCGGTCGTCGTCGATATGAAGACCAGCGGCGGCATAATGGTACATAAGAAGCCCGGAGACACAGGCGAAAAGGTCGACGTGCTCGACGGTTTCCCGGCAAGGATCGAGGGAGAGCTGATCTTCTGTCATCAGGATAATTTGAATACGGACGGGATATATCCCGGCAAATATACCTACATCGACGATTTCACGCCGAAACAGCAGGCCGGCGTGGTCATGGAAAACTACGATCCCGAATTCGGAAAGATGGTCAAGGAAGGTGATCTTCTGGTCGGCGGCTTCAATTTCGGCACCGGAAGTTCCCGCGAACAGGCGGCGACGGCGCTGAAATATCGCGGCATCCGGATGGTCCTGGCGGGATCGTTTTCCGAGACATACAAGCGCAATGCGATCAATAATGGCTTTCTTGTCGTGGAAGCTCCCGAACTGGTCGAGGATTTGAAGGCTCGTTTCGGGACGGACAAATTGAGCGTAAAGACTGATATCAAGGCCACCGTAGATGTGACGGCATCGGTTGTGGTCGCTGACGGCAAAGAGTATTCCATCAGCCCGGTCGGCACGACGGCGCAGGAGATGATCCTCACGGACGGTTTGGAGAACTGGGTAAGGATAAATATGTAGCTGCAATGTAGCCGCTTGTATCGATAATTTAATGTATAGGTTTATATATAGCAGGTGACAGAACCGCACCGGTTACTCAACAAGAATTTCGTCCTGCTCTGGCAGGGGCAGTTCGTCAGCCAACTGGGGAATCAGGCGCATACCATCGCTATGATGTTCTGGCTCAAGCACGCCACCGGCTCGGCGAGCGTTATGGGTCTGATCATGATGCTGGCCATGCTGCCGTCGGTAATTCTTGGGCCTCTCGGAGGGACATTTGCCGACCGTTATTCCCGAAAATGGATCATCGTCCTGTCCGATGCAGTGAGCGGCGTCGCCGTCGTGTCGCTGGCGATTATGATGTTCTCTAAGCCGGATGCTGTCGATATGCTGGTCGTCTGGCTGGGATCGGTGGCGATTATTCTGGGGATACTCTCGGCGGTTTTTCGCCCGGCCATATCGGCGTCGATTCCCGACCTGGTGCCGAAAGATAAAGTCGCGTCGGCCAATTCCTTCAATCAGTCTTCGTATCAG
>Ga0315554_1001248_pt1 | contig 15008 bp, 13 predicted proteins | sample SalMarSW160370MG_FD_202114 | JGI IMG/M metagenome (GOLD analysis project Ga0315554, IMG submission 202114) | Salt marsh sediment microbial communities from the Plum Island Ecosystem LTER, Massachusetts, United States - Salt Marsh Sediment SW1603-70 ... | reverse complement strand
GAAAATCCCCACTATTAAAAAAAATAATATTATTCCTATAAATCTATTTTTCATTTCAGCTCCAATTATTTTGATTATAATTATTTTTATACAAAAATTTATCTTTCAAATTATCAGCATTTATCTTGCATAAACTAGAACACTTTCTGCCTTTATCTGGATAAACCCCATTGTCATACTAATTGCCACCCCTATTCTTTTAAAAAAAGTTCTATCTGTTCAGTAAAAATTTTCGGCTGATCCAACCAAATAAGATGTTCGGCTTTTTCAATCATTACAAATTTTGAATTAATGAATAAGGAAATAAATTTTACATTTTTAATCATTGTTATATTTACTTTGGGTTTTATTTAATTCACTTTTAATCATGAAAACTGCAGACATAGCCCTTAAAGATTTTCTTCAAAACCATCGCTTTTCCCAAAAGTTAGAATGTAAAAGTAATTGATAAAATTTGTTTTGTCGTACAATTTCATAAAGTCGAACAAAACTTGATGTCTTGAATGATAAGGTTGGACATACAGCGGTTTTTAAAGATGATGAACGGTTTAATTTCAGTTTGGTAAAATTGTCCCCAAAAGTTAAAATCTATTTTGGTGAACTTTTCCTCTCGATTACTTATAATATTAATAGAATAACTTTTTTAATAACTTCTTTCCAATGAGTTAAATTTCCTTACAATTAAGCCGCCTAACTTATTAAAGCTTATTACCACAATTACCTCTGATAGCAGCAAATACCAATCTCTTCATTAGTTATAACTGTAAAATCGGATCTTCCTTCCGTCCACGCACCCGAATCGATATAAATATTTTTTCCATTATTAAAATTCATATCTAAATAAGGATGATGTGTATGTCCGATTATGCTAATTTTGGCATCAGGCATTTCAGGAATATTCTGCAGTCTTTGTGTATAATAATCAAAATATTTCACCCCGAATTTTTCTTTATATTCATCTTCGGAAGGATAATCATAAATAGGGTCTTTACCGGAAGTAACTCCAAACGAATAATTGTCATCTTTTCCAATTACATTTTCTTTTACTAGAAGAGTTGCAAAAAACTGATTGATTTCTCTAATTGATTTGAAAATCAGCTGGGATACTTCCCAAAACTTTGCATTAGGATTCGAAAAATCTTTCCAGCTGTCATTGGTAAAACCATGTTCAATATAAACCTTCCCTTCATTAGCAGAAAAATTAAAACCCGGGAAATGCCGTAATTCAAAATCATGGTTGCCGTAAAGAAAATGAGTCCGCATGGCATTCATCGAATTAATAATTTGATCATAAGATGGATGAGACATTCTAATTTCAGCGGCAGTTGCATTGGCACCTGAAGCTGCGAACCCGGGAAATCTTTGTTCAAAAACATCTCCTATTTGGTAAATGCGCAATGTTTTTCCTTCCAGCGCCATTTCTTCTTTAATCGTTTCCAAATGATCGAGAAGACTTATCATTGCATTTGCACCAAATTTAAAATTATCAAGATTAGAATTATATATATACATATGCATATCGGGAATAATAACAAGCATATCGCAGCTTTTCAAAACCAGCTGCCAATCGCTTGGAATTGGAGAGGGATTTCCCCCGTTTGTAATAATTTTAATCCTGTTGTTTCCGTTTATAAAATCTTCAACTATTTTCATTATATATTATCTCCACTTAAAAGATTTTACCGGAGTTCCGTTAAACTCAATTAATTCTACGGGATATATTTCGTATTGAAGATCCTTTAATAAAAATGTATTACCATTACTTAAAACCCGAATCGAATACCAGTAAGAGACTTTACGCCATGGATGATCATGGTAATGAATTTCGGCGTATAAATTTTTATTACGAGGTAAATTTATAAATGAATTTACGGTACTTAAAACATTTGCTTTCTTTAAATCCGTAATAACAGATGAATAAGTTGTATCCGGCAGTATAATAACAAGAGTATCTCCGCTGGAAACATCCATTCTATAGAAATTTGGATATTGATACCAAATGTCAAGCTTTCCTTTTTCTGTCTTAAACTCATCCATAAACACTTGAATGCCCGGATCAACATAAGCCCTTCCCCAACCTTCTATCTCTTCAAGTTGTTGTTTACTACCCAGGCTTGCAACGGGAATTTTAGTTGTTTTTAAATTATCAGGCCAATCTTTAAAAATTTCCGAAACAATATAGTAGGGCATACCTACTGATAATTTACCTGCTTTTAAGCTGTCAGCAAGCAAACTCCCATCAACTTTATTATCAAAGCCGACTATATCAGGCTGTTGAAGTGGCGGATAGTGTGTACAATTTAAGCCGGAAAAAATTACTACTAACAGGTATAAAATGAAATTAGAATTCTGTATTACATTTTTCATATTTCATTCCCGAAAGTGTAGTTTATAGATCTGTTTATTTATATTAACAAAAAATAAGATGAATATTTTGATTGCTGAACTATGAAACAGAACACGGGATATAATGTATTGGCATGTTTAAATAAGAAATATATCTTATTTTTCGTCTGTTAGCATTCTAAAATAAATTTTGAAAAAATGAAATGCAAATAGAATTTTGTCTAACGTGACAGCTAATAAAATTGAAAGTATCTGTTAAAAGTAAATATGAAAATTTGTTTTATTTTTCAAAAGTGGTAATTGTAGTTTTATTGAGAAACAAAGAATAGTATTACTTCTAATAAGGCAATTCTTTTAATAACAATTCTCTTTCTTGAATAAGACTGCTGATTCTCTTTTCTTCTTTTTCTTTTAATTCAGCATCTTCAATAAAAGCAATAAAAGTTTTAGAGTTATCAGGAATGCCTTTAGAAATATTTAAAGAAATATTAACTAAGATCACTTCGCCATTTTTTTTAAGCATAATTGCTTCAATATAATCACGCTTTAATAAGCCCAAAATTATTTTTTCCTTGGTCTCCAAAAATTCTTTTCTATAATCGGGATGTACAAGCCCTAGAATATTTTTATTTAACAAGTCACCAGGCTGATATCCTAAAAAATCTGTAAAATTTTTATTCACCATTTTCATCCCGCCATCACTATCAAAATATATAACTCCCGAAGAAATTTTATCAATAACTATTTTTAGTTGTTGTTTAATCTCTTCTGCCGATTCCATATCTTTATTTCGATTATATAGAAGCGCGGTGGTCATCCAGAGAATTAATATTCCAATTGATCTATTAATTATAGCAATGTTTGTAGATATCCCCGGAGGTGAAAGAAAAAATCCCCCGACACTTAATATGATACTAGCAGTACCGAATATAATTATATAATATTTAGGTAATTTAGTAGCAGTATAAAAAATTACAGCTAAATAAAAAAACCAATCTAAATAACCTCTAGGTGTAATAGTATCAATGAAGAAAATTAAAATATTAAAAACAATAACTGAAATTACTATTACTAATTTACCACTATGTCTATTATTTTTAATCATAAAATGATAAAATCTTATTAAACATAACTTTTAATTGAAAGAAAAGATAAGGAGTGAAATAACTAAAATATGTGCTGTAAAATAAAAGTATGATGCGGAGAACATTATCATTAATATAAGGATTCTTGCAAATATTACCAGGAAACGAGATTTTTAGTTCTTAAAGAAGAGTTTTAAGATATTGTCAGCCATCTGCCGATATGAATTTATTGAAGAAATTATTTTTTCTGATTAAAGATATCATCCAGTAAATCAATTAATGCAAATTTATCAAAAGGTTTTGCAATGTAATGAGTACATCCCGAAGCAAGAAACCTTTCTCTATCTCCCAGCATTGCATATGCAGTTACAGCAAGTACTGGTATTTCATTATACCCGGGTATTTTTTTCAACTTTTGAGCAACTTCAAGGCCGTTCATTCCGAATCCTAAATCTATATCCATCAATATTGCAGAATAATTTTTCTTTTCTGCCATTTGTAATGCGGTTAATCCGTCGATTGCAGCATCGACCAAATATTTTTCTTGAAGGTAAATCTTTATTATATCTATTGAAGGTACGTCATTTTCAACTAATAATAAAGCCGGCTTTTCTTTTTTTTCTTCCATATAAAGTTCCTTATTTTCATTAACATAAATATCTTTTTCAGGTTGATAAACTACAGCAGATGGAAATTTAACAATAAATTTGGATCCGACACCAAGCTTACTTGTAACTGAAATTTCACCATCTAATAATTCTACAAATTTTTTTGTAACTGTTAGTCCTAACCCTGTCCCTTCAAAACTTCTAGCATAACCTTCACTTGCCTGTCTGAACGGTTCGAAAATCATCTCTATATTTTCGGCAGGAATTCCGATCCCGGTATCTTCTATTTCTATTTGAGAAAGCTCTTTTTCATTTTCAATTTTTCTTCTTGCCGTTATAGTTACATTGCCGCGGTTTGTATATTTGATAGCATTATTAATCAAATTTTCTACAATTTGAACAAACATTCTTTTATCAAGTTTAGATGTAATATTTTTATTACCGACTTTTAACTTCAGTTTTAAGTTTTTTTCAATCGCAGCTATTTGAAAGAGTTTAACGGTTTCTTTTAGAATTTGAGGAATATCAAGAATAGCTAAATTTATATCAATTTTATTAGCTTCAATTCTTGATAAGTCTAAAATTAAATTTAAAGTTTCTTTTAATCTGTTACCGCTTTTAAGAAGAGTGAAAGCCATTTCTTTCAATGCCGGATCATTCAATTCACCATATAATGTTTCTGCATAACCTAAAATTCCAATCATAGGAGTTCTTAATTCATGACTCATGTTTGCCAGAAACACTGATTTCAATCTATTCATCTCTTCTGCTTTTTCTTTTGCAATTCTCAACTCCAATTCATTTTTCTTTCTTTCGGTTATATCTTCCTGTAAACCTAAAAAGTGAGTTATATTTCCATCGGAATCTTTTACCGGTGAAATTAAAGCCGAGGCCCAATATAATTCACCGTTTTTCTTTTTATTATGAAATTCCCCTGTCCAATCATTACCTGCTTTAATGGTATTCCATAATATTTCATATTCAGAGGCAGGTTTTAATTTTGATGATAAAATCCTCGGATTTTTCCCGATTATTTCTTCTATTGAATAACCGGTAACTTCCTGGAATTTTGGATTGATATACTCAATGCTTCCTTCAATGTCGGTAATAATAATAGAAACAGGACTCTGGTGAACTGCGCGGGATAAAATCCTGAGCTGATCCTGTGATTTTTTATTTTCAGTTTTATCGATTATAAAACCCCTTAAACCGACAATACCTTCCTCAGATTGAATCGGGCTAGCACTAATTTCAGCAGGAAACGTAAAACCGTTCTTTTTCAAAATATTGTATTCCTTGTTATATAATGTTTTCCCAGTCAAAATTTCAGAAATATCTTTATTCGCTTTTTCCCTTTCGGACGGCACAATAATCTCAATTGCGGAAAGACCTTTTTTTAATTCTTCGCCTGAGTACCCGGTCATTTCAAGTGCATTATTATTTGCATAAGTTATAAATCCTAAAGAATCAATTTCAAAAATCATTTGGGGGAGCATTTCTGCAAGATCTTTAAACTTTTTCTCACTGTTCTTAATTTTATCAATTGAATTTTTACGTTCCGTTATATCCAGGAGGGTTCCTAAAATAGCGGGCATCCCATTGTAAGTTACATAAGAACCAAATACTTCTATAAAAATAATTTTTTTATCTTTAGTTAATCCCCTGAACTCATAATTAACGGATCGTACATCACCTTTTATCCGATTCAAGATATTTTTTTCAACTATTGCAAAATCTTTGGGATAAGTTAAATCCTTAGGGCCTTTTTTATCCAACAATTCTTCAACCGTAAAACCGAATATTTCAGTAAACTTGGGATTAACATATTTAAATACGCCATCTTGAATAAGATAAATCCCGACTAAAGATTTTTCAGCTAAAATATTAAAATCAATCTCGGTTTTCTTTTGTGTTTCTTGAAGGTTTCCCTTTTCAGTTTCAGACATTTTTAATTAATTATTTTAATAACACTTAAATTATTAAAATAAATATATTTATAAAAATTTTTTTAATGATTAAACTTTGATTAATTCAGGCAGGTAAAATGAAATTATAGTAATATTTAACCGAAGTTTGAAAGTTATATAATAGTTTTTAAATTAAAAAAGATCTAATAGCACATACAAGATTTTTTATTAGATACGAAAATTAAAAGATAAAATCTAATAGTAATAAAAATTATTTTATGCTATTAACTTTTTACTTTTGTGATATTTAAAAAGCTTATAATTTATACTATCATTCAAAGCCTGAAAACTGGCTTCAATTATATTTGCCGATACACCAACAGTTGACCAGCTTTCCGAACCATCACTTGATTGAATCATAACTCTAACCTTAGCATAAGTACCTTCTTTTTCATCCAGAACTCTAACTTTATAATCGACAAGTTTTATAAGTGATATTTCCGGATAAAACCTAAGCAAAGCTTTTCTCAGTGCGTTGTCAAGAGCATTAACAGGACCATCGCCATCCGATGCTGTATGCTCTATTTCGCCATCAACTTCTACCTTTAAAACCGCTTCCGATTTTGAATGCCCTTCATCATCAAATGTAACATGAACTTTAGAATCAACTACATTATAAAATGGAGAAAATGTATTCATCTCGGAATTCAGCAATAATTCAAATGACGCTTCTGCTCCGTCAAACTGGAATCCGCCATGTTCAAGAGTTTTAACATAATCGACTACTCTTTTACTTATCTCTTTATTCTCCGAAATATCTATTCCGAGTTCTTTAGCTTTATACCTAATATTACTTTGCCCGGAAAGATCTGAAACAAGGACCCGCTGTTTATTACCGACAGTTTCAGGAGAAATATGTTCATACATTTTACTGTCCTTTAACACAGCGCTAACATGTATACCCCCTTTATGTGCAAATGCGGATTTTCCAACAAAGGGAGCCCTGCTGTTAGGCGATAGATTCATTAACTCGTAAACAAAATGTGAAATCGATGTTAAATGTTCAAGATTTATTTCTTGCATTGTTTTTTTATTTAACTTTAAAATTAAATTAGGAATTATACTGCATAAATTAGCGTTGCCGCATCTTTCTCCTACTCCGTTTATAGTACCCTGTACATGAACTGCACCTGCTTCAATTGCAGCCAGCGAATTGGCTACTCCAAGTTCACTGTCATTGTGAGCATGTATTCCTACCCTGACTTTAAGATAATTTTTAACCTCATTTACAATTGAAAAAACTTCACTTGGCAATGAGCCGCCGTTAGTATCGCATAAAACAATTACATCAGCTCCGGCACTTTCGGCAGCTTTTAACATTTTAATTGCAAATTCTTTATCATCTTTATACCCGTCAAAAAAATGTTCCGCATCGTAAATTAATCTTATCCCTTTACTCCTTATAAATTCTACTGATTTATAAATTAATTCCTCATTTTCCTCCTCAGATAAGCTGAGTGACTTTTGAGAATGAAGTTTCCAGGTTTTACCGAAAATTGAAACAGTTGGAGTTTCGGCTTTTATTAGAGCTAAAAGATTAGGATCATTTTGAATATTCTGCAAAGAGCGGGCAGTGGAACCGAATGCACAAACCTGCGCGTGATTCAATTTTAAACTTTTTGCTTTGTTAAAAAATTCTTCATCCCGCGGATTACTTCCCGGCCAGCCGCCTTCAATAACATCAATACCAAATTCATCAAGCCTCTGTGAAATCAATAATTTATCCTGAACAGATAGGTTGATCCCTTCCCCTTGAGTTCCATCTCTTAAAGTTGTATCAAATAGCTCTATTTTATCCATAGTTATTTTTCCATTTTAATTTGTTCAAAATATTTTATTCTTAATCTTACTCTTACTCCTAATCTTAATCTTCTCTTCTTAATTAACTCATACACCAACGAGTAAGATTAAGGTTAAGAACAATTATTAAATCATCATACCATTCTGCCTAGCATATTCAAAAATATTCCCGGCTTCAATAATTGGCAATACATCTCCTAATGGCCTTAGTTTATATGATTCACCGGTAGCAAAATTCTTCAAAGTATTTTCATTTAGATCAATTTCAAGTTCATCACCTGTCTTAATTTTATCATTGAGCTTTTGAGAAGTTTCATAAGGAATTAAAAAGCCGCCATCAACACAATTCCTATAAAAAATTCTTGCATAACTTTCTGCAATTATTGCCTCAGCTCCCGCAATATTTAATGCGAAAGGTGCATGTTCACGGGATGAGCCGCAGCCAAAATTTGCTCCCCCGATTATAATATTATATTCTGAATTAGATGCATCGCCTTTAATAAACGGAATGGCGCCTTGAGGCAAACCTGCAGATTGCAGCGGGACTCCGGACAGTGCGAAGTGTCCATATTTTTTAGATTCTTCCGGATCACTTAAACTGTATACTAAGTGTTCAGCAGGAATGATCTGATCAGTGTCAATATTATCACCTAATACAAAAGCTCTGCCTTTAATTATTTTTTCCAATTTTATTTCTCCAAGAATTATAGGTTATAAAAAATCTCGTGGATCAGTAATTACACCAGTTAATGCCGAAGAAGCAACTGTAAGAGGAGAGGCTAAATATACTTGAGATTTTTTGCTTCCCATCCTACCCGGAAAATTTCTATTTGTTGTAGAAATAATTACTTCACCATCCTGTGCACGTCCCACTGTATCCATTGGACCACCCAAACAAGCCGCACATGAAGACTGGGCAATAACACAACCGGCATTTTCAAAAATTTGTTTTAGTGAGACACCGCTAATTGTTTCTATCTCCAATTGCTTTGCAACATTGGTACTTGCAGGAACAATAAAAGTTGGAACTTTTACTTTATTCCCAAAGAGAAGTTTTCCGGCTGAAACAAAATCACTTAATTTACCACCTGTACATGATCCGATATAGCATTTAGTCAACTTAGTTCCCTGTACATTTCTAACTGTATCCAAGTTATCCGGGCTATGCGGCTTCGCAACAGATGGTTCCAGTTTACTAACATCGTAAGTGTATACTTGTTTAAATACTGCATCTTCATCGCTTGTAAATAAATCGTAGCTTTTATTACTTCTTTCTTTTACATAGTTTTCAATAACTTTGTCAGCGGCAATTATTCCATTCATTGCGCCTGCTTCTATTGCCATATTTGTTAAAGTCATTCTTTCATCAACCGAAAGTGAGAAAACTGCAGAGCCGTCAAACTCCAATGCTCTGTATGTACCACCATCGGTTGTAATATCACCTAGCACTTGCAGAATTAAATCTTTTGCAGTTAAATAATCCGGCATTTCACCATCAAAAATAAACTTCAAAGTTTCGGGAACTTTTTCCCAAATTTTCCCTGTACCCATAATAAAAGCTGCATCGGTATTGCCAACTCCTGTTGAGAACATACCAAAAGCACCAGATGTACAGGTATGTGAATCGGAACCAAATAAAACTGTCCCGGGAATATTATAACCCTCTTCCGCTAATGCAATGTGACATACACCTTTATATCTATCTGTTCCGACATCATAATAATTCTCTAGTTGATAATCGCTTGCAAACTGCCTTAATATTTGAACATTTCTATTGGCTTGAGGATTTTTTGTAAAAATATAATGATCGGGAAAAATCACTAATTTATCTTTACTCCAGATCTTAGCATTACTGCCGAATTCTCTTTTCCAAATACCAATAGTTGGCGGTCCGCATACATCATGAGTCATAAGAACGTCAACATTGAGCCAGATATTATCTCCAGGTTCAACTTCTGATTTCTTTGCCGATTTTGCTAAAATTTTTTCCGTTATTGTCATTCCCATCTTATTATTCCTTTTCTGTCAAATGAGGATAAAATTATACCGCTTGTGATAATTCAGATAAGGAAGCTTCATTTATTTTATCATTCTCTTTCATTTTAAAATATACTTGCTGTTGATTAAATGCCTGCAAGTAAGCTTTTGCACTTGCTTCAATAACATCGGTAGAAACTCCTCTACCGGTAAATGATTTTTCTTCTTTTCGAATTCTTACAATAACTTCACCAAGTGCCTGCCTTCCGGAAGTAACTGATCTTACATTATATGATTCGAGTTTTGATTTTACATCCAAGGCTCTTTCAATTGCATTAAAACATGCATCAACTGCACCATCACCAATAGCTGATTCCTGCAATGTTTTATCTGCAGTTTTTATTCTAACCGTAGCAGTCGGTATTGATGTAGTGCCAAGTGTAACATGAAGGTATTCGAGTTCATAATATTCATTCTTCTTCTTATGAACTTCATCTCCCATTAAAATCCTCAAATCATCATCGAATATTTCTTTCTTCTTATCGGCAAGAATTAAAAACTTTTCATATACCTTTTGCATCTCTTTCTCGGAGGGAGTATATCCGAGTTCTTCAAGGCGCGATTTTAATCCATGTCTGCCGGAATGCCTTCCTAAAACTATTTTTGTTTTTGGCACTCCGACACTATCAGGTGTCATTATTTCATAAGTCTGCCTGTCTTTAAGCATTCCATCCTGGTGAATACCGGATTCATGAGCAAATGCATTTTCACCAACAATTGCTTTATTCGGCTGAACAATTATACCGGTAAATGAAGAAACCATCCTGCTGGTGTTATAAATTTCTTCGGTATTAATTTTAGTAAAACATTTATTGATATCTTTACGCGTTTTTATTGCCATAACAATTTCTTCTAGGGAAGCGTTACCCGCCCTTTCACCAATACCGTTAACAGTACATTCAACCTGCCTGGCACCGTTTTCAATTCCGCTTAAAGAATTTGCAACTGCAAGCCCGAGGTCATCATGGCAATGAACGCTGATAATTGCTTTATCGATATTTTTTACTCTTCTTCTGAGTTCGGCAATTTTAGCTCCAAACTCAGATGGATAAGTATAACCGGTTGTGTCCGGAATGTTAACGGTTGTTGCACCAGCTTCAATAACAGCTTCAATTATTTCGGAAAGATATCCTAGATCAGTTCTGCCGGCATCTTCAGCAGAATATTCGACGTCATCGGTAAAAGTTTTTGCATATGCAACCGCATCACACGACATCTTTAAAACTGTTTTTCTTTTTTCTTCCAACGTTTTACCATAAACATTGCTGGCAAACTTTCCCATTATATGAATATCCGAGGTACTGGCAAACGTATGAATTCTGTAACGTTTTGCATTCTTTAGGGAATCATATGCTGCTTTAACATCAATTTCTTTTGCCCTGGAAAGAGCAGCAACTATTACATCTACCTCATTTGCTATTCTTTCAACGGCTTCAAACTGAGCCGGTGAGGAGATCGGAAAACCTGCTTCAATAATATCTATATTTAATTTTTGAAGCTGATGAGCAATTTCAACTTTTTCATAAACATTTAATGATGCTCCGGGAGATTGTTCTCCGTCTCTTAAAGTTGTATCAAAAATTAATACCCTATTATTCACTTTTATACCTCATTATAATTTTGTGTTCGATGTAATTCATTATTTAATATTTATGATTTACAAAAGTAACTCATAAAGGTTTTTTACCGATTATAAGTGCCAGTTCCAGCCATTTCCAATAGCAATCAACATCATGAAAACCAATTTCATTCAGCCATTTAATCTGGGTTTCAACATCAAGAAGTATATTACTTCCATCTTCTTCAACTCCAAGCTTTTCAAAAAATCTTTTATGAAGATTTTCCGTAGGTGAGGACACATGCTCTAAATTGCAAAATATTCCTCCCTTTTGGACAATCTGCCAAACTTCTTGATACAATTCATATTTCCTATTATCACTAATATGATGAATAGCAAAACTTGATACAACGGCATCGAAACTTTCTGCTTCAAACGGTAGAGAATTATTGATATCGTGTTCAATTATATTAATCCGTTCGTTATCCTGATATTTATCTCGCAAGCTGTCAAGCATTGTCTGTGAAAAATCCAAAGCAGTCCCTTTAGCTTCTTTACATTTCAACAGGCATAAATCCAAAAGTCTGCCATTACCCGCACCTATATCCAAAATATTCAGGGAAGATGACGGAATTTCTACCAATAAGACAGATTCACCTTCGGTTCGATGAGGGATTTTATCTGCTCTGCTTAAATAATTTATTGCAAGTTCCGGAGAACTCCAATCAGAAATCATTTTCATAAGTTAAAGTGTAAAAACTCCCAAAGCTTGTTCATCATATATTTCATTGAATTTATCAATAACTATTTTCGTCATTTTTGAAGTTGAGACCAAAGTATCACCATCAGAATAAATATCTGCGGTTCTGTACCCGGCAGATAATGTTTTGGTAATTGCTTCTTCAATTAATTCGGTTACTTTATCCATTTGGAATGAATAAAGGAACATCATTCCGACGGAAGAAATTGTTGCTAAAGGATTAGCTTTATCCTGCCCTGCTATATCTGGAGCACTTCCGTGAACAGGCTCATATAAAGCATATTTGCTTCCAAGACTAGCCGATGGAAGCATTCCAAGGCTACCGGTAATCATTGATGCAATATCACTTAAAATATCACCAAATAAATTTTGAGTGAGAATTACATCAAACTGTTTTGGATATCGCACAAGCTGCATTGCAGCATTATCAACATACATATCCGATAATTGAATTTGCGGATATTCTTTGTGAATTTCATGAACGGTCTTCCGCCAGAATTGTGAACATTCTAAGACATTTGCTTTATCAACAGAGATTACTCTCTTACTTCTTTTCATTGCAGTTTCAAAAGCAAACCTCGTAATTCTTTCAACTTCTTCTTTTGTATAAATCATCGTATTCCAGCCATGTTCATCATCATAACCTCTCGGCTGACCGAAATAAACATCTCCGGTTAATTCCCTAAGAATAACTAAATCAGTTCCGTTTAGCACTTCGGGTTTTAAAGTTGAAGCAGATAGCAAAGGAGCATATACTTTTGCCGGCCTGATGTTAATGTATAGTCCGAGTGCTTTTCGTAGTTTCAATAACGCTGCTTCCGGTTTTAGATTATGTTGAAGACCTTCCCATTTGGGGCCTCCAACAGCACCTAATAAAACAGCATCCGAATCGTAACATTTACTTAATACTTCATCGGTTAACGGTGTTCCGTTTTTGTCATAAGAAGAACCACCGATTAGGTGAGTTTCGAAAGAAAAGGAAATGTTAAATTTTTCAGAAATGTTTTCTATCAAAGAAACAGCAGAATCAACTACTTCGGGACCAATACCATCACCGGGAAGCAATGCTACTTTAAACTTCATACTCCCACCTCTTCTTTTTTATTCTTTTTAAATAACCAGCTCATCATTTCTCTAAGTTTTGCACCAACTTTTTCAATTTGATGTTCTCTATTTTCTTTACGTAATTTTTCCATATTCTTTTGTCCGCTTCTATATTCATTTAACCATTCATCGGCAAACTTGCCTGTTTGAATTTCATCCAGAATTTTTTTCATTTCATTTCTTGTTTCTTTTGTAATCAACCGACTGCCACGGGTCATACCTCCATATTCGGCAGTATCACTAACAGAATAATTCATTCTAGATAAGCCCCCTTCATAATATAAATCAACAATTAGTTTCATTTCATGCATACATTCAAAATATGCAAGCTCCGGCGGATACCCTGCATTAACTAATGTCTCAAAACCCGCTTTAATTAATTCTGCAGAACCGCCGCACAGCACAGCCTGTTCTCCAAACAAATCCGTTTCAGTTTCATCTTTAAAATTAGTCTCAATAACACCTGCCCTAGTACCACCAATTCCTTTTGCCCATGCTAATGCAATATTCTTTGCATTACCATCAGCATCTTGTTGAATTGCAATCAAACATGGAACACCGGTTCCTTCGAGATATGTTCTTCTAACCAGATGTCCTGGGCTTTTGGGTGCAATCATTATAACATTAATATTTTTAGGAGGAACAATTTGTTTATAATGAATATTAAAGCCATGTGCAAAAGCCAAAGTATTTCCTTCTTTAAGATGAGGACTAATTTCTTTATCATAAACTTCTTTTTGGTTTTGATCAGGTAAAAGAATCATAATAACATCTGCCCATTCAACGGCTTCAGGAATAGTTTTCACTTTTAATCCGGTTGCTTCTGCTTTTGCCCAGCTTGAACTTGATGATCGCAAACCTACACTTACATTCATACCACTGTCTTTAAGATTTAATGAATGAGCATGCCCCTGGCTGCCAAATCCCAAGACAGCTATTTTTTTATCTTGAAGATATTCTAATGAAGAATCATTATCATAATAAACTTTCATTTTATTTCCCTTTTATGTTTGAGTTACTAAAGTTTTATCGTGTTTAAGTTGTTCACCTCGCTTTAACGCAACCGTACCTGAGCGAGCCATTTCTTTAATACCGTACGGTTCCAAAACATTTATAACAGCATCAATTTTATCAGGCGGACCGGTAATTTCCAGTGTAATTGTTTTATTATTTATATCAACTACATTACCTCTAAATATATCGCTAACACTGATTATTTCTGCACGGGTACCTTTTTGATAAAATACAGTAATCAATGCAAGCTCTCGTTCAACTCTGTTTTGCCCGGTTAAATCAACTACTTTAATCGTATCTATAAGACGATTTAATTGTTTTACAACTTGTTCTATAATTTTATCTTCACCTTCAGTTACAATTGTCATTCTTGAGACTTCAGGACTTTCAGTTTCACCAATGGAAATGCTGTGGATATTAAATCCTTTCCCGCTGAACATTGTAGCTACGCGGTTAAAAGCTCCAAATTGATTTTCAACAAGAACAGAAATAGTATGTTTCATTATACCATCTCCTTTGGATCCAAACGTTTGGTCATTATTTCTTTAACAGATTTACCTGCAGGAATTATCGGGAAAACCATATCTTCTTTTTGAACTTTACATTCTACTAGAACCGGTCCATCATTTATTGAAAAAGCTTCTTTAAGAATTCCATCAATATCGTTCGGGTTATCTGTAGAAAAAGATTTTAACCCGAGAGCTTCTCCGAGTTTCTTGAAATCCGGAT
>Ga0315554_1001247_pt1 | contig 15016 bp, 15 predicted proteins | sample SalMarSW160370MG_FD_202114 | JGI IMG/M metagenome (GOLD analysis project Ga0315554, IMG submission 202114) | Salt marsh sediment microbial communities from the Plum Island Ecosystem LTER, Massachusetts, United States - Salt Marsh Sediment SW1603-70 ... | reverse complement strand
GGAGGTTGTTCACGGAGGCTGATGTTGACAGAATCGCCAGGGAAGCAAACCACATTACCTAAAGCCAGCCAGGGTAGGCCAAAAAAGGAGGACGGTCATATGGCAAACGTAATTGATGAGGCGGCGCAGGAGCTTGAGCTTACAGAGATGCAGGTTTCGGATGATTTGAAGCAGAGGCTCAGCCTGATTATCGAGGAAGAGGGGAACAGGGTAAGGAAAGAGACGGACCGGAAATCGGCCCATATTATTGCCGGGGCCCGGCAGGAATACCGGCAGCGGTTAATCAATGTCCTGGCACAGGAGCGGGAAAAGATCAGGAGAGAGGCGGAGCGAGAATCGGCTACCATTATCGCCAGAGCCAAGCAGAAAGGGGAGCATATAATTACCAACGCCAGGACGGAGGCTCAGCTTCAGTCGGAGCAGATTATCGCTGAGGTAAGAGGGCAGGCTGAGCAGGAGGCGCAGAGGTACATCGGCGAGACCAAAGAGAAAACTAAAGAGGTAGTGGCCGAGTTCGAAAGCACCATTAAGGAACAGACCGAGCAGAAGGCCAATAAGATTATTGCCGAGGCCAAGGAGGTGAGCGCTCGAATTATTGCCGAGGCTACAGATAAGGCCAAGAAGCAGGCCGAGCAGGAAAAGCAGCGGGAGAAGAATCTCTTTATCGAGCGGGCTAAAGAGGAAGCGGCTGAAGCTATCGCCAAGGCACAGCGGGAGGCCGAGAAAGAGGCCAGTCTGATATTGGCTAACGCCCGGAGAGAGGCTGAGGAAATGGCCAACGGAATTGTCAATGAGGCTAAGAAATCGGCCAAACAGGTTGCTAATGAAGCCAAGGAGATAGGGAAAAGTAAAGCGGAGGAAGAGATAGCCAAGACCAGGACTGAGGCCAAGCGCGAGTCAGAATGGGAGGCAGCTCAGATTATTTCGGCGGCTAAACGGCAGGCGGAACAAATTATCCGCGAAGCCAAGAAAAAGCAGAAATAGCCGGCTTAAGGTTTTTTAAAATTTTTTAAAATAGGTATTTTGGAAAGATTGAGAGGGGACTTAAAGTCCCCTCTCTTAATTTTTAACTAGTAATAGTCGCCGCCGCCGCCCCTGCGGCCAATAAAGAAGCCGACGAAGAAGAGCACCAGCGCCCCCACCCCGATGAGGACATAGAGCAACCAGCCGCTTAAGCCGGGGAAGCTAAAGATAAAGCCAACGGTGAATATACCGGTGCCGGTCCACGGGCTGGCATTGGAAGCGGCATCTACCGCTCTTATCCGCCAGTAGTAATAAGGGGTCTCTTTACTGGTTGACTCCAGCGCCTCATCTTCGGTGAGGGTATATTCCGAGGTGGTAAGCCCCGTCTTATTCACTAACGGGGAGGTGAAATTCTCGTTGGTGGCTACCTGGAGGTCATAGGTTATGGGCAGGCTCTGCTCTGGCTGGCCGTTAATATCGGTGGTAATATCTTCCCAGTCAAAGTATGTCTTTGAGTCCGCTTTACCTTCCATAAAGGGCTTCAGGGGTGGTGGCGTCGCCGGCGGCATTGACTCCATGACAAAGGTGACCGACATGCTGCTGACGCCGTCACTGGCGGTTATGGTATGCTCCCCGGCCTGGCTGGGGGGAATTTCTAAGGGATAGGAGAAGCTGCCGTCGGACTGGCTGGTGGTGTGAAAGGTGACCGGGGTCGAGGCGTAGGTGATGGTTATATCGTAGTTGGGTTTGAAACCGGTGCCACTGATGGTTACTGTCTCACCCACATAACCCGGCGAATTCAAGCTGGTGGTCGGGCTGATGCTGACCTCGGTGCTTATTTTGAAGGTGGCCTTGGCCGAGTTATCGCTCTCGTCCTCAGCCTTGACCTCATATTCTCCGGCGCCCAGCTCGGGCACATTAACCTGGGCCTCGAAGCTGCCGGAATTATCGGTCGTATCTCCCCCCACCTCATCACCACCAAAGGTGATGAAAACATCCTTCATACGGGCGAAGCCGGTGCCGGTAACGGTTACTCTGTCGTCCACCGCCCCCTCTTTGGGGCTGATGGTTATAGCTGGCTCCACGGTAAAATCGGCCTCGGCCTCGTCATTGTCAACCTCAACGGTTATAGTGTGCTTGCCGGCGACGCTCTCGGGGACGAGGAAATAGCTGGTGAAGTCGCCGCTGCTGGAGGTCTCATCGGCGCCCTTGGATATATCAACACTGGTGCTGCCGAATTTTATCTCGATTGTTTCTCTATCTGTAAAACCGGAGCCGATAACCTTGACCTCGGTGTCCACCGGCCCCTTGGTGGGGCTGATGGAGAGGCCGATGACGATGACACGGAAGTCATCCTTGGCGAGTATAATTTCGTTATCATCGGCGGCATAGACATAGTAGTCGCCGCTGACGACGTCTTCATCACTATCACCATCGGTAAGCTCATCGGGGACGTCGAAGTCGATAGAGAATGACGCATCGCAGTCATACTCTATGGCTATCCGTTCGTAGTTATCAACGTCATGGCCAATCTCATCGTCTACATCAGCATCCTCGCCGGAGAAGTAAAAATAGATGTTGTCTCCGGCAGTAAAACCGGAGCAGTCAATTTCGACATAATCGTCGATTTCGCCGCTGGTCGGGGTGACTGTAATACGTTCCGCCGCCAGTGCCGGTGTCACCGGTATGACGGCTATCAGCATCGCCAGGATGATTGCCGTCGCCAGAATGCTTAAAAATCTGTTACCTTTCACCATCTACCTCCATCAACATCATTATTTGAAGCTGCCTGTGGGTTTGCCCTATATATTTATAACGAATATAACGGAAAAAAGTTATGAAATTGTTAAGAAACCCTAAAGTATTTTGGGGTGTTCCAAACTTTGGGGTAAGTTCCGCCGCTTCCATCTTTTTTCGCCAAACTGCAAACCTGCCTAAATAATAAACTATGGCCTGATACCGTGTCAATGGTACTTGCTTAGTACTTAAGGTGCGACAAAATATCATTGACCGATTAGAACAAATGTGCTAATATCTCATCACGCGGCTTTTTAGGACTTGAGATATGGATTGTTACGATTTTGAACTGGATTTGCCGCCGGAGTACTGCCACTACCAGGATAACGGGTGCGAGTTTGCCGATTCCTGCCTTGACTGTCCCTTCCCCGAGTGCCTCTATGCCCAGCCCGGGGGCAAGCAGCGGTGGCTGAAGACTTTAAGGGACGAGGCTGTTTTAAGGCTTTTTACCGACCAGGGTAAAACAGTCAAGGATTTGGCCCTGATGTTCGGCGTCAGCCGGCGCACCGTCCAGCGGATACTGAAGCGGGCTAAGGATATATCTACTCCGAAAATTGAGACTCTAAGGGGGGCTGATGGATAAGAACTCTATTATCTCACAGTTGAACCGCCAGGACACCGACCGCTTCAGGGGGTACCGGGAGCGGCTAGATTTCTACCACGGCCGGCAGTGGGAGGGGAGAGAGAGGCGGGGGGAGAAACGGCTGACCTTTAACTATGCCAAGGTTTTCATCGACAAGGTTACCTCTTATCTAATGTCCGGGGTTAACTTTGCCGTGGACGCCGTAGAGGATTCAGCCGAGGCCGAAGCAAAAGCCCGGAAGGCCGAAGCCGCCCTGCTCCAGGTCTACGAGGAGAACAACCTGGAGCAGCTCGACCTGGAGACCGAGATTGACTGCGCCGTACTGGGTGACGCCGGCTACAAGGTTACCTGGGATACCGAGGCCAAGAAGGTGAGGGTTACCGCCCCCGATATCCAGGGCATCTATGCCTGGTGGCTGGGGGACGATACCTCCAGGGTATGGCGGATAGCCTCCAAATACAGCCTGACCGCCGAGGAGAGCCATCTCCTCTACGGGGTGAAGCCAAGGGGTAAAACAGCGACTGTAGTCGAGCTGTGGAGCGACGGCGAATTCCAGCTCTACCTGGATGACAGCCTCATTGAGAGCAAGCCCAACCCCTACGGCTTTGTCCCCTTTATCATCTACCCCAACCTGAGGGAGCCCAAGCAGTTCTGGGGCATATCCGACTTATCGGCGATTATGGAGTCCCAGCAGGAGCTTAACCGGGCGATGTCCCAGCTATCAAGAATACTGGAGATATCGGGCAACCCCGTCGCTGTGCTGGAGAACGTGGAGGAGGCCGAGGACATTTCAGTCAGGCCGGGGGCCGTCTGGAACATACCCGAGGACGCCAAGGCCTATCTGCTTGACCTTTTGCAGGGGGGTGGGGTAAGGCTGCACATAGATTATATCAACCTGCTCTATAGAATCATGCACGATATTTCCGAGTCTCCCCTGGCCGCCTTCGGCGGCACCGAGCGCGACCTGTCCGGGGTAGCCCTTGAGATTGAGCTTAACCCGCTGCTGCACAAAGTGAGGCGGAAGCGGATTATCCGCACCGCCGCCTATAACCGGAGGAACCGGATGATTCTAAGGCTCCTGGAGAAGTACCAGGGAACGGAGTTTGGCGATAATCGGTTACGGGTAATCTGGGGCCAGATACTGCCCCAGGATATAGCCCGCCTGGTGGCCAACGAGCAGACGCTGGTCCAGAGCGGCATACACTCGCGGCGGGGGGGCGATGGAGGAGGTGGGCATCAAAGACCCGGAGAGTGAGTTCAAGCGGTGGCTGGAGGAGAGGGAAACTATTTTAAGGATGAACAAAACGCTTAACGCCAGGTCTACCAGAGGCGGAGAGGGAGAGAGAGCTTTGGCCGGGGAGACCGCCGGCGTTGAGGAATCTCCAACGTAAGGAGGAAAGATGGCAAAGGATAATAATAAAGACCAGGAACCCAACGAGGGGGAGAATGAAGCGCGGCTGGCCGAGAGTGAGGCGGCGCTGGTGGAGAAAAGCTCCCGCATCTCCGAGCTGGAGCAGGCTCTGGCCGGGAGGGACGAGCAGATTAACGCCTTAAAGCAGTCGCTGGCCGGGCTGGAGGAAAGCCGGGCTCAGGCGATAGCCAGCTACCGTGAGCTGGTAATAAGCTCTAACCCTGACCTGCCCGAAGAGCTGATTGCCGGAGATAGCGTCGAGGAGATTGACCAGTCCCTGGCCAGCGCTAAAGCCCTCATTGACAGGGTAAGGGAGCGGTTGGAGACCGAAATAGCCGGGGCCAGGATACCGGCGGGGTCGCCCTTGAGGGCGCCGGCGGACTTATCCGCCCTGTCCCCGCAGGAGAAGATTCAATACGCAATGGGAGAAAGGAGATAGAAAATGGCTTTAACATTGGATGAGGCAGCCAAGCTGTCCAACGATATGCTGCTCCAGGGGGTGGTCGAGACCATCGTCAAGGACTCGCCCGTTCTGCAGCAGATGCCCTTCATCGAGATTGTGGGCAACGTCCTGACCTACAACCAGGAGAAGACCCTGCCCACCATCGATTTCTACGATGTCGGCGACCCCTGGGCCGAGTCGACGCCGACCTTCGAGCAGAAAATAGCCGCCCTCAAGATTATGGGCGGCGACGCCGATGTTGATAACTTCCTCAAAGTCACCCGCAGCAACATCCAGGACTTAGAAGCGGCCGTGGTCGAACTCAAGGCCAAGGCGCTCCGGGACAAGTTCGAAGAGACCTTTATCTACGGCGATTCCTCGGTCAACGCCAAGCAGTTCGACGGGTTGAGAAAGCTGGTTGACATCGGCACCGCCGGCGACCAGCTAATCGCCATGAGCGACACCGGGGCTACCCTGACCCTGGGTAAGCTGGACGAGCTTATCGACGCGGTCAAGGGCGGCAAGCCCGATATACTGCTGATGAGCCGCCGCTCCCGGCGCAAGATCAACGCCCTGGTCAGGGCCGCCGGCGGCATGATCGAGACCGACCGGGACAGGTGGGGCAACTTCGTCCAGCTCTGGGACGGCATCCCCATCGGCGTCAACGACTGGATACTGGATACCCACACCTTGAGCGGCGGGGTGGAAACGGCCACCACCGGCGGTACCTGCTCCACCATATACGCTTTCCAGATGGGGGAGGGGGCGCTCTGCGGCCTGACCGGCCCCGGCCACCTCACCGTGGAGCCAATCGGCAGCTTAGAGACCAAGGACGCCTCGCGCACCCGCATAAAGTGGTACTGCTCGCTGGCGCTGTTCAGCTCCATCAAGACGGCCGCTTTAATCGGGGTCAAGGACTAAACCTAAGCCAATTTCGGGGGGGGCCTTTCAGCAGGCTCCCCCATCAAGGAGGGGAAAATGAAAAACAAAGATACGGCAAGGTGGCTCTGCCACTACAGGCTCAGCAAATACCGCCAGGACATTTCGCCCTACCGGGGCAACGAGGCGTCTTTCCATGAGCGCTTTCAGCCCTACCAGGTAATCGAGGGCGAGGGCAACTGCCTGCTCAACACCGGCATCGACGAGATGTGGGACCTGATTATCGGCGGTTCGGCCAATCACTTCAATAACACCTATGCCCAGGTGGGCGTGGGTGATTTCTCCACCGCCGCCAACGCCACCCAGACCGACCTCCAGGCGGCCACCAACAAGACCTACAAGGGCATGGAGAGTGGCTATCCCACCTCTGCCGACCAGAAGGCGACCTTTAAAGCCAGCTTCGGCGACAGTGAAGCCAACTACGCCTGGAACGAGTGGGTGGTAAAGCAGTCGTCCAGCGCCAAGTGCCTCAACCGCAAGGTCGAGTCCCTGGGCACCAAGTCCAGCGGCACCTGGACCCTGGAAGTTAGCATCACCTTGAGTTGATAAGAGCCGGCAAGCGGCGATGGCTATTGTGGCCAGCTAGGGGAGGATTGGATGAATCCGCTAAAGATAAACGACACCACCTATGAGCTAACTTTGCCTCTGGGTGACAGGGTTGAGATAGGCGACAAGGATTCCGCCGATTTTAGACCCTGCGCCAGGCTGAATCGCTGGGGGACGGAGTGCTCTCTGGTTTTGACTATCCCGACCACCGAGAAGATTCTACCCGCCATTCAGGGGGAGAGAATTCTCTGGCAGGGGAGGGACTGCGGAGCCGAGTTCTTCGCGGCGACAGACGGGTTCAAGTTCAACATCATCCTCCCCCGGAGGCCCGAAACAAACGTGTTCCCGCTTGACTTCGGCTCGGCTAATCTCAAATTCTACTACCAGCCCCCGCTGACTGAGGAGTTCAAAGAGGGCTGGTCGGAGGAGTTTCAAACCGAGATAAAGGTCACCGAGACGCAGGTTACTGACCTTGACGGGAATGTTCTGGTCAACCGCCCAGAGAATGTCATTGGCTCTTATGCGGTCTATCATGCTACTAAAGGGAATATGCACCCATCTCAAGCGGAGGCCGAGAAGTACAAGACGGGCAAGGCCTTCCACTGGTATCGGCCTCTAATCTACGATAGTGCCGGTAAAACGACTTGGGGTATCCTGAATGTTGACCCCCAGGCTGGGATAAGAACGGTCACAATACCTCATGAGTTTCTCAATGAGGCGGTTTATCCCGTAACTATAGATGATGAATTTGGATATACGAGTGCTGGGCAAACTGCAGGTGGCTATTTGAGTCCTACCTATATATGGGCAGGATATCCTTTTGCTCCCGCTAGTTCAGGAGTTACAACATCCATATCCGCTTGCCTTTCAGGTAATAATTCAGCAAATGTACAGTTTGGGCTATATACAGATGGTTCGACTTCGAATAAGGTGGATTATACTGGCTCAATTACACCAGGGAGCAGCAAACAGTTCTATAGTGCAAATACTACTGGCGCTGGTGTAACGGGAAACACCAATTATGACCTATGTATGATAGTTAGTACTTCCTGGGCAGTCACTTGGTATTATGACTCTGGTAAAACCGGGTTCTATACAGAGAGGGTTTCTGGCCAAACCTTTGGGACTTGGCCATCGTCAATAACTTGGAGTGACAGACCCTATAGTAGCAACGCAGAGATTTCCATCTACTGCACCTATACCCCGGGCGGGGGAGGGGCTACCGAAAAATTCGGGGCTGATACTGGAACGGGCGCCGACGCCAGGGCATCGGGGAATCCGTTAGCGGCTGTCAACGGCAGCTATAAGGTCTACCTGGGGGGGGTGGCCGTGGCGCGAAATCTGCCCGCCGCCGAGATGGCCCTGGGGAGAAGGGTGGCCGTTATCTTCTTCGACGAGCACAACGCCAAAGATGCCGTGGTGATAGCGGTCTATACCTAACCTTAATCAAGGTTAGTTTAACTTACCATAAGTTACTACAAATTCTGCCAAATGGTAATACCCCTGTGCGGGTGCGTAACCTCTTAATGTTTAAATTTTGGGGCTGCCGGACTTATTTGCCCCTTTGCTTGACGGCTAAGGCTGGCGGTTATACAATGGCTTGGTTTGAGAAAAATGCCCCATAAATACGATGTTATCATCGTTGGCGGTGGTCCGGCGGCTATCTTTGCCGCCCTGGAGCTGTCTCAGGCCTCCGGCCTGGATATCCTGCTCATCGAGAAGGGGAGGGACATTGATAAGCGCCAGTGTCCGGCCAGAGATACTGGTGGTTCCTGTATCCAATGCTCACTCTGCAACCTGGTCTGCGGGCTGGGCGGGGCCGGTGCTTTCAGTGACGGCAAGCTGACCCTGTCCTCCCTGGTGGGGGGTCGCTTGAGCGAATACCTGGGGGAGAGCCAGACGGAAGCCCTGATTCACTATGCCGATAATGTATACCTCGGGTTTGGCGCCCCGGCTAAGCTTTACGGCACCGGCAGGAAGGTTGGCCAGTTACAGAAAAAGGCGGAGGTGGCCGGCTTGAAGCTGATTCCGGTGCCGGTCCGCCACCTGGGCACCGACCACTGCCGCCTGGTGCTCAAATCTATGTGGGACTACCTCAGCCCCCGTATAGAGTCCCGGCTGGAGACCGAGGCCTGCAATATCAGCGTTGACGGGGGCAAGGTCAAAGGGGTTGGGACCGGGGGTGGGGACAGCTTTGACTGCGATTACCTTATCCTGGCGCCGGGCCGGGAAGGAGCCGATTGGCTAACCACCGAAGCCGAGCGGCTTAAATTAACCATGCACAGCAACCCGGTTGATGTCGGCGTTCGGGTGGAGGTACCGGCGGCGGTGATGGCCGAACTGACCGACTACCTTTATGAATCGAAGCTGGAGTTCATGTCCCGGAGCTTTGACGACCGGGTCAGGACCTTTTGCATGTGCCCCGGCGGTGAGGTTATTATGGAGTCCACCGGCGGCGATGCCCCGGTAATCACCGTCAACGGTCACAGCTATGCCGAGCGCAAGACCAGAAACACCAACTTTGCCCTGCTGGTGAGCACCGCCTTCACCAAGCCCTTTAACCAGCCTATCGCCTACGGTAAATACCTGGCCCGGCTGGCCAATATCCTGAGCGGCGGCGTCCTGCTGCAGCGACTGGGTGACCTGAGGGAGGGGCGGCGCTCTACCCCGGAGCGCATTGAGCGGGGGTTGGTAAAGCCCACCCTGAAGGATGCAACCCCCGGCGACCTGAGCTTTGCCCTGCCTTATCGCTACCTGACCGACATCGTGGAGATGCTTCAGGCGATGGACAGGCTGGCTCCGGGCGTGGCCTCACCCGATACCCTGCTCTATGGCATCGAGGTCAAGTTCTATTCAAGCCGGCCTGAACTCAGCCCCGGCCTTGAGACCGAGGTCGGCAACATGTTCGCCGTCGGCGACGGCGCCGGCGTCAGCCGCGGCCTGATTCAGGCGTCGGCCTCCGGCGTGGTGGCCGCCCGGGAGATTTTAAAGAGAAAACAGTAGTATCGCCCCACCCACTTTTAAACCTGTGTTTTTCTTCCCATACCCTCCCGCCCAAAAGGGTTGCACCTCTTTTCATCTTTTAAACCCCACCCCAGTTTTAAGTGGTATTTCTTCCCACCCTCCCGCCCTTAAGAGGCAGAGCCTTTAGAACTCTCTTTTGGGGGTTATGCCCCCATTCCCCCGTTTTTAACAGTTCTCTTTTTCCCCACCCTCCCGCCCTTAAGAGGTTTCACCCTCTTAAACTCTTTTTTTGGGGGGATGAGATGCATTAGCCGATTCAAGAGTGGGCTTTTTTGTCATCTCTGGGGGTGGGGGGAAAAGGGGAGGCGACTGACAGGGGGTGTTTAAGAGGGGGCAAAGCCCCCTCTTCTTAAAAAATCTTCCCCCTCCCTTGTAAGGGAGGGGGATAAAGGGGGTAGGTTGCTAAGACGTTAAAACAAGCCAGTTGACAGGCTAACTTTGGCCGACTAGAATTATCAGTACACGATAAAACATCGCTAACAGGGTCATGAGAAGGAGGGGGATGCTTGTGACCCAGGTAAATTCTGATAGTAACGAGAGCTTTGAGAGTTTACTGCGGCGTTTTAATAAGAAGGTCCAGCAGGATGGTATCCTGTCCGAGGTGCGCCGCCGGGAACACTTCGAGAAGCCCAGCGTGAAGCGCAAGCGTAAGGAAGCTGACAAGAGACGCAAGAGCGCCCGAATGCCTAGAAGGGTGTAGATAGTATGGCCAAAGAATCCACATTAAAGCAGAAGCTGTCCGATGACCTCAAGCAGGCGATGAGGGACGGGGATAAGGTTAAGCGTTCGGCAATACGGTTGGCCATGGCCGCCATCAAGAATGCCGAAATCGCCCGCCAGACCGTTTTAGAAGACGGCGATATCCTGGGCGTTATCGCTAAAGAGATAAGACAGCGCAAGGAGAGCATCGAGGCCTTCAAGCAGGGAGGCCGCCAGGAGCTGGTGGCTATAGAAGAAGCGGAGATGGCGGTATTAGAGCAATATATGCCCAAGCAGATGAGCCGCGATGAGATTGTCGCCGAGGCCCGCCGCATTATTGAGGAGGTCGGGGCGGAGGGAATCAGGGACAAGGGCAAGGTCATGCCCCAGCTAATCGCCAGGCTCAAAGGCAGGGCCGACGGGCGGGAGATAAACGAGGTCGTCACCGAGCTGCTCGGCTCGTAGTCTTACCCCTGTATCCCCCGGTCATAATTTCAATAAGGAAGCCAGCAATGGCCAGTGACCAAGAGAAAGCCCTGGTTGCCCCCTGTGGTATTTATTGCGGGGCTTGCCGCCGGTACCAGGCTCGCACCGATAAGGCCTTACGTAAGCAGATAGCCGAGCAGAAGGGCGTTCCGGTGGAGGAGATATATGTTTGTGCCGGTTGCCGGCCGATGCGGGGGCGGGTAAAGATGTCAGGGGGGGAGCCGGTCTGTGATACCTATGCCTGCGCCGTAGATGACAAAAAGCTGGAATTCTGCTATCAGTGTGATGAATTCCCCTGCCTGAAGCTGGCCCCCTGTCTTGACTGGGCCCAAGTAAGCCCGCATAACACCAAAATGTTCAGTCTCATTCTGCTGAAAAAACTGGGTATTGACGCCCTGATTGAGAAATACCCTGATATACTGAGGAAGTACCGGCAGGGTAAAAAGCCGAAATTAGGCGGCGATATCCAGCTCTAGCAGCTGGCCCTGTCCAGTTCCAGTTCAAGCTGACCCGCTTTAGTCCCCGTGTCTATTATATCCCAGGGCAGTTTTTGCTTGATATTCCACCTCTGGTGAGCGTAGAAATCTACATCTATGTCGTATTTGGCCGCCGCCCTGCGCCAGCCCGATAGAGACAGTTCTTCTATATCGGCCAGCACCCTGGCCAGCCTGGCGTCACCCCGCGACAAAACCCCCTGCACCTGGCTCCAGGCCGGGCTTTCCCCTTTAACCTTGATTCCCCTGGGCATAAGGCTCTTTTTGAGCCAAGATAAGCGACGGTTGAGAATAGCGGGCTGAGCCATCGGCAGCCACTGGAAGGGAGTGCCCGCCTTGGGCACGAAGGGAGAGATGTTCAGCGTCAGGCGGCCGCCGGGCTGCCGGCTGTCCAGGAGGCGCTTGCAGTCCAGGCTTAAATCAATAATTTTCTCTATATCTTCATCGGTCTCCGAGGGCAGGCCAATCATAAAATAGAGCTTGACCTTCTTTATGCCCTGCTCGGCCACCATTTCTATCGCCTTTAAGATGTCGTCCTGACTGATGCCCTTCTTTATCATATGGCGCAGGCGCTGGGAGCCCGCCTCGGGGGCAAGGGTAATGGTCCTGGCTCCGCCCCTGGCCAGCTCCCTCAATACCACGCCGGAGAGGGGGGCCATCCGCAGTGAGCTTATGGAGAGCTCCGCCCCCATATCACTTAATTTGAGCATCAATTCTTCAAGTTGGGGGTGGTCGGAGACAGCCGCCCCGACCAAGCCCAGCCGTTTTCTGTGTTTCAGCCCCTCCTCCGCCTGGGCGATGAGACTGTCCAGGGAGCGGTAGCGCATGGGATGGAAGGCTTTATTGACCAGGCAGAAACGGCAGCCCCAGTTACAGCCCCGCTCCACCTCGATTAAATAAAGGTCGCCCAGTTCGGTGTCCTGGGTGAGGATGACCGAGGCGACGGGGAATTCGTCCAGGTCTTTGGCCCACTGCCGTACCACCGGCTTTCCCTCATAGTGCTGCGGGACATAGATGCCGGGCAGTGAAGCCAGCGATTTGAGCAGTTCGGCGCGCTTACCTCCAATGCCCTCGGCAATAACGGGCAGTATTGCCGGGACTATGGGCTCGGCCTCGCCGATACAGAGGCAGTCGAAGAAGGGGGATAAAGGCGTGGGGTTGGCCATGATGCAGGGGCCGCCGGCGATAAGGAGCGGGTGCCTCTGGTCGCGCTCGGCGGCATATAGGGGAATGCCGCTGGCTTTTAAGATACGGGCGACATTAAAATAGTCAAGCTCGTAGGAGACTGAGAAGGCGATAACGGCAAAATCCGAAAGCGGCCGCTGGGATTCCAGGGATAGAATGGGTAGCTGGCTGTCATCGGCTTCCCAGAAAGCCCTCTCGGCGACGACATTATCGTGGCTGTTGAGCAGTTTGTAGAGGGCGTGAACGCCCAGGTTGGACATGCCTAAATAGTAAGAGTTGGGATAGACCAGGGCGATGGGGAGCCGGCCCCCCCAGTCCTTGACTACGGTGCCCTGCTCCCGGGAGAGGTGGCGCCTGGCTTTTTCCACCTGCTGCCAAGTCATTGCTCTACTCCGCGATCAGGTCAACGAAGCGGTTAGTTTTAAGATTGAACAGCCCCGAGGAGCAGATGCGGAGGAAGGGTATGGCCGGGGAGCTCAGGGTGGCCAGGGTGAGGGCGAAATTGGTAGATTTAGCCCCAAGCTTTGCAGCCGCCTGCTGAATGCGGTCGAATTTATCGGCCAGCGTCTCCATGGACTCGGTGGAGATGGTCCCGGCTACCCGGAAGGGCATTTCGGCGGCTATCCTGCCGCCGGCGCCGACCACTATCCCGCCTCCCAGCTCTTTGATTCGGTTTACCGCCAGCGCCATATCGGCCTCATCGGCGCCGACGGCGATTATATCACCGCAGTCCCAGACATCGGTGGCGGCCATCGCCCCCTTCTTAAGCCCCAGCCCCCTGATTAAGCCGTTAAAGCGCTTACCCGTGCCGTAAACCCTCTCGATGGCGGCCACCTTTATTATGTCTTGGTCGGCATCGGCTTTGAGTTGGCCTTCCGTCACTGGCATATCGATAAAGGCCTCCCGGGTGACCAGATTGGTGACCTGGTCTATCAGCCGCACTTTTGCCTGGTGGCCCTCCGCCGGGATGGCGAAGTCGGCGGCGGTGAAATCTCCGTCCAGATTTACGGTGTTCAGTAGCGGCCGGGGGTAGCGGTGGCGGCGTGGCGGTACCAGCGCCTGTCCGTTCCGGGCGACCAGCCGCCCGTTGCTGATGACATACTCGGCTTTGATGGTCTTTAGATCGGGGATAACGGCGATATCGGCGTATTTGCCGGGGGCGATGCCGCCGATTTCGTCGTCTATGGCGAAGTGGCGGGCGACGTTTACCGTGGCCATCTGTATCGCCCTGACGGGCTTGAAGCCGAGGTTGATGGCCTTCTGCACCACGAACTCCATATAGCCGTCGTTGATAAGCTGCTCCGGCGTCACGCTGTCGGTTGATATCGCCATCCGGTTGGTGACGTCGTCGTCGTCCTTGAGCCGGGAGATGGCCTCCAGCTCCCGCCGTATCGCCCCCTCCCTTATCAAAATAAAAAGCCCCAGCTTTACCCTTTCCATAGCCTCTTCGGCGCTGGTTGGCTCGTGGCAGGAAGAGATGCCCGCCGAGACGTAGGCCTGGAGCTTGCTGCCGCTGGCACCGGCGCTGTGCCCCTCCACCTTTTTGCCTTGCCTTAACGTCTCGGCGATAAGGCCGAGGACTCTCTGGTTGCCGTTGACCACGTCGCCCCAGTAGACCTCGCCCAGGCCGAGGACATCCTTGCGCCGCAGCAGTTTGCGCAGCTGTGGAACGGTGGTGGCGTGCTCTTCGGTCACCGGGCTTATGGTAACCAGGGGCGGGACGGTGATAAAGATTTTTATCGGCTGATTCTGGGCTGACCTCAGGAACTGGATGACCCCTTCGTATCCTAGAGGAGAGCTAATATCGGAGGTCTCGGTGATGATAGTGGTGGTGCCGCCGACGATGGCATACTTTACTATTTCACTTATGGAGTAGGGGCCGTCGATATGGGTGTGGCCGTCGATGAGGCCGGGTATTAAAGTTTTGCCTTCAGCGTCGATGACCTGGGTTGACGGGCCGATAGCCCTGCCGGCGTCACTGCCCACGTAGGCTATCCGGTCTCCTTTAGTGAGTACCGAGGCTTTTTCCACCTCCCCGGTGTAGACATTGACCACCGAGCCATTGATTATGGCTAGGTCGGCGGGTGCCTCCCCCAGCGCCACCCGTATAAGCTCATACCTTTTTTCCTGATTTCCGGGCATACCACTCATTATATCGCCTGGGGGGTAAAAATGCGATTTCTATTATGGTGACCCACCCCCTGTATCCCCCTCCCTTGACAAGGGAGGGGGAAGATTTTTTAAAAAAGAGGGGCTAACGCCCCTCTTAAACACCCCCGCTGGTTTGGTTCCTTTCAAACGGGGGGTCTGAAGAGTTTTAGAGGGTGTTTTGCTTCCCACCCTCCCGCCCTCAAAGGCAGTGCCTTTAAAAATCCCTAAATGATGGGGGATAAGGGCTTTAGCCCTTTTACATTAAGGGTGGCGGGCGGGTAAAGATATAAACCGGG
>Ga0315554_1001246_pt1 | contig 15016 bp, 11 predicted proteins | sample SalMarSW160370MG_FD_202114 | JGI IMG/M metagenome (GOLD analysis project Ga0315554, IMG submission 202114) | Salt marsh sediment microbial communities from the Plum Island Ecosystem LTER, Massachusetts, United States - Salt Marsh Sediment SW1603-70 ... | reverse complement strand
AGGAACTGCACGGCAACGCCGCGATCGGGCACAACCGCTATTCCACTACGGGGACCAACGCCCAGTTCAACATCCAGCCGCTTACCGCGATGCTCCGCGACGGTCCCGTGGCGATCGGGCACAACGGCAACCTGATCAACACCCGAAAACTCCGCAGAGAGTTGCAGAACGACGGCGCCATTTTCCAGAGCACCACCGACAGCGAGATCCTGATCCACTTGATGGCACGGTCGCGCAAGGAAAAGCTCCTCGACCGCTTCCTCGAGGCGCTCGGGCGGGTGCAGGGTGCCTATTCGCTGGTGATGCTCTCCCGCGATGCCATCTACGCCGTTCGCGACCCGCACGGATGGCGTCCCCTGGTAATCGGCAGGAAGGGGGACTCGTACGTCGTCGCTTCCGAGTCCTGCGCTCTCGACCTGCTCGGGTATCAACTCATCCGCGACGTCCGGCCCGGCGAACTCGTCGTCCTCGATCGCGAGGGCATGCATTCCATCCCCGTCGCGCAGGTCGAACGAACTCACTTCTGCATCTTCGAATTGATCTACTTCTCGCGCCCCGACAGCCGCACGTTGGGCGACAGCGTTGACAAATTCCGCCGTAAGATGGGCAAGGAGCTCGCCCTCGAGCACCCGGCGGACGCCGATATCGTGATCAGCGTGCCCGACAGCTCCAACACCGCGGCGCTCGGTTTCAGCCAGCGAAGCGACGCCAAGTTCGAGATGGGGCTGATCCGCAACCATTACATCGGGCGAACCTTCATCCAGCCGACGAGTGCGATGCGCGAAATGGGGGTGAAGCTGAAGTTCAATCCCGTCGCCGGCGTCGTCAGGGACCGACGCGTGGTCGTTGTCGAGGACAGCATTGTCCGCGGCACCACGCTGCGCAAACTCACCGACCTGATCCGCGGCGCCGGGGCCAAGGAGGTGCATGTTCGCGTCTCCTGCCCGCCGATCCGGTTTCCCTGCTACTATGGGATGGATTTCCCGTCGCGGGAGGAACTGATCGCGCACGACCACAGCGTGGAGCAGATCCGTGAGATCATCGGTGTCGATTCCCTCGGCTATCTGTCCGTCGAAAAACTCCTCGAAAGCGTGCCCGGCAGCGGCAACCAGGGATACTGTACGGCATGCTTCACGGGCGAGTACCCGATCCCGCCCGATGGGGATGAGGAAACCGGGACGAAGGAGCGATATTCTTGAGTATATTCAAGCAATGATCGATGACAACCGCCCCGGAATCCAGTTGGAAAGGGGCGTTTTCGTATCGTGGAGCTTTGATGGAAATACGGTTTCGAGATCCCGAACGGCGCAAGATCAGCCAGGACCAGAAGCGACGCCAGGTCCAGTACCCGGGCATCCACCTCTCCGATCTCAGGTTGCTGCCCAACATCCTCACCCTGTCGCGGCTCGCGTTCATCTTGCCTGCCGTGATCCTCATTTCGCAATCGCGCGGCCCCGGCCAGGACATGATCGCCGCGATCCTTCTGCTCTGCGGATTCGTTACGGACATGCTCGACGGAATCATCGCCCGCCTGTTCAAGAAGATCAGCGATCTTGGGAAAATCCTGGACCCCATAGTGGACAAGGTGGTCGTGCTCTCCACCGCCGCGGCGCTCACCTTTTCCGCACACGAGCCGCGATTTCCCCTCTGGCTGTTCGTGGCGATCGTGTTCCGCGACGGAATGATCCTGATCCTGGCGACTAGGGCTCTGCAGGAGGATCATTATCTCTTCGTCAGTTCTTGGCCCGGGAAGGCGACCACCTTCGCGATCGCCGCAACCCTGATGATTTACCTGCTGGATCATTACCTGTTCGAGGAGATCGTGATTGTCGCGCCCTGGGTCGTGCTCGGCCTGCTGGCGCTCTCGAGCGTGGATTACATCGAACGCTACTGGTCCGTGCGCCATAAACGGTTCTTGGCAAACGAGCAGACGCAGGGCGACCGATGAGCTTTGCCATTTACGATACCTACCTGCGAAAACAGGTGCCGTTCGTGCCGATCACTCCGGGCGTTGTCAGGATGTACAACTGCGGGCCTACCGTGTACGACATCGCCCATATCGGAAACTTCCGCGCCTTCGTATTTGCCGATCTCCTGCGCCGCTGGCTTGAGGTCAGCGGGTATACAGTCGAACAGGTGATGAACATCACCGACGTGGACGACAAGACGATCCAGAAGAGCCGGGAGTCGGGTGTGCCGCTGGAGCGGATTACGGCGCCCTTCATCACCTCCTTCTTCGATGGGTTGAAGCTGCTCAACGTTCTTCCCGCGAAGGTGTACCCGCGCGCCACCGAACATGTCCCGGAGATGGTTGACCTGATCCGGTCTTTGCTCGAAAAGGGGCACGCCTACAAGGGACAGGATGGGTCCGTCTATTTCAGCATCGAAAGTTTCCCCGAGTACGGGAAACTCTCCGGGAAACGGCTCGAGGACCTCCGCATCGGCGATCGCGTATCCAACGATGAGTACGAATCTAAGGACGATGTGCGGGATTTCGCCCTCTGGAAAGCTTGGGACGAAGCGGACGGGGATGTCGGGTGGGATACGGAATTCGGCCGCGGAAGGCCGGGATGGCACATCGAATGCTCGGCCATGTCACGCAGGTATCTCGGCGACGAGTTCGACATTCACACCGGCGGCGTCGACAACATCTTCCCGCACCATGAAAACGAGATCGCCCAGAGCAGGTGCGCCACCGGCGCGGCTTTCGCACATCACTGGATGCACTGCAACTACCTGATCGTCGAGGGGAAGAAGATGTCGAAGTCCCTCGGCAACTATTATGTCTTCAACGATCTGCTCGACAAGGGCTGGCGCCCCCGTGAGATTCGCTACGTCCTGATCGGCACTCATTACCGGGCCCAGTTGAATTTCACCCTGGACGGGCTCAGCGCCGCCCGTTCCTCCCTTGCGCGGCTCGATGAGTTCCGCGATTCGTGGCGATCCGCGCGGGGGGGGGAGACCACTCCCGTTCTGCAGGAGGTGCTGGAGAGGGCCGAAAAGGGCTTCAACGAGGGGATGGATGACGACCTGAACGTCTCCGCCGCGCTCGCGGCGGTCTTTCAACTAGTGCGTGAAGGAAACGCTCAAATCGCCTCTCATGGCTTGACATCCGGAGATGTCGAACTCCTTGAAAAAACGTGGATTCGCTGGGATCATGCGCTCGGGGTCTTTCAGCCGGAAGCGGAAAACACCGAGGACACCGCCTGGATCGAACGGAAAATCGAAGAGCGAAACCGCGCCCGCGAATCGAAGGACTGGGCGGCTGCGGACCGCATCCGTGATGAGCTTGTTGCCAGGGGGATTCAGCTGAAGGACGGCCCCGAGGGCACGACTTGGAGACGCGTCTGATGCCCGCCGCCGGTCATTGGCCCAAAGTTGCTGCAATTCTGCTCGCCGTTCCGCTGCTGCTGTTCGCCCAAACCGATTCCACAGCCCTTAAGCAGGGCGGCGACAGTTTGAAAAGTGTTCCGGTCGGCGACACCGGCGCGCGCCTTCGGATCACCGCCCCGGCCGTGGAAGCAATCACGCAAGATGTAGAAAAACAAGCAGGTATCCCTTCGCCGTCGGTCCCGGACTACACCACGAAATCCTATCGGCACCTCCCTTTCGGAGTCGGCGAACGTTTGCGCTATCATCTTGATTTTTCTTTTGTTCAAGCTGGAATCAGCGAGATGGCGATCGTGGCCATCGATACCTCGACCCGCTGCCCCTCTTTTCATTTCCGCAGCAGGGCGAGGAGCACGCCGACGGTCGACCTCCTCTTCAAGGTCCGCGACCAGCTTGATTCCTGGTTCGACACCGAGCGTCTCTACTCCGACCGGTACGAGCGCCGCATCCACGAGGGCGGCTATAAATCCTTGAAATTCTATGACTACAATAACGAAACCGGGTGGGTTTCGATCTCAAACGAAAACGGTCCCAAGGGTGCGACGCCGTTCGAGCCCTTCAGCCACAACATCATCTCCGCCCTTTACTGGGTGCGGATGCAGCCGTTGCAGGCCGGCGTTGACCTCCATTTGCCGCTCCACGACATGAACAAGCAGTACCCCCTCACGGTGAAGGTGTACGGGAAGGAAAAAGTGAAGGTTCCGGCGGGTGAATGGACCTGCTGGAAGGTCGAACCGGTGATCGAATCCGAGGGGCTGTTCCAGATGACAGGCAGGATGATCGTCTGGCTGACGGACGATCAGTTGCGCTTGCCGGTGAAGATGAAAAGCACGATTTCCGTCGGGTCGATCGAAGGAGACCTGGTCGAGTACAGGCTCGGAAGGGAATACGCCGCAGGCAATGCGCCAGATTACAGCAAGGAAACAGATTGGAATTGGTAAAACAAGTACTTACCTGGAGTCCGTGGATGACTTCGCCCGCGATCCTGTCGTTTTGCGGGTGTCCCTCCGGGATCCACCGCTCGATCCCCTTGAAACGTAACCTTTTGCCCGTTCGCACCGTCCCAAGTACGAAGTTGGAAGTGTAGGGAGGCGTTGCATGAATCGGCTCTTCGTCACATCTCTGCTGTTCATCTTCTTCGCCCGGGTGGCTGATGTTGCCGCGGGACCGCCCAATGTTGTCTGGACCAGCGAAAAAGGCCGTTGGGTGGCGGAGGTGAAGTACGATGTGCGGGGCGGCGCGCCCTCCAGCCTCACCGTGCAATCTTTTACGGGGAATGTCACCGTTTCGGGGTCCGGCACGAAGGCCGGACAGGTGACGATCCGCTGTGTGATCGACCGAGGGCTCTCCCGGGATGACGCCGAACAGGTGTTGAAAAAGGTACTCCCGGGCGTCGAAATCGTCGATGGAAACGTTCAGGTACGGGGTTCGAAGCGCTTTGCCTGGAGCGCCCCTGACGCGGAAGTAAGCCTCGACGCAATCCTCCCCGTCGCAACCGATCTGCAGTTGAATGTCTCCGCCGGAGATGTGCGGATCGGGAGCGTCAAAGGGAACATCGACTGTTCGGTTTCCGGGGGATCGCTGCGGCTTGCGCAGGTGCAGGGAGATGTTTCCGCCGCGGTTTCCGGCGGCGACCTGGTGTTTGAGCAGGTTTCGGGTGAACTCACCGCCGCGACATCCGGCGGCAACATCAAGCTGGCGGACTATTCCGGCACCGCCGATGTTACGACGGCGGGAGGGGAGATCACGATACGCAAGGTGGACGGTGCTCTTTCCGCGACGACGATGGGCGGCGACATTCATGCCCAACAGGTGAAAGGCGGGAATATAGCGCTGACGAGCAAGGGTGGCGATCTCATCGCCGAAGATATTTCGGCGGAGCACAGCGCGGAACTCGTGACCGCCGGCGGGGATATCGACGCCAGCAACACCTCGGGTCCGATGGATTTCGTCGCCTCCGGTGGAGACATCGAGGTACGCAAGCATCAGGGCGACGTGGAGATCAGATCCAGTTCCGGGGATGTCGTGCTCAGGGACCTGCTCGGGAGTGTCACCGCCAACGTCGGGTCCGGCGATGTGGAGGTGTGGCTGGCTCCCGGTGTGGATTCAGGCGGTCGTGTCGAGCTTTCCACTGGAACCGGATCGCTCGATCTCCATCTTCCGGCGCGCCTCGGAGCGGTGATTGAGGCTTCCGTGGGAACCGCCGGCAGGGATCGTAGCCGCCTCAAGTCCGATTTTCCCTTGGAATACGAACATACTTCAAGCGGAAACCTGCGTGCGTCCGGCACGATCAATGGCGGCGGCATTCCGATTCTGCTCACCGCGGGGTCTGGTCACATCCGTATCCTTTCGCAGTGATTCGGGGCCGAAGGAGGAACAGTATGAAAAAGGTTTATTCGGGTGTGCTGCTCGCAGGGGTGCTGTGCACGGCCACGGCGTTCGCCGCGGGACGGCTTGAGCCCTACGAGGACAGCGCCCCCCTCGACGACGTCAAGCAGGCGGACGTCCGGATCAACCTCGGTCTCGCGAGAATCGAACTCCAGGCGGGCGAAAACGACGTCCTGATCGACGTCAGCGGCGAGTACGATCCGCGTGAATCGCAGCCCGAACTTCGCGTCGACAGGAGAGGGGACCGGGCCGTTGTCCGTTTCGATAACCGTAATGAAAACAAATACAAACACCACAATAGACGCGGCGCCGATGTCGAGTCTGAGGATCACTTCCAGGTCAGGCTCAGTCCAAAGCCGCTCACCGACCTGGAGCTCGATGTGGGCCTGGGAAAATGCGATTTGAACCTTGACAAGCTGCGGGTGGGAAGGCTTGAACTCGATGCAGGGCTTTCCGAAGTCGATGTCAGCATGGATTCACCCAATTCCGAGCGGGCTTCCCGGGTGACTCTCAAAAGCGGCCTTGGGGAAGTGAAAACCCATCAGATCGGGTATCTCCGCTTCGACCGGCTGCACGTCGAAGGCGGATTGGGGGATGTGGAGCTAGACCTCCGCGGGTTCGAGGGGGACGGCACTGTCGATCTGAACGTTGGGCTCGGAAGCTGCCGCATAACCGTGCCCAAGGATGTGGACGTACGTGTGTTCTATGATAGTAATTTCATGTCATCCATAGATTTAGACGGATTTAAACGGGTCTCGAAGAACGAATACGAGAGCGAGGGATTCGGCAGCGCGAAATCCACGCTGGAGATCGATGCTTCGGTGGGGATGGGGAATCTTACGATCACTCGCCGGAGGTAGGACGCGGCACCGATTGAGAGTTCGATTTGCTTAACTTTTCTTGCGCGCGAAAAACACCCGGGCTATATTCTCACGTGCCATCAGGTTGTGATGCCCGGGTAATCGGCCCCCCACGGTTGCACGCAGGTAGCACAGTCTATGATGGCACGTCCAGGCCGCCTGGGGAGCGATCTCCTTGGGCGGTTTGCTCTCGTGGTGCCTTTCTATCCGCTTGATACGTTCCTGTGGCGTTCGATACCGGCCGGAGACTGCGTTCCCCCGCTGCAGCATACCCCAGCCAAATCCGCACTAGTCCGTTAGAGTTCTCCTCGTCCCAACGCGGCTGAAGAATGTATCGAACAGCGTGTAGATCGCCGGGACGACCAGCAGTGTGAGCAGGGTCGAGGAGGCGAGTCCGCCGATCACCACCGCCGAGAGCGGCACCAGCGTCTCGCCGCCCGTGCCGACGCCGAGCGCGATGAACAGCATCCCCGCCATCGTGGTCAGCGTGGTCATCAGGATCGGTCTCAGCCGGCGCTGACCGGCCTGGATGATCGCTTCCAGACGGTCCATGTTTTCTTCGCGCCTGCCGCGGTTGATGAAGTCCACCAGCAGAATCCCGTTGTTGACCACCACCCCGGAGAGCATGATGATCCCGAGCAGGCTGTTCACGTTGATCGCGCCCTTGAAAACGATCAGCCCGAGCACCGCTCCGATCAGCGCCAGCGGGATCGCCGTGCTGATCACGATCGGCTGCCAGAAGCTGTTGAACTGGCTCGCCATTACCACGTACACAAGGAAAATCGCCAACGCCAGGGCGATCGCTAATGATTGGAACGACTCGATGATCGAACGCGAGGCTCCCGCTCGTTTCCAGCGGTAGTCGCGCGGAAGCTGCATATGCTGTTGGACCTCCGCTGCGATCGCGCGTACGTCACGCTGGCGGTAGCCCGGACCCGCGTCGCCGGTCACTGAGAGAAAACGCTCCTGGTCGCTCCTGCGGATTTGCGCAGGACCCGGGCGCATCTTGAATTCCGCGATCGCCCGCAGCGGAATCACCGTTCCCAGCGGAGTCTGCAGCGGGAGATCCCGAAGGTCCGGCAGGCTGCGCACGGCGGAACGGTCGAACGACACCTCGACGTCGTACATGTTGCCGTCCGGGGTGCTGTACTTCGTGACGGCGATCCCGTCTACAGCGGTGCGAACCAGCGAGGCCACTCGTGCCGATGACAAGCCCCAGCGCGCCGCTTTTTTCCTGTCCACGACGATCCGGATCTCCGGTTTGCCTGCCTCCAGGTTACTCGCCAGGTTGATGATTTGCGGGTAGGCGCGGAGACTGTCCAGCAGTTCATCGCTGATCGCCGCGAGCGTGTCGAGATTGGGGCCGGCCACACGCACGTCGATTCCGGACGATCCCATCCCCGCTCCGATGTTCTGAACCTTCACGTCGATCTTCGCGTCCGGGTACCCCGTCAGCGTGCGGCGCATCTTCGCCATCACATCGTCGAGATTACCTTGGGACGCGGGGATGCTGCAATCGAACCAGGCGATGTTCGAAAGCGGTTGATTGTAGAATGCGGAGAGTCCGACGACGCTGTACACCTGAAAAATCTCAGGAATCGCCAGCATTTTCGCTTCCATGTCTTCCGCGATCCCCTCGGTCGCGTCCAGCGAAGTGCCCACCGGGAGTTCCAGGTTCACCCGAATCTTGCCCTCGTCGATCCGCGGCAGCTCCTCGATGTCCAGCATCCGTACCCCGGCGATCGGGATGATCATCAGCGAGAACGCGATTACGATCGTCAGCAGCGCCCGCTTCCAGTTCCCGCTCACCGCACGGATCACCGGTCTGTAAACGTTTGCCAGCCAGCTGATCGCTCTCTGCCAGAGGCGGGGGAGAAGGCTGCTGCCGCCGTCCACTTGCAGCAGCTTCAGGCTGAGCGCGGGGATCACGGTGAAGGAGACGAGCAGGCTGAAGATCAACGCTCCGACGACGGTCAGCGAAAGCTCGCCCAGCAGGAAATAGGTGATTCCCTTGGTGAAAGCCAGCGGGAGAAAGACGACGACGCTCGTTGCGATCGACGCGGTGATCGGTAGCGCCACTTCGCTGACGGCGGCGTCGTACAAATCGATCTTCGCTTCCCGGTCCATCACCGCCGTGCTGTTCAACTTGCGCTGCCGGTAATACAGGTTTTCCAGCACCACGATGCTCGAGTCCACGATCATCCCCACACCGAGCGCCAGGCCCCCCAGCGAAATCGTGTTCAGGCTGATTTTCAAAGCGCCCATCACGAGAAACGTGGCGAGAATCGACACGGGGATCGAAAGCACGATGATGAACGTGTTACGCAGGCTGCCGAGAAACAGGTAGATGAACAATGCCGCGATCAGAGCTCCGAGCAGGACGTTCGTCGTCACCGACCGGATCGTCGAGCGGATGAAGGCGCTGTCGTCCTTGATCACCTGGAAGTTGATGTCCGGCCAACTCTCCTGGACGCTTTGCAGCTCCGCCATCACCTCACCAACGAGCGCCACCGTGTTCCCGTCCGTGGTCTGGCGAACCGCCAGCGCCAGCGACTCCTCGCCGTTGACGCTCGCGATCCCTACCCTGTCGTCATCGACAAAGCGGACGGTGGCCACGTCTCGTAGCAGCACCGGCGTCTGCCCGCGCAGCTCGATGACGATGTTGCGGATGTCATCCAGCGACTGGTACTTGTTGAAGCTGCGGAGGATGAACTGGCGGCTCCCCTGTGTCAATTCTCCCGCGGGAACATTGATGTTTTCCGACCCAAGCACCTGTGTGAGCCGGTCGAGCGGAATCCCGAGATGCACCAGTTTCAGCGGGTCCGCCTCGACGCGCACGATCTTGTCCTGCCCGCCGCGGATATCGACCGCAGCGACATTCGGCAACCGCAGGAAACGGTTTACGATCCGGTCTTCCAGCAGGCGGCGCAATTCGCCCTGGTCGTACCGGTTGGAGGTCACGGCGAGTTCGAGCGGCGCCGGGATCAACGCGTCGAGCGCCAGCACCGAGGTCGGCTGGATGTCGCGGGGAAGTTCGCCGCGCGCTCCGTCAAGCTTCTCGCGAAGGTCGATCTTCGAACGGTTGACGTCCGTGCCCCAGTTGAAGCGAAGGGTGAGCTGGCTCAAACCCTCGATCGAGAGTGATTCGACTTCGTAGATGTTGCTGATCGTCGAGACGACACGCTCGAGCGGCTTGGTCACCTCTTCCTCGATGTCCTCCGGCGCCGCACCCGGGTATGGGGTCTGTACGATCAGGAACGGGGGAGTGATGTTCGGCCAGTAGGCGATCGGCAGACTGCGCAGCGTGATCAGACCGAGCACCGCGATCGCAGTCGCGAACAGGGCCGTGCCCACCGGGTTTCGCATTGACAGCCGCGAGAGTTTCATCGCCGCAGGTCCTCGCGAACCTCCACACGGACCCCGTCGGAGAGGGAGTTCTGCCCGAAGGTCGCCACCGTGTCGCCCGCTGCGAGCCCCTCGCCCGAAATCTCCAGACGGTTCCCGAGATCGGACACCAGGGTTACTTGGACCCATCTCGCCGCACCGTCCCGGATCGCAAACAGACCCTTCACCCGCTTGCGCTCCACCACGGCATCGCGGGACACGGTCAGCCCCGAATGCTGGTCGAGCAGCAGCTTCAGCTCCCCCTCGATGTTGGGCAGCAGGCGGCGATCGGGATTCGGCAGGATCACCTCACCGGGTACGATCTGCTTCTGGGCGTCCACGTAGGGGAGGATCTTCCCCAGGGTCACATTCTCGAACGCCTGTCCGTTGGTCAGCCGCAGCGAGCCTTGCAGCCCGACCCGCAGACCGGCCAGATCCACTTCAAGAATTTCCGCCCGGAAAAGCATCGAGTCGTCGTGCACGATCTCGAACAGCTTGGTCTGCGGTGTGACACGCGCTCCGACGGACACGTACCGCCGCGAAACGGTCCCGGAAAGCGGACAGTCGATCCGCTCGGGTTCGTAGCGGACTCCCGGATCGACGCGCTTCACCCGCACCATCGCCTGCCCGAGTCGCACCCGGTCACCTTCGTCCACGTTCAGCGAGACGACATCCCCGCCGAAGGTGCTGTACACATCCACCCGCTCTGGGGGGACGATTGTCCCGCGGACCGAGAGGGTGTGCCGCACAGGCTCCATGTCCACCGTGCCCGCATAGACAGGTACGGCCTTCGGCGCTGCGCTTTGTGCGGCCGATCCGGAAGCGAGGAAAAGGAGAAACACGACCGTCATCATTGTACGCTTATTCATCGAACGCCTCGATGTAGGGGAGGTATTCCGCATCACGCATCGAACACCATTTGACCACGGCGTCGAACTGGTAGCCGAGCAGGGTGAGTCGCGTCCGGCGCAGCGCCCGCTGGGCTTCAATCAGGTCGCTGCTGCCGAGACCGCCGCCCTTGTAACGGTTTCGGGCGATTGTGTAGCTCGCTTTTGCCTGTTCGAAGGATTTCCGCCCGATCTCGATCTGCTGCAACGCCTCCGCGAGATCCAGCCGCGCGTTCAAAATCTGCTGCTCGATCTCGCTTCGCTTGTCGCGCTCCTTGGCCTCCAGAGATCGCCGCGCAACCGTGATCTCCTCCAGTTTTCGCTTCGTCAGCCAGCCGTCGAAAATCGGCATCGCGAGTGAAACGCCCACCGACCACGAATCCTTGAACGCCTCCACGTCCGGGAATTGCCCGTTGCGCACCACCCACGAGAAAAAAGCCGAAGGCATCGGCCGCAGCCAGCCGGTCCGCGTGATCTTCTCCTGCTCCGCGTAGAGATCGAACGAGCGCCTCAGCATCTTCAACTCCAGGTGCTGCTGGGTCGCCAGCGCGATGTCCGTCGTGTCCACTCCCCCCGGAGGAGTTTCCGGGAGCAGTGTGTCCGATTCCACCGGCGAGGTTAGCGGTCGGCCGAGCAGGCGGTTGAGCGAATACTCGAGGCGATCCACCTGTTTGCGGCGGTTGACAACCTCGCTGCGCGCACCCGAAAGCTCCACCTCCATCCGCAGCACGTCGAAATCGCTCGCGTAGCCTCCGCTGTACTGCGCCTTGACGAGGGAAACCTGCTCCTCGAGCAGCGTGGCGTTCTCTTCCGCCCAGCGAAGCGCCTCATCGGCGAGCGATAGGGTGAAATAGGATCGCGCCACGGCCAGCGCGATCGCACGCCGTGCCTGTTCCGCGGCGTCGCGCGCCGTCTTCGCGTTCAGCTCTGCAATCCGGATGGATGACTGCGTTCGCCCCCAGGTGAAAAATGGGTACGCCGCGCTCAGCTGGGTATTGATCTGGTTTTCGGTGCCGAATTTCAACGTCCCGCCGGGCCCGATATTCGCCTCCGGGATGTAGGAGGGCCGCGTGTAGGATGCCGACAGCGCCGCTGTCGGCAGCAGCCCCGAACGCGCCTGCGAAACCTGGCTCTCGGCCTGGAGCACCGCTTGGCGTGCCGCCTCCAGCGAGGGATTCGCACCCAGCGCCTCGTCGACCAGGGCCGAGAGCGGTTCCGACGCCAGGCTCCATAACGGGAAGGCCAGCGCGGCCAGCAGCATCAGCAGGCCTGCAGCGCGGGCAGAGGGGAAACTCATGCCGTCACTCCTTCTCCCAGGTCGCGGATCAGATGGCCCATCATGTACAGTGCTCGCAGTAATTGAGTCCGTTGATCCTGCGAAAGGTTCCGGATCAGCGCCTGCATCGTGTCGCGTACGATCTCCCGCCGCTTCACCTGGTAGCTCTGACCCCTTTTTCCCAGGTCGAGCAGCACCTCGCGGCGATTCTCCGGGTTCGCCACCCTCGTCAGGTACCCCTCGCGCACCAGCCGGTCCACCAGCACGGAGGTTGTTGACCGCGCGAGGCCGTGCTCTTCCGCCAGCGTATGCAAGGAGATGTTCGGGGTCAGGGATAGCGTGTCGAGTACCGCAAGCTGGCGCAGGGTGAGGTTGCCGAGCTCCGATCGCGCAGGAGCTAGGTCGTGAAAAAACTTGCCGATAGAGAGAATCACGTCGGCGAGGTGCTCGGAACTCACTTGACCCGTGTCAAACGGTTGTTCGTCGCCGCCGGAATCCATCGATGACTCGGAGAATAGATCGATCCTATCCATCGCATCTCCAAACAGTTTTGCAATACGAACAGTTCGTATAAGCGAATATAAGCGTCCGAGGCGTACGACACAAGGCCCACCTCGGAGGCTGGAGAACATCAGGGAATACGCGGCTTTTCCAGCATTCAGGGTGTTTTTGGGCGATGGGTGGACCTTTCAGCGGCCCTTTCCCGGTCATGCACGATTCCCGTTCCGTTGGAGCCGTGCGGGTGGGGGCCTATCTTACGGGGAAACAGGAACAACCCCTTCCGGAGGGAATCGTGCGGCGGATCGTGGTGTTCGGCGGCGGCGACTGGGTGCGCGGAGGGGACAATTGGTCGCTCGGGTATGAAGTCGGACGTCTCGTCGCGCTCGCGGATGCGGAGTTGGTCACTGGCGGGTATGGTGGGGCGATGGAGGCTTCGAGCGAGGGGGCGGCGTCGGCCGGCGGAAGCGTGCGCGGCATCGTTCACCGTTCTCCACGGGAAAAACCTCCCAATCCCTTCGTGACAGTTGTGGAGCGGGCCGAGGACTACGCGGACCGTCTCGCTCGGCTGCTGCGGATCGAGGAGGCGGTGGCTCTTCCCGGGCTCAGCGGAACATTTGCGGAGATTGCCGCTTCCTTCGCTCTTTTACAGAGATTTCCCGGGCGCAGGCTGGCTCTCTGGGGGCCCTGGTGGCGTCCGCTGCTCGGCGATGTGATGACACGGATGTCAAGCGGGCACATGCCGGGAGTCGCCTGGCTGGATGATCTGCCCGGGCTCGAGCGTTGGCTCTCACGGCATCACGAAGATGAGGCGGTTGGCGCAGATGATCTCCGGTAAACAGGATCGAAAACCAATGGTGGTCGAGCAGAGCTTCATCCGTTCGCGTCGATTCCGCTACCTGATGCTTGCGATCGGGTTTCTGGCTGTGCTCGCTGTCCTGCTCTTCTGGAGCTACATCGCGGGGGCCCCGCGCCATCCCGATCGCGTGGGAGCGTCGCGGATAATCGTCCCGCAGGGCGCTTCCGCCTGGAAAGTCGGCTACATCCTGCGCGACTCCGGCTTGCTGCGCAGCCCGAGGCGGTTTGCCTGGCATCTGAAATTCTACGGCGGTTCCGATCAGTTGAAGGCGGGCGTCTATGACATCCCGCGCTCCGCCTCGATGAAGGAGATGGCCGATCAGATTTTACGGGGCGATGAGGCCACCGTCGAGCTCACCTTTCCCGAGGGCTGGACCGCCGCGCAGATGGCCGGACTTCTGCAGCAGTCGTCAGTCGTCGATTCCGTCTCTTTCATCCGTGCGCTCCACGATAAAGGCCTGATCGACAGCCTCGGGCTTCCCGTCACCACCTTCGAGGGCGTGCTCTATCCCGAAACGTATCTTTTCCGCCTCCGCCGGACCCCGGCCGATGTGATTCACGCGATGGTGTCGCTGTTCAAGGAGAAGGTGGGCGAGGACTGGATCCGCCGGGCGCAGCAGAGTGAATTGGGATTCCAGGGGATTGTCACGTTGGCGAGCATCGTTCAGGGGGAGTTCCAGGTCGCAGGAGAAACCGAGGATATCGCCGCCCTCTACAGGAACCGGTTGCGCAAGGGGATGTTGCTCCAGGCCGATCCGACGATTCAGTACATCCTCCCCGAGGGGCCGAGGCGGCTGACGTTGAAAGACCTGAGGATAAAGAACCCTTACAACACGTACCTTTATCCCGGATTGCCTCCTGGTCCCATCAACAATCCCGGAATTGATGCGTTGCGCGCCGCTCTCGATCCTCCGGACCGCCCCTGGCTCTACATGGTGGCGCGGGGGGACGGCAAGCATACGTTCACGACCACGTTTAACGACCATATCCGGGCGAAGAAAAGGCTCGACGCCATTCGCCGCCAGGAGGCTCGCCGCAAACGTCAGGAAAGTAAATCCTAATGCAGATGCACCGCACCGATCCTTTGCAGGGGCTTAACGACGCACAGCGGGAGGCTGTGTCGGCGACCGATGGCCCGGTCCTCGTCCTCGCCGGCGCGGGAAGCGGCAAGACACGTGTGCTCGCCCATCGCATCGCGTATCTCATCCACCTCGGCAAGGCCAAACCGTGGCAGATCCTCGCCGTTACCTTCACCAACAAGGCCGCGCTCGAACTCCGCGAACGCGTCGCCCGCATCGCACGCGGAGGGGACAAGGTCGCCGCGGGAACCTTCCATGCGATGATGCTCCGCGTGCTCCGGCGCGAGGCGGAGGCGATCGGGTTTCCCAGGGATTTCACCATCTTCGACATGGACGACAGCCGCCGGCTGGTCAAGAACATTCTTAACGAATTTTCGGAGGACCGCTTCCGTCCCC
>Ga0315554_1001243_pt1 | contig 15027 bp, 16 predicted proteins | sample SalMarSW160370MG_FD_202114 | JGI IMG/M metagenome (GOLD analysis project Ga0315554, IMG submission 202114) | Salt marsh sediment microbial communities from the Plum Island Ecosystem LTER, Massachusetts, United States - Salt Marsh Sediment SW1603-70 ... | reverse complement strand
TCGGTGGTAATGGGCTTCATCGGGCTCATGCTCCTGTCGCCGCTGGTGCAGAGCGCCTTTAATCTGAATACGGGACTCTGTGGCCTCACTGCCGGTATCATGTTGTCCCTGATGAGCCTGCCCATAATTATCAGTGTCTCTGAGGACGCCCTGCGTGCCGTACCGGATGATTTCAGGGAGGCATCCTATGCTCTGGGAGCCACCAAATGGGAAACAATCAGGCACGTTTGTATCCCGGGGGCACTCTCCGGGATTACCGCTGCGGTAATGCTGGGAGTGGGGCGTGCTATTGGCGAGACAATGACGGTGCTCATGGTCGCTGGCGGTGCTCTGGCGGTGCCGGTTTCCCCTACAGAACCCATGATGCCCATGACGGCGGCTATTGCGTCTGGCATCGGTAACGCCGTCCGTGGCGGGTTACAGTATCAAGCACTCTTCGCCATCGGCCTGATTCTGTTTATTCTAACTCTTGCGGTGAATCTGATTGTCGATAGAGTACTCGAGCGCCAGAAAAGGAAGTTCACGAGGTGACCATGAAAGCGGGAGCAATATCGAAACGTCAGTTTTCGCAGCGGACTGCTTTTAGTTTGCTAATTATTGCAACCATTATTGTTGTCCTTCCGGTCTTAGCCATTGTTATTCAAATCATCATTGGTGGTGCCAGCGCTATTAGCTGGCAATTCCTGACTGAGGCACCTTCGCAGGCAGGGAAGGCTGGCGGCATTTTGCCGGCTATCGTGGGTACTTTCTACCTGATGCTGGGTACAATTATATTTGCTCTTCCCCTGGGTGTGATGGCAGGAATTTATCTCACCGAATATGCTAAGAAGAACTGGCTCACTCGGGCTATCAACCTGGCCATCGTTAATCTGGCTGGCGTGCCCAGCATAGTCTACGGACTTTTCGGGCTGGGGGTATTTGTATTGATGTTTCACTTTGGCATGTCCTTGCTATCGGCCAGCCTCACCTTAGCCTGCCAGGCTCTGGCAATGACTGTAACTACCTCGAGAGAAGCAATACTGGCAGTGCCGAGGGAATACAGAGAAGGCAGTCTGGCAGTTGGGGCTACCAAATGGCAGACAATCCGACACTTGGTATTACCACAGGCTTTACCAGGAATCATTACCGGGGCTGTTCTGGCAATGAGCCGGGCTGCCGGGGAAACCGCACCGATACTGGTCGTCGGGGCTGCCTTCTTTCTTTCCGGATTGCCACAGTCACCCTTTGACCAGTTTATGGCGTTGCCCTATCATCTGTATACGGTGGCAGCCCACGTGCCCGGCATGCCCAAGAGCACTATGTGGGGTGTTGCTCTGGTTCTGCTGGTAGTCGTCCTATCGTTTAACATACTCGCCACCATTATCAGACTTAGAGCACGTCAGCGGAGGTTGAACGCATGAAGATAAATACTGAATTATCAAACAGCACCAAAGTGATTAGTCAATGCAAGACAAGGCTCAGAACAGAAGCGGTCAATCTATATTACGGAGAGTTTCAGGCACTGAGAAATATCAGCCTGGAAATACCTGAGTGCGCCATTACCGCGATTATCGGGCCATCAGGTTGCGGTAAATCGTCGTTTCTCCGCCTCTTCAACCGCATGAATGACCTCATCACGGGGGCCAGGGTGGAAGGAGAGGTTGAGCTTGATGGCATTCCTATCTACGACAGGACCATCGATGTGGTGGAACTCAGAAAAAGGGTAGGCATGGTATTCCAGAAACCCAATCCATTTCCAATGTCAGTGTTCGAGAATGTCGCTTTTGGCCCGAGGCGGCATGGCAGAAAAAACCGTGCTGAGCTCCAGGATATTGTCGAAAGAAGCCTCAGACAGGCAGCCTTATGGGACGAGGTCTCAGATAAGATGGAGCAGTCTGCCCTGGCACTATCCGGGGGACAACAGCAAAGGCTATGTATTGCCCGGGTGCTGGCTGTAGAGCCTGAGGTTATCCTGATGGATGAGCCCTGTAGTGCCCTGGACCCAATAGCCACCCTCAGAATCGAGGACTTGATGAGGAACCTGGCTGACAATTACACTATCGTTATTGTCACTCACAACATGCAGCAGGCAGCACGGGTATCCGACATGGCTGCTTTTCTGATGATGGAAGAGGATAGAGCCGGAGTGCTTGTAGAATATGGCCCAACTGCTGAGATTTTCACGAACCCGAAGGACAAGCGTACTGAGGACTATATTACTGGCCGTTTTGGATAAACTAGGGAGGTCAAATAGAAATGGAGATAAGGACAACATACCATAAGAAACTCCGGATAATACAGGACGATATTCTGGCCATGGGGAGTATGGTGGAAAAGGCCATCACCAGTTCTGTTGAGGCACTTAAAAACAGAAGCCTGGAACTGGCCCATCAGATAATCACAGATGACCAGAAAGTTAACCGGAAACGCTTTGAGATAGAAGAGAAGTGTATCCAGCTTATTGCCACCCAACAACCTATGGCCAGCGACCTGCGTGCTATTATCTGCGTCCTGAATATAATTACCGAAATAGAACGAATCGGCGACTACGCCGAGGGAATCGCCAAGATTGTTATTGAAATTGGAAACGAGCCTCCCCTAAAACCTCTCATTGACATACCACGTATGGCAGATAAAGTGGTCGATATGTTACACCGCAGTCTGGATGCCCTGGTCAACAGGGATGCTGACGTCGCCAAACAGATTGCCGGCGAGGATGATGAAGTGGATAACCTTTATGACCAGGTATTCAGAGAGTTACTCACTTTCATGATGGAGGACCCCAGGACCATTACCAGAGCAACGCGGCTTATCTGGGTAGCACACGATTTAGAGCGTAGCGCAGACAGAGTAACCAACATCTGTGAAAGGGTCGTTTACCTGGTGACTGGTAAAATGGAGGAGATTGGGGCTTCTAAATACTAGATAAATAGTCTGCCAACAAAAGGGGGGTTCTCTGACGTTCTAATCTTGCATTTTGTTACCCTGATTGAGGTAACAACCACTCATTTTGTGACATTCATTTTGAATGAGAAATAGACCTTTTCACTCTTAAGTGCACGTCTACATCCCTATGTTCGTTTAAAGTCACGTACTCATACCCATCAGACCTAGAGGCTTTTTCCTTGGTTCTTGAATAATTAGAACATGCTATACTCAAAGTATCACCACTGAAACCAGTTGATTAGATGGTAAACGTACCGGTGCCGGTCAAGCGCCTATTGCCGAGTTATTCGAGGGAGGCGTATAGTGATGCAGGCAAATGAACTTATTGACGATATGATTGCCAAAACCCCCGATTGGCGCGGCGCAACCTTAGCGAAGCTCCGCAAAATCATCCACGATGCCGACCCTGAGATTACTGAGGGAGTGAAGTGGAGGCGGCCCAGCAACCCGATGGGTGAGCCAGTCTGGGAGCACAATGGAATTGTCTGCATCGGGGGCATCCTAAAAGAAAGGGTCAGACTGACCTTGGTCGCAGGCTCGAGCCTCCCCGACCCGCAAAAGCTCTTCAATGCCATGCTCAACGGCAAGGCGCGGGCGATAGACTTCTACAAGGACGATAAGATCAATGAGAGCCCACTAAAGACCCTCATTAATTCCGCCGTGGACCATAATCGCGCGAAAGTGAAGACCGCTAGCAAGCCTCGCGCGACACGACGCGATGTACAAAAGAAACCAGAAAAATAGAACGGTCTATCTCGAAACGTACGCATCGAAAGGCAAACATCCCTCTTTCCAGACTTTACTTCACGGTTATCCCTTATTACAATAGATTAAAAAGTAATATACCCTGTCCCAATAACAAAAGTCCCAGTTTCATATTAGGGCTCCAGTGTTTTTAAATAAGGCGTAGAAGGGGTGGAGCAATGAGTACACATTTATTTATCTGGTACGTATTTGGTCTAGCAGTGATTAGTGGCATTTCCAGCCTTCTTATTTCTTTTAGGGCAGCGTCTCACTTGTCCAAGCATGGTACCAAAATCAACTATTGGAACGTAAGGTTTCACCCGCTTAAATATCTCAAACAATATCGTGAACTCACCATCGAGGAGAACGGAAAAACAGGAAGCTTGTTTTACGCGTGGATAGTCACCATCAGTCTATTTTCGGTTTCTATCATATCTTTGATTGTACTTATATTGGCTGGTAAATGAGTCCCAATCCTTGGTTTCTAAGCAAAGACAGCATGCACATAAGCATGGAAGGGCAAACATCCCGATGTTTGTTTAACGGCTCCGCTGCCCCCCTTTGACTTCCCGCGTTCACAGTATTGTCATTTGCAAATGACGTATGCACTCTAACTTAGATTATCCTGTTAATCTTAATCGTATATTGCATCACCTAGGATTGTTATTGTGCTTGCATTATCTCTGATAGATAATATTGCCCTCGTAGCCTGTCTGCACCTGGCCAAAACCCATTCCAGTTACTTGCGGGGAATCAACAAAGGAATAAGCACACGAATATCGTCAACCTTTTCCAGATGCCACACCAGGTCTGCCAGGGCTTCAGACTGCTCGATTCCAAGGACTGGCACCAATAGACCCATAGCCTTGAAATGAACATCCTCCCGGCTCATGGGATAGTTGGGGAAACCGAGTACGTGCTCGACGAAAATTTGCTTCTTCTCCCCACTGCGCAGGGTCACTTCCACGAGGGCCGATTCCACTCTAGGCTCCCTCTCCTGTCCAGGGTCGTGGATCAGGGTAACAGTCTCCATTCTCTGCCTGATAGAATCAGTGGCCATCCGTTCGCGAGATGCGGCCATTTCAAAGGTTAACTCACCGTCCTCCAGAATGACGGCCGACAGATATCTCAGATTTAGGGCAGGCATCGGGGCATCTGAGAATGAATTTACCCTACCCCCGGGCATCTTTATATCTATCTTCACAATATCATTACGATTTACCATTTTGATGAGTGTTAACAAACCTTCCACTCCAGCTTGAAGAGGCCCACCGACGGGGTAACGCTTGTACCCGACCAACGGTAGTTCGAACTCCTCGCCAAGTTTATGTACTAATCTCTGTTTATCCAGGTCCGATTCTGAGCCAAGGAACATGCAGCTTATTAGCCATCCCGGATTTGCTTCGAAAGGGTCTCTGACACCGGTAAACCCATGATGGACGAGTAACGCGGCATAGGCGCCGTTTCGAGCTGGCATTCCACCAAATAAGAAGGCCTTCTCCAGATGGTCAACATCACGTAACCACTCGTAGGACCCGGATGCCTGCTGCACGCAGTAAGCAAATATTTCTCCGATTCTATCCGGAGGGATTCTTAGAAGCGAAGCCGCTGCTGCAGCAGCGCCGAAAGTAGGTCCGACTCCGTGTGACGATAGCCCGAAGTCCTGCAGGTTACGAATACCGAGAGCTTTTGGTAAGCGGCATGAAATCTCATACCCGACAATGACTGCTCGAAGTAATTGCTCACCAGAAGAAGCGAAGGTCTCACCAATACCCATCACCGTGGCAACAATAGGTGGACCAGGTTGCACAAACGCCGAAGGGCAAAAATCGTTAATCTCAGCTCCGTGGGCGGTCAGAGCATTGGCGAAAATCGCGTCCAGTAGGGCTGTCTTCATGTTGGTCCCAAGTAGATGTGCATTGTAAGTCTGCCCACTGTTGAACAAGGCAAAATCTCGGGCAAGCTGTGCTGGTTTCAATTGGGAGCAGGCTACAATAGATGCTAGTGTATCCAGAATGTGCCGTTTGGATAGTTCCCGAATCTCGTCAGGGATTGGCGTTGTTTGGCTTTCAGATATGTATTTTGCCAAAGGGCCCATAGGAGAGGGCCCATTTAATTGCTTCCAGGCAAGCTGCGGATCGCTTCGTACTTCTTCCAGAGTCTTCCTAAGGCGATTCATCCTGGTTCCTTTCCAATAGAACTTTCATCTGCTGCATCATCACCATTGTCTATTTTATACTTAGTGTTTGTCAAAATATTCCCTAGCGCCTTTAACTTTTCTTTCTTGACGAGCTGCGACCTGCGATATGAATTCAAGGTAACAAAATAGTAGACTGTTGGGTTACGTTTTGGCTTAAGGTAAAGCGTACTCGGTGTGTCTGAGGAAAAAGGGCCTCGTATCAATACCTCACGTTTTATACCATCTCTTTCAAGCATACAGGTGAAATTCGCTCCCTCAGTTCTTCGAGGCGAGGGAGACCCATAGTCATCTTGTTACAAGAACCATAGAAAGCGCCTGAGTATTCTGGTGTTTGACCGTCGGTATCCAAGGTAATAATATGAAGTTACTTTATATTGATATCGGAGGTTGCAATGGAAAAGCAGGAAACACACGAATTAAAGGTCAGGTCCATTGACCAAATCGGCATTGTTGTTCGCGATGTTGATAGTGTAATCGCATCTTGGACAAAGCTACTGGGAGTCGGCCCCTGGGAAATTAGGGAGATGGAGACTACTGATAGGGCAGGTAATAAAGCTAAAACAAGGCTCGGCTTTACGAACATAGGCTCGGTTCAAATTGAACTAATCCAATCGGTCGAAGGAAAGACATTCTATGCCGACTTCTTGGAAAAACACGGTGAGGGCATGCATCACGTCTGCGTTCGCGTGGACGACTTAGATGCCACGACGGCGAATCTGGGTAAGAAGGGCGTGAAACTCCTTTTTGGCAGACGAGGAAGGTTTGCCTATATGGACACCCTGGACCCGGGTGGAGTCATGTTCGAGTTTAGCCAGAGGCAGAGAGATACGGCATAAACCTATGCAGGCCGAGGCTGGCTTAACATTTGGGCAGACCTTGTGACAGAACTGTATTTCGTTTGATACAGGCCACAAAAGCTTAAAATGTGTAATTCGATATTACGCTACAGTTGCTGTGGCACACCTCGCTTTGTAGTTAATGAAGTGTATTGCATCCATCGCAATATCCAGCATTTAACCCAAAAAACAACGCTATCGGACGGTTTGAGATTTTGGATATATCGAAAAATAACAGTTGTTATCTTACCTGTTGATAATTAGTGTATACTTTGGATAAATATATTGGAGGTGAGCTTATGGAAAATCCCAGCACTCATAACCGATTGGTCGTAGGTACGAATCCTGTTGAGCCCACTTTTCGACAAGGCCTTGACTAAGAAATAGGAAGAACCTCTAGTGTCTTATTATTTGACATAAATATCCTTTGATTTATCCTCTGGTCACCTCATCCGTTAATTATTCCCTGGGCCGTCTCAACGATTTAATTGTCCATTTTGTATATCAGTGTTGCCGTTACAAATGTCATTGCGAGTTGTGATGTATTACATTATTACAGAATATTCGCTCCAGTAGGGGATTGGCTGTCAATTAGCTTGATTGAGTTGACAATACTACATAACATATATTGTGCGCCCCTATAATAGATTACACCTTCATTTACCTAACATTATAACTCCAGTCAGTTCCCTACACCTGATTGTTAGTAAACCATTACCAGAAATCGGCGCGAATAATATATGATAATTTGCCTGCTCCTGATATCTTACAATGATACATGCTGGAACTTGATGTCTCTGCTTATGCGTTTTCGTGCAGAGTAAATATGTTCAGGTCTTTGCAAACTAGGACTGGCTGATTACTTTGAGCCACGAGTTATTTAATCCGAAGATGGAAAAACAAGGTCGGTAACCATGCACTAGTAATTATGTAAAGCTCGGTGATTAGATAATTGAAGGAGCATCATAGGATAAGGTCTGCTTCTGGGGGTGTGGTAATCATTTGGATGATAAGCTACCAAATCAACGAGAACATGACTAGAGGGATATCTAGACACTAAAAAATGATTTAGGGGGCCTAGATTTGGCTCTCAGTGCGTCATTTTTCGGAGTGTCAGAAATGGTAACTATTTAGTCTCGTGAGTGACCACTATCCAGGCGGTATATTCGACTGGCTTGCCTCCTACATACTCGAATGAAATATCATGTACGATAACATGGTCCCGCTGGTTCTTTAGCCAGTCGTTAACTACATCCTCAAGGTCAGCGAATGTAGCGGCAGAAAGTGAAACAACCATCAGTTCGTTGGCACGCTTGTTAATCATGGTCACACCTCCTATGGCGAGAATTATAGCACATGATAAAGGAAATGTTTGTCTCAAGAAATAATTTCGCTGATACCCATCAGTGCGATAAGGAACTATCATTGAGCCGATGCGGTTGATTGGCTAAGGGTCTTTCGGATAACTTCCAGGAGCCTTGGAAGTCCCCACCTCCGGGTAGACGAGATAAGTACCGTGCTTTCATCAGTGATTTCATCGCGGCCTGAGAGGTAATCCAGGGCTTCCTCTTCGGTCCAGGACCGGCTATTGTCGAGGAGGAGGTCTATCTTGTTCAGTGCTGTGAGCCTTGGCTTGTCCAGTAGATTGAGGTTGCCAAGGATGCCCTCTACCGTCTGGCATTCCTCAGCTGCATTATGTGAAGTCAGGTCAACCACATGGAGCAGCAGGCTGGCTTCGGTCAGTTCTTCAAGGGTTGCCCGGAAGGCACTGATGATGGCCGGCGGCAGCTTCCTGATAAAGCCGACGGTGTCACTTAGCAGGATGGTGCTCCTATCGGGCAGGTTGATACGTCTCGTGGTCGGGTCGAGTGTGGTGAATAATCGGTCCTCACTGGCGACACCCGCCTGGCTGAGGGCATTGAGCAGTGTGCTCTTGCCAGCGTTGGTGTAACCGACCAGAGAAACTATCGGGATGCCGCTCTTTCTCCGTCGCTGCCGGTAGAGCATCCGCTGCTTGCGTACCTTCTCGATTTGCTGGTTCAGGTGGTGAATACGGCGCTGAATAAGGCGTCTGTCAGTCTCAAGCTGTGACTCACCTGGGCCTCGTGTACCGATGCCACCACCGAGCCTTTCCAGGTGGCTCCACTGTCCGGCAAGGCGGGGTGAGAGGTACTGGTGCTGGGCTAACTCTACCTGGAGCTGGCCCTCGCGGGTCCGGGCCCGCCGGCCAAAGACATCAAGGATGAGGGCAGCGCGGTCTAGTACCTTGACTTTGAGCGTATCTTCGAGGTTGCGCTGTTGCAGCGGTGATAGCTCATCATCGAAAATAACGACATCGTAGCCGGTACTTTCTTTGAGGGTGAGCAGTTCGGCGAGTTTTCCCTTGCCGAGATAATATGCCTTCGTCGGCACCGGCAGTGACTGGATGATTCTACCCACTACCTCAGCCCCGGCGCTGGTGGTAAGGCGGGCTAGTTCTTCCAGGGAGTCCTCAGGGGAGACGATGTCAGGGCTCACCCTTGAGGCCACTGCCACCAGCATAGCCCGTTCTGAGGAAGCCTTCGTTGCAACGGTTCCTCTTGTTATGTCGAGTACCTCCCTTTTACTCAGCCCATGTTTGCTGAAGGGCTAGACCTTCGGCTTGAAGCGGTTCTTGCTATCACGCCACTCCGCCAGGCGTGAAAGGCCTTTGACGAGACTGGCGTCATTAAGCGTCAACGAGAGCCTTACGTAACCCTCGCCATGCCTGCCGTAGCCAATTCCGGGTGTTACCACCACGCTTGTCTTTTCCAGCAGGTCGTTGGCGAACTCAACGGACGTATAGCCATTCGGGACTCTGGCCCAGACGTACAGGCTGGCCTGTGGTAGTCTGGCCTCCAGCCCCATCTTGTTGAGCACGTCAACAACAAGGTCGCGCCGTCTCTGATAGAGGGCATTGTGCTCATCGATACAGACCTGCGGGCCGGTCAGGGCCTCAATCGCAGCATACTGGATGGCCTGCGGGATGCCTGAGTCCAGGTTTGATTTAAGCCTCTTCAGGGCGTCTATCATGGTAGGATTCCCTACTGCCATCCCAATTCGCCAGCCGGTCATGTTGTAGCTCTTGGAGAGTGAATGGAATTCCACTCCCACTTCTCTGGCGTCCTTCGCTTGCAGGAAACTGACTGGCCGATAGCCATCGTAAGATACCTCGGAATATGGCCCGTCATGACACACCAGGATGTTATTCTGCTGGGCGAAGTTGACTACCTTGTTGAAGAAGTCGATATCCGCCACGGCACTGGTGGGGTTGTTCGGGTAGTTGAGCCACATCAGGGTGGTCTTTCTCAGCATATCGCTGGGTATCCTGTCCAGCTCAGGCAAGAAAGCATTCCTATCGAGGAGCGGCATATAATACGGACGCCCTCCGGCCAGAAGCGTACCTACCAGATATACCGGATAGCCGGGGTCTGGCACCAGCACGGTGTCCCCGGGGTCAACGAAACAGAACGCCATGTGGCCGATGCCCTCTTTGGAACCGATAAGTGGTAATACTTCCGTGTCTGGCTCCAGGGACACGCCGAAGCGCTGCTGGTACCATCCGGCTATGGCTCTGCGTAGCTCTGGCAGCCCCTCCGACTCCGGATATCGGTGGTTCTCAGGCTGCCGGGCTGCCTGGCACAGACGGTCTATTATATGAGGTGGTGTTGGGATATCAGGGTCACCGATGGCAAAACTAACGACATCCTCACCCCTGGCCCTTTTTTCGGCAATCTTTTTGCTGATTTCCACAAAAAGGTAAGGTGGAAGTTTCTCAACCCTCTTCGACATTTTCATAATAACAAAGTCCTTTGCATTTTATTCCGTGTCTTTCCCATTCACCATCACTGGCTTGTATCATAAGTGCCATTTTTGAGGCTTTTTGTCATTCCCACGTAGGTGGGAATCCAGAAATCGTGCCTGTTTATATAAAACTGGATTCCCGTCTTCACGGGAATGACGACTTTTGATACAAAGCACACCTTCATTCAGAAAGCAGTCAGAAAGCATTTAAGACCAGTCGCCAATAAAGACTGTCTCTGCGGGACCGCTAAGGAACACCTCGCCTGTCCCGTCCCACTCGACGTTGAGTACTCCCCCTGGCAGCTTCACGTCGACCTGTTTGCCAACGTATCCCAACAGCTGAGCAGTCACGCTGATAGCACAGGCGCCGCTGCCACACGCCAGGGTCTCACCGACGCCTCGCTCCCAGACACGTGCTTCAATTAGTCCCTTATCTCTGACATTGGCAATCTCAAAATTGACTCCCGATGGAAATGCCTCGTGGTGTTCTACTTGCGGCCCAAATTTAGATAACGGGAAATCATCAACCGGGTCTTTCAGGAAATGGACGGCGTGTGGGTTGCCCATCGATACTAAGAAAAGGTTGAGTTCGGCTCCAGCTATATTGATGGAGCGCCCCATTGTGGTCATTATGTCAACTGTATTCCCTGCCTTATTCTCCGGCGTTACCGGAATACTATCCTGACCTATTTCTGGCCGTCCCATGCCTGTCTGAATCTGGGCTATCCTGCCGTTGGTATGGCGTATTCTGGCCCGTCTGATGCCAGCCCCGGTTTCTACCATAATCTCTTCGACTTTAGTGTCATCCGGCACCCCATCAATGTAATGTTTGACGCTGCACCTCAGGCCGTTACCGCAGGTGTTAGACTCAGAGCCGTCAGCATTGAAGATGCGCATGCGGAAGTCGGCCTTGTCCGAGGGTAGCAGTACCAGCAGGCCATCAGCACCGATACCGTAGTGACGGTCGCACATTGCCATTGCCAGCTGTGCCCACTTGTACTGGTCATTCTCGGTTTCCAGCAAGACAAAATCATTGCCGGCACCTTGCATTTTGACGAATCTCATGGTTGCCTCACGCTCAGGATGACCTGAACTTTACTACGCCTGTAGTGAAGGTTAGGAATGACAGCAGACTCTGCATAGACCCGGCTCACACCCACAAGCCCTACATTCTATTATTGCTGCCATTATATCAAAAGGAATATTCACATACCAGTATGCCGAATTAGTTGTGCTGAGATGGGAGACAGAGTATAGTAAATGAGTGCTAAATTCGGACTCAGGCAGTGAGGAATTACTGTTTCTGCCGATAATGCTTTGCCATTTCAGAATTGCCCGATATGAAGTGAGTGGTCGGCAATGAGGGGTCGGTTCCCCACTGTTTTCTACGGTTGGTGGCTGGTCGGTGCATCTATCCTCGTTGCGATGTATGTCGGTGGCGGGGTGTTCTACGGATTCACGGCCATCTTTGAGCCAATAGCCAATGAAATTGGCTGGAGCTACACGCAAATATCGCTGGCAGCATCGCTCCGTGGCCTCGAAATGAGTCTGTTTGCACCGCTAGTCGGGATTATGACCGACCGCTGGGGACCGCGCCGGCTGTTGTTCGGCGGAGTGATTTTCACCTCTCTGGGCATGTTCTTGCTCGGTCGGACCAATTCTCTGGGGATGTTCTACGGCGCTTTCGTGCTGATAGCCATCGGCATGAGCACCTGTACGATGACGGTACTTATGACGGCCGTCGCCAACTGGTTTCGGAGAAGGGTCGGTATCGCTACCGGCATAGCCATCAGCGGCTTCGGCCTGGGTGGCCTGATGGTACCAGCCATCGAGTGGCTGATTGAGGCCTATGGTTGGCGTGTCGCGGTCAGTTTCCTCGCCCTGGGTATGCTGGTACTGATGTTACCGTTGTCGCTCCTGTTTCGACACAAGCCAGAACAGTATGGCCAACAACCAGATGGCGAACCAATAAGAGACATGACGGCAGTTGATGAAAGTCTGGCTTCTATCCCGCTGGTGGCTGCCCGGGAAGATGTCAGTGCCAGGCAAGCATTTAAGAGTGGTGCCTTCTGGAGCATTGCCTTGGCTTCTGCCTGTCACGTTATGCTGGTGACCGCCGTTATCACCCACGTGATGCCCTACCTGAGCAGTATCGATGTCGCCCGCTCAACTTCCAGTCAGGTGGCAATGGCTGTTCCCCTGGCCAGCATTGCGGGGCGTCTCAGTTTTGGCTGGGTTGCCGATAGGGCCAGCCGAAAGCTGGTGGCGGCAGCGGGTTTTGGCATGATGGCCTTCGGGCTTGTTTGCTTCGCCTTTGCCGGGATTACCGGCACCTGGATACTGATACTGTTCCTAATTCTGTTTGGCATCGGCTATGGCGGTATCAACGTAATGCGGCCAGCACTGGTGCAGGAGTACTTTGGCCGGAGCAGCTTTGGGACTATCTTTGGGATAATAATCGGCTTCGGCATGGCCGGTAGTATCGGTGGTCCCGCACTGGCAGGATGGGCATACGATAACTGGGGCAGTTACCAGGGTATCTGGTTCCTGATGTCAGCCGTTCCGGTAGTTGCTCTGATTGCCATGCTGTTGATGCCCCCTGCCCGTTCTTATAAAGGATAAGGTCGGGGAGCAGTCCCCGACCTTCTTTTTGAATGATCGTATGGTAAATTTCAATGCTACTTGATGGTTACGGTAACCTCGAATGTCTGGACAGCCTTTTCACCACCTTCCCAAGGCCGGCTGTACTCCATGGATATCGTGGTCTCCCCCTTAGTTAGGGCTTCAAAAGTCCAGACTTCGCTACCGCCGGCACCGACCATGCCCTGCTCCGCATTTTCTCCCGGCTCGTAACGGCACTCGATTAAGGCCAGTAAATCTTCATCGATACCAGATAGCTGCCACCCGAAGCCGGTGGTGGGATTGGACTCGAGGGTGATTACGAGCAGGTCTCCAACAGCCACCTCAATCTCCTGCCCATTATATGAAGCATCAAGGTTGATTTGCTCTGCTTCACCTTCCGCTGCTGCCTGGTCGCTGCCGCCAGCAGAAAGAGCGAGCAACGTTACAGCTATAGAGGCTACAGCCAGAGTACCTATTAGAGTCAGTTTCGATTTCATTTTATTATTCCTCCTTCTCCCTTGCAGTTAGCTGGCAACTCCACCTTGTGTCTTCCCGCAATGCAGGCAGTACTGTTGGTAGTAGCGGGTATCCAGGCCCTGACGGATGATACCAACGAAGCTGTGACCGTGAACTAGGCAGCCCAAGTATTTCAGAATCCACATTTTTTGTCCTCCCGGTGTTGTTTCTAGTTATTTATACGCTGAAGCAGAAAAAGTATTACATGGAATTACACAAACATTTTAAGAAATCAGTGGACGAACTGAGCGCCATCATGGCGACTCCTGTAGAAGACAGGATAATGTGGCAGGTGACAGTATCTGCCTGGAGAGTGTATTTGCTACGGTTCCAGTATCACCACCTCGGCTGGTGGTGGGGAGATTTCGAAGCTATCGGTGCCACGGGTGACGGTGATAGTGCCTACATTGAAAGTGTAAACTCCGGGAGAGACCTGGACACCGCTACTGTCCTGCTGCCCCCAGACGAAGAGAATCTGGAAAGGCTCGAAAGGTGCCAGTTCAATCGGGCCGTCGACTGCTGGAAATATATACATTGTTCCTAGTTCAGGACCGCCCGTAATACTTATTTGCGCTGTTTCTACCGTAACCGGTTCGGAACTGGTATTCGTAAAGACGAGAACCAGAGTAACTTCGGTACCATATGGAGCCTGGGACCGTGTCCCAATCAAGCTGGCTACGGCCTCGGAAGACGATATTTCTATCTCTAGCTGCAATTTTCCACCGAAGGTATCTGTGCCATCTTCAGGCACTACCCCTGGCCATGGTGGTAGGGTAACGACAACCTCGCCCTCTTCCTCCTCCTCTTCTTCTTGCTCCCCGACCACTGCCATGCCGTTCCACTTCTGTGGTTCGTTATCGGCCATTTCCTCTAAGGCACGGTCGCTTGCTCCTTCTCCCGGGGCTGCTGTTGGAGTGAACATCCCCGTCCGCCACATCACGCCAGTGGCTACCATAACGATAGCCACGGTAACAGCGGCCGTTCTCCATACCGGGCTTTGTGGTATAAGCCTGTCCACGAAATCGCGCAGCCAGCTAACCCCCGCCTTTTCACGGGCAGCTACCTCCTGCTCGGTAAGCTTCCTGAGCAGCCTTGATTTCAGTCTTTCCTGGAACTCGGGAGAAGGCTCAGCGCGTAGCTCGGTCAATTTGCGCGCGAATTCTAGCGCCGACCGGGCATCCTCACTGGTACCCTCATCGGGAGTGACCTCTTCGCCATTGAGGCATCGGTCTACATCCTTCAGGAATTCCTGTTCTTCGTTCCTTTCCTTATCCATTCTCCGTCTCCTGGAAGCTGTCCCTCAGTTTCCTGACAGCCCGGTAGAGCTTGGTACCTACGTTCGATTCAGACAGTCCCATTGCC
>Ga0315554_1001240_pt1 | contig 15034 bp, 18 predicted proteins | sample SalMarSW160370MG_FD_202114 | JGI IMG/M metagenome (GOLD analysis project Ga0315554, IMG submission 202114) | Salt marsh sediment microbial communities from the Plum Island Ecosystem LTER, Massachusetts, United States - Salt Marsh Sediment SW1603-70 ... | reverse complement strand
AGGATACACCCCAGATCCCGGGACCTGTATGAGCACTCATAACTGTTGTCACTTCAGTTAAGATCAACTCATCGATTTTGATCCTGCTGTCTTCTTTTACCATCTTTTTAAGCTCCAGTGCCGGATTTATATCAGAACCGTAGAAAATACCGATCTTCTTTTTACCAGTATAAAAGGGATCTTTTCTTATCTGCTTGTAAAGTTCAATAATAGAATTTCTTTTGTTTCTTGCAAATTTCTTTAATTTTACTTTGCCGTCACTGCCTATGGTAATAATGGGCTTTAATATGATAGACCTGGCCAGGAACTTCCCCAGGAAAGGCGCCCTGCCTCCTCTAAACAAATATTCAAAATTCTCAAAGGTGGCAAACATCTTATTCTTTCTTATTGCAAAATCAATAATACTGTCTATTCTTTCCTCGCTTTCGCCCCGCGATGCCGCTCTTGCAGCTCCCAGGACAATAAAGCCCAGGTTAATAGCGGCAGTTTTAGAATCAATAATCTTGATCCTGGCCTTTGGGAAGAACTTTTTAGCCTGTTCGGCTGAATTGATAGTTGCAGAGAGTTTTGAGCTGACATGGATCGAATAGATCAAAGTCTTTTTCTCTTTCTCAATCAAATCCCTGTAGACTTCCATAAAATCCCCCACAGAAGGTGTGGAGGTATGTATTCTTACCCCAGTCAGTAATTTTTCATATACTTCTTTGCTGGTTATTTCTTTTCCCTCCAGATATAACTTACCGCCAAATCCAACATACAGGGGTACAATTATTATTTTGTACTTTTTAACCATTTTTTCCGGTATATCAGATGTTGTGTCAGTGACTATGGCAATATTTTCCATTGTCCCGCCTTTCATTTATTGAGACTTGCAATTTATTTTACAATATTTTAAATAAAAAAATACTATTTTTTTTAAGTTTTAAATTAAACTGGCAAACATATTAATTATAGTGCTATAATCGTTAATAAATTTTTATAAAAAAATAAGGAACGGGAATATTCTTATGAATTACAGAAGGAAGAAGCTTTATCTGGTTTTAATTACATCTTTTTTGATTTTAACTCTTATGGCAATAATTCCTCTTTCGGGATGGAGCAACCAATCAAAAATATCGCAGACGGTGTCAGACCTCCCGAGTTCAGGAACAGGAACAAGACCAGTTGCAGTAATGGTTGAAAACAGCTTTGCAGCCAGACCTCAATCCGGGCTTATCTTCGCAGATGTGGTATTTGAGGTTGTAGATGAATACGGCATAACCAGATTTGTTGCTATTTATAATTCCAATAATGCACCTGTAGTAGGACCGGTCAGAAGTGCAAGACCCTATTATGCGGAAATTGCCAGGGGATTTAATCCGATTTACGCTTTTTTTGGTACCTACCCAGAGTGTTACAAGAAAATACAAGATCTGGGAATGTATGTATTAAGTGCAATGTCTGATAGATCCGGTAGCAGCTCCATCACCGGACAGGCTCCCTACTGGAGAGACTGGAACAGAAGTTCAATACAGGAACATACGGCTTTTATGTCAGTAATAAAATTAAGAGAAAAAGCAGCTCAGCTTGGTTATCCCCTTGAAGGCGAAGGCATACCTTTTCCATATAAAACAGAAGCTCTCGAGGCAGGGCGGGGAAATGTCACCAATATTCATATAGATTTCTCAACCCATGCTTATGCACCGCGGGGTTTTGATATAAGATATATTTACAATAAAAGCGGGAATTACTACCTTAGATATATGGGAGGCAATGCTCACCTGGACTATGATACCGGTAATCATATAACTGCAAAAAATATAGTGGTAATGGTAACAGATATCTTAGGTCCACTCGATAAGTACGGCCATATGTCAGTCAGGACCACAGGAAGCGGCACTGCTTTTATTTTCCTTGATGGAAAAGCAATTCAGGGAAGCTGGTATCGGGGAAGTGCATATGAGCCTTTCGCATTCAGAGACGGCAATGGCAAAACAGTTTCACTCAACGGGGGCTCGACCTGGATAGCAATGGTCCAGGGAACAGAAAAGGTAAGTTACCAGTAGTATATATTAGGTAAGCACTGGAGATAATAGCTGTTTTTTGCCTTTATAGTATTTTTAAAGAAGTCTTTTTTCTCCCTTTATTTTTTGTATGTCAGTTATATCCTGACTTACTTCAAGGCAGCCGATATATTCATCTTCATCATCATAAAGCGGAAAATATCTTATGTATATCATGTGATCATTTAAATTGATCCAGAACTCAGCTGCCTTTCTATCTTTGGCTCTAAACCCGTCAAGTATCTGTTGCACCTTATCCAGGCTCTTCTCAGGATGACAGTTTTGAACCTTCAGGCCGATCACAGACAGCGGTCTTTTAAATATTCTGGTATCAAATTTATTGAAATACCTTACTTCATCATTACTTCCGACGAAGGTTATATCAACAGGAAGGGTATTAAATATAAGATCGATCTCTTTCTTGCTTATATTTCCGGTTTTAAATTTTAAGGTCTTGTTTTCCAATATAAGAACTCCTTAAGATATTATTTTAATATTTCTATACTATCATATATAAAATATTAATTTCCATAGGAAATATATCAAATTTTTTCAAAACTATAGGTTTTTTCATGTTCTTTTTTTAATCTGAATAAACCCTTCCTCGTTAGCTCTGATAATATCGTATCCTTTCTCAAATGATGGTCACTGAAAGATAATATGCCTCCGGGTTTAAGTATACGGTACAATTCCTTTAACACTAACCGCCTGTTATACAAATCATGATACGCATCATAAAGTAAAACAACATCCATACTTCTGTCAGCCAGGCCGGTCTTACAATCAGACTGTATCGTTTTTAAATTACGCAATCCCTGTTTTGCAGCTTCATATTTGACTTTTTTTACAGCAAGGGGATGGATATCCAGCGCATAAATCCTGCCGTTTTTCCCAACCGCTTTAGCAGCGGCAATAGAATAGCTTCCTGGACCACACCCGAAATCAAGAACATTATATCCCGGTTTTATATCTGCCTCTTTCAACATATTTAAAGGAGAACTGAAAAAATCCCGGACTTTATAAAAAAACACATAATCTCGTAATTAAAATTTGTTTCTAAGTGTTCCATTATACCTTCCTTTTATCTCTCAGTACTTTATTTATACTTTCTGGCCTATTATACACAGGCCCATTAGATTTCTACTGACTTTGAAACTTTCAATATCAGCTGCTGCCAGAATACCGTCGATCTCCTGTGGTGTGTATGCAGCATTTATTGAGGACAGCAGGCCTTCTCTCAAATCCTTTGACCCTGCAAGTGTTTTCATAAAAGATTTTACCAGTAGATTCATATCTCTTCTCAGATCTGCTAAAAAGAACTTTCCACCAGGTCTTAACACCCTGTATATTTCATTAAATACAGTCTCTGGTTCCACCCATTCATGCAGAGACTCGCAGCTGAAAACCCCATCAAATTCACTGTCACCAAAAGGTAATTTATGTGCGTCGCCTTTTACATACTTTACCCTGGATTCCAATCCATACTCCCTGGCATTTTTTTGTGCAACTTTGATCATATTCAAGCTGATCTCCAGTCCCGTAAGTGTTGTCCCTTCTGTATTTTTTAACCATTCAAGTCCCAGATAATCAGGACCCGAGCCGACCTCAAGGACCGATCCTTTATCTATTCCTGCTTTTAAAACACCGCTTGTCTCCAGCCAACTTCTATCTCTCATCATCCTTTTAGCCTCGTCAAACATCCTTACGGACATTTCATCCTGTATTCCTTCATCAGTTTCCTGAACTCTTGGCATTACCATTTTATATCTTTCCTCCTTCTGCAATAAGACAAACAACCCATTATTAATAATATTCCCTACTTAAAGATCTATGAATTTATTTAAAAAAATCGTGCAGTCACTTATGATCTTTTCCTGCTCTTTTCCTGACTTCTCCCATTCCCTCTAAAATCTTATGGACAAGGTTTTTCATAACACTTGCCTTTGCTATTGCAATCCCCTTTTTTTCATCTCCTATAATCAATAATTCATCACCAAACTTGATATTAAATATTTCTCTTGCTTCTTTTGGAATTACAATCTGCCCTTTTTTACCAACTTTTACCGTACCAAATATGTGTTTTCCTTTTGTCACTTCCATAATTTCCTACTTTTCATACTTGTTATACTTTTCACACTTGTTATACTTATTATACTTGTAGGATTATATATGTCAAGGATTTTTTTTATTTGATCTGATAGGAATAACTTTATTTCTTCTTATCGAAAGCTGTTTCTATAAAGAAAGTCATTGGCACTCATATCCGTTTTGACATTCCATACCAATTCCCTGAAATCCATTGCAATCTTTTTCATTTCATTCTTTGCATTATCAGCATGGCCCGACAACGCGATCTTCCCAAATTCGGAATCAATCAGATTTTTTAGTTTTTTCTTAAAAAAACACACAGGTATAAATCTCATCATTTTAAATTTTTTAGGCAGTATTGGGATCCTCAATTCTCCAAGTGCTCTTAAATTTTCTTTAAAAGCTTTGATTGCCATTGTTATGGTCTTATCCTCATCAACCAAATTCTTGCCCCTTCCCCTTGCTGCATAAGAGGCTACTGCAAGCGGGCTTATAAACGCGGCGTGTGTCTTTAACCATGCATCTATGTTCTCAGGGACCTTAACATTGATCTCCGATTTTTGAAAGACATCCTTTATATATTCAACTCTATTGCTTATTGTACCGTCCAGTTCCCCAAAATATAAAATACAGTAATCTCTTACATAGGCAGCTATAACGGAATTGCCCTTCCGGTATCCACCTGGTCCTCCAAATCCTAATAAAATCCTTTTCCGGTCAAGAAACTTTAAATATTCTTCTGCACCACTGACATTGTTGCCCATAAATATAAAAGTAGGGACTCTCCGGTTTTTCTCTAAAATAGGCAGTATCTCGCTCACCTGCTGGCGCTGCATTATAATTAGAACCAGATCGTAATAATCATCCGGTTTTAATCTATCAACAACCTTGATATCAGTTTTGAAATATTCATTAAAGATCTTATCCTCAATAATGATTCCGTGTTTCTTCAGCTGATTCAGCCTTTTGCCTCTTGCCAGGAGTGTAACGTCATTCCCCCCGCTTTTAAGCTTAAAAGCGAATATGCTCCCGATCACACCAGCACCATAGACTAATATCTTCATAATCAGGCTCCTGTATAATTTAATAATTGTTAGATATGCTTAACATTTTAATATAAAACTAATTTTTTGCAATAGTTATTTAGAAAGAAGTAAATGATAATAAAAACCGGCTGAGCCAAAAGGGTTTATTTAAAACATTTAATAATTTAAAATTAAAGCTGCAGCAGATTATTAAAATGCTGATAATAAAAACTATGAAACAAAAAAAACTTACCGGCCACGAAAAAAGAATAATAATTGATAAAGGCACCGAGCCGCCGTTCAGCGGCAAATATGAAAATTTCTTTGGTGAAGGTACGTATATCTGCCGCCAATGCGGAGCGCCGCTTTATAATTCTGAAAGCAAGTTTAAATCAGGCTGCGGCTGGCCGAGCTTTGACGATGAAATACCCGGAGCAGTAAAAAGACTTACTGATAAAGATGGAGTAAGAACAGAGATTGTTTGTTCAAAATGCGGCGGTCACCTTGGACATGTATTTAAAGGCGAAGGCTTCACTCCTAAAAATACCAGGCACTGTGTCAACTCAATATCCATGGATTTTATCCCAAAAAAGAAGTGATTAAAAATATAGGTTTCTTTAGTTGCCTATCGCTCACATAGACCGACCAGTTCCGCACTTTCCAATATATGATCATCCATTGCTTCCTCTATATCCTGAACCGTTGCAGAAACACCCAATTCCAAAGTAGTATCCAGCGCATATAGCTTGAAAAAATAATGATGTATTCCTGATGGTGGACAGGGACCTCTATATCCAGGTGTCCCAAAGTCTGTTTCTCCTTCCACTGCTCCCACAGGTACACTGTTTTCCGGAATTTCTGTTGTTGCAGGACCGATATTCCATACTGTCCAGTGTAACCAGGTTCCAGTTGGAGCATCTGGGTCATCTACGATCAAAACCAGGCTCTGAGCATCTACAGGAACACCACTTATAGTAAGTGGCGGATTTATATCCTCCCCATCACAGGTGTAATTTACCGGGATCATTTCATCATTTCCAAATGCGGTACTCTCAATTTTCATATTTTCTACCGCTGCTTCTTCCTCTTCAGCTATAACTCCTTCTTCTTCCTCTGCTTCTGCTTCTTCCTCTCCTTCAGCTGCTTCCTCTTCATCTTGCCCTGCAGCTTCTGCTTCTTCCTCTATCACTTCTTCAGTAGTTACTGGTCCGCCACAGGCTGCCACAAAGCCAATAGTAAAAAGAAGTGAGAATAAGACAACATTGATCATAAAAATTTTCAGTATTTTTTTTATACACATTTTTTATCTCCTCCCTTAAATGACATCTTTTACAAATAGGTCTTCCTTTGACTTATTATATCTCAGGGCGTTTTTTAGTAAATGATTCATTATCATCATTAAATAAAAATTGTTTATAAAATATCACTTATTGCTATATAATAAACAAAGTAACCATCTAAAAAATAAAGGAGAAATGAAATGGAAGCTTACTGCGTAAAATGCAAAGAAAAAGTTGAAATTAAAAATGCTCAAGAAGTTACAATGAAAAACAAAAGGAAAGCTATCAGTGGAGTCTGCCCAAAATGCGGTACAAAAGTATTCAGGATGATATCAAATAAATAGCGGCAGGAGCAACAGCTGACTGGACTAAATAGCTTTTAAGAAGAATTAAACTAAATTTAAGTAATATAAAAAAGAAAAGGAATCATCAATTTCCTTTTTAGATAATAATTTTTTCTCTAATTACTTCTAAGTTTTTTAGGCAGTCTTCTATACTTTTCATTTTCTCTGTGTCATTATTTAATTAGTTTAATAACTGCTTAATTTAATACTGTCTTTTTAATACATTTATAATAAAATATTAAATCATAACAGTATTTGGAAGGAGATTAATATGGCTAATGGAAAAAGCGGCTCAGGAATAATAGGTGCAGCCTATTTTATGACTTTTATCGGTGCAGCAGTTTATTTCATCCAGCAGGCAGTCACGTTCTGGGGCGGAGTGCTTGGCTTTCTTAAAGCTCTTGTATGGCCTGCTTTTTTGATTTATGAATTATTTACGTTTCTTTAAAATAAGATATGGATTTGAAATATCCTGATGTTTTTTAAATAGCTCCAGGTTGTTTTAGTTTATTTTAAACTCTCTTAAACGATTAAGGGCAAAAGCTAACTCAAGGCCTCTAAAACCTGCAAAATTTCCAGTTGCTTTACCGCTTAAAATATCCAGGCCATTTTTTTCTATCAGGCGCATCAAATTATAGATAATCTCTTTTAACAAGGTTTTTCCATCAGCAAATTTACTAATATACAATATCGCTTCACTGATTGCTTTTGTCTGTGATAATTCAATAAGTTGTTCTATATCAGCAAGATCAATAATATTTTTTCCAAAATGTATTCTATTTATATCCATATAATTTATAAAAATATTACTAACTTAAGAGGGTATATATTTATAGAATCAAGCTAAACCTGCCAGTTGTGCCAGAGTTCATCGTTTATTCCATTGCCGACACCTTTAACAAAGACTTCCAATCTCTCATCTTCATTTTTCCCAACAGCATAAATACTGTAGATACCAGCAGCAGGCAATTTGCCCAGATCATACCAGCTACTCCAGGGGCCTTTTTTCGATTCCGTTTGATACCTATACCAAATAGAAGATTCGAAGTTGATAACGAATACCACAAGACAACCATTACTATCACGTTCTGCAATAGGTTCATTTACCAGTGGTACATTTCCCGGTCTCCCAAGACTATCCCAGTTTATCCAGGGTCCCCTGCCAGGTTTTGGTTGATATCTATGCCATAATGAACCTTTGCTGTAATCTTTACCATTAAAATAATCTACAGCAAATACCTCCAGGCGCCCGTCACTATTTTGCCCTACTGTTGCAGGTATTAAATTAAGTGAGGTATTTATGGGATTACCCATTTTGCCCCAGCCGATCCATGGTCCTGTATTAGCTTTGGATTGATACATATGCCATAGACTGCCCTTTGTAACAAAAACTTCCAGTCTTCCATCACTATTGTTACTTACTACAGCAGGTAGGTTCGTCAATGAATTAACACCTTTTGGCTTGCCCATATTTGCCCACTTGCTCCAGGTTTCTTTATTGGGTTTTTGCTGCCAGATATGCCAGATACCTTCTTCCGGGCTTATTGTGGGCCAAACAGCTCCTGTGGCAAAGACCTCCAGCCGCCCATCACTATTTCGACCTGCACCGATTCTGTTTATCTTTACACTTTTGGAGGGTGAACCTAAGTTTTTCCAGGAATTCCATGGTCCCCTTGCGGGTTTCGATTGAGAGGTATGCCAGAGTTCACCACCCATATAGGCAGTAGTACCAGCATTATAGCCAGTGGCAAAAACCTCCATCCTGCCATCTTGATTATTTAATACGACAGGGCTATCAAGGTAGGAGATTTTGCTCGGCTTGCCCAGACTTGACCAACCAGTCCAGTGTCTATCATTAGGTTTTGTCTGATATGTATGCCATAAGGCTCCATCCCCGCCAATTGCAAAAATTTCCATTCTTCCATCACTATTATTACCAACAGTAATCAAATCATTGCTTAATCCACATTTAGGCCTGCTCAAACTTGCCCAGCCATTCCAATTGTATTTACTCATAATAAAATTCTCCTTTATTTAATCTTTACTTCTATATAAATAGGACATTTATAATATTATTATTATAAATATTATTACAGATTGAAATAAAAAAGAAATAGTAAGCCAAATCTTATTTATACAAAAACCTTCTAATAGGTTAAAATCATAATGAGAAAAACTTATTTTCTTTCGTCGGCATAACAGTCTTCCTCGCAACTAATAGAGCCTTCCCTATGCTTGAGCTTAGCAATCAATATGCATCTGCTGCGACAGATGCCCAGAGGTCTATAATAACGGCAGCAGGACAATCGATGCTTTCTGTAGGCAAAAGCCATGTTCCTGGCACTTTTATAGGATTTGTGCTTGGAGAAATTGCGGGAATAATAATCTCTGTATTTATGTTGCGGGGTAAGGTATTTAGTAAAACAAACGCTTTTGTGGGAATTTTTGGATTCACCTTTTTATTAGTCAATGAGATCTTTTCATCCTCTGCACCTGGGCTGCTAAACAAATCTATGATATTTGGCATGGGTGGCGGGCTTTTAAGCATAATATGGTACATAATGATTAGTAGAAGGTTTTTCCAGTTAGGGCACACCGAAAAAAGTAGATCGTAGAATCAGATTTTTTATTGTATGATTGTATGATCAACTTCCTATATAAATATCAAAGGGGAGTGGAAAAAATGAATAACCTTTCTCGATAAATATTATATAGGACGCTTCCCCTATTAGGGATATTATAATGAGAGAATTATGAACTACAAAGTTGACGAATATATAAATAAACAAAAAAATCCACAGAAAGAAGTTTGTAATTATTTAAGAAACCTTCTTCATAAAACCATCCCAGGTATAAAGGAAGAAATGAAATGGGGTGTGCCAGTTTTTGCTGACGGTAAGTTTTATATTGGAGCTTTTAAAAATAATGTCAATCTTGGCGTTTCAATCAATGGTCTAAATGACAGAGAAGTTGCTCTTTTTGAAGGTGGTGGCAAAACAATGAAACATATAAAAATTAAATCGCTTAAAGATATTGACGAAGAAAAATTGGTAAAACTGATTAAACTGGTAAATGAAAAATCTGTGTGTGAATCCCGTTAAATTTCTGTATATAAAGATTGGCTGCCCCGGGTAGTGAACTTTCGAACCAATTTTTGAAAGAAATAATTAGATTTAAAGACTTATTTAGTTACTAATAAATTTGTCCATTTCTGAAACTATAGAATTTAAAACAGGTAAAATCACTCGTGATATTAAAGAACCTTTAGAAAAATATAGACATAAATAGTAAGTATGAACGAGCAAATATATTATCATTTCCTTCCTTCTGGCTATGCAATAAATGACTTTGAAAATGAATGGATAAAGGTTAGCACATTAAATAGCCTTAATGACCCCTTTGAGTTAAAATTGTGAGATTCAAATTTTTTTTGTTATTGGCTTAAGGAGGCAGTATAATATTTTTAGTTAATATAAGAAAAGGCAACTACAATATGAATCTAAGCAAGCAAGCAAGAATAAATGGCTTAGTAATATCTTTCAAAAAATTAAACTCAAGTGTTCTGTGACAAATACCGAAGACCTTGGGTTTTTGTTTTTAAGGAGGGCTTAAAAGATGAAAAATAAAAAGCATAGTTACGATCTAGAAATTGAAACACTCTTAGAGTATGCCAATAGTATCATTGCTACGCTAAGGGAGCCATTTCTGGTTTTAGATAAAAAATTACGAATAATTACTGCCAACCAAGCTTTCTATACCACCTTTAAGGTTACTAAAAAAAACACAATAAACTGGCCGCTTTGTGATTTAGGCAATAGACAATGGAATATCCCAAAACTGCTCGCTCTCTTAAAGGAAATTCTGCCAGAAAAGAAGATTGTAAAAGATTATGAAGTCGAACTCAAATTAGAGAAAATTGGACAGCGAGTCATGAACCTGAATGCCTGTCAGTTACGTGTCCCTAAGAAAATAGCAGCAATAATAGCAAAAGAAGAAGCAGCAGAAGAAGAACTAATCCTACTGGCTATTGAAGACATCACCGAGCGCAAGTGCCTGCTAGAAGAATTAAAGAAGTCCGAGGAGCGTTTTCACAAAGTCTTTACAACATCACGGGATGCATTATTTCTTGTTCATAAAACTAAAGGCGATATTCTTGATTCTAATGTAGCTGCCACGGAATTATTAAGTTATTCCCCTGAGGAGTTTTCGAAAAAGAAACTCTGGGAAATAGGTCTGATGAAAGATAAAGAGGAATTTCAAGAGGTGTTATCAAAATTGGAAAAAGAGGGTTTAATCCATTATGAAGACACGTCAGTAAAAACCAGAGAAGGTTTGAGAATAGATACTGAGGCCTATTTAGTTAACAAGGCAGAAGTAATGCAATGCAACATCCGTGATATCACCGAGCGTAAGGAAGAGGAGGAAGAATTAAAGAAATACCAGGCAAGATTCAAAGCCATATTTGATGCTACACTGGATGGAATGATTTTAGCAGACATAGAGACCAAACAATTCTTCATGTTTAATAAAGCGATTTGTCAGATGTTGGGATATACAGAAGAAGAGATTACGCGCCTACACATTAAGGATATCCATCCTAAGGTAGATCTGCCATATGTTATGGAGCAGTTTGAGAGGCAGGCACGAGGAGAAATTAAACTTGCTGTGACTCTTCCTGTAAAGAGGAAGGACGGCAGCGTTTTTTATGCCGATATTAATACATCACGAATCATCTTATCTAAGAAAAAATATCTTATGGCAAGCTTCAGAGACATCACCGAGCGCAAAATAATGCAAGATGAGCTAAAAGAGAAGATGCAAGACTTAGAGCGGTTTAGTAAATTTGCCGTGGATAGGGAGCTGAAGATGGAAGAGTTGGAGAAGAAGATAAAGGAGCTGGAGGAAAGGCTAAAAGGAAAATGAGATCTAAGGGTGATGACTTGAGTATGAAAGAAAAACAAGAAGAACTCTTAAGCCAAAAAAGTTATGCAGAAAGCATTATCTCCTCGATGACGGATGCTCTGATTGTGGTTAATCCTGATTCTACGGTCAAGTCAGTAAATAAAGCTACTTTAGATTTATTGGACTATAAGGAAGATGAGCTTATCAGTCAGCCCGTGAAAAAGATTTTCCTGCAAGAAGAAGAGGAAAGAATACCACATAAATACTTACAAAAAATAATGGATCAGGGCGCAGCGTATAATATTGACTTAACTTTTATTGCCAAAGATGGTAAGCAAATTCCGGTAAATTTTAGCGGTGCGGTAATGCGGGAGGGTGAAAAGATAATCAGTATTGTGGGCGTAGCCAGGGATATGCGCCAGGTTATAGCAAATATCAGCGATTTGGAGAAGAAAGATAGAGACCTTGAAGAACGCAGCAAAGATTTAATCCGGATGCAGAGAGCAATGCTGCATATAATGGATGATTTGAAAGACGCAAAGGATGAACTGGAGAGGGCAAATAAAGAATTACAGAAAATCGATCAATTAAAATCTGATTTTGTCTCTACGGTTTCCCACGAACTGCGCACACCTTTAACTGTGACAAGAGAGGCGATTTCGCAGGTATTAGACGGCGTATGCGGTCAAACCAATAAAAAACAAAAACAGTTCTTGTCCATGTCTATTAAGGGGATCGACCGACTAGCGCGCCTTATTGATAATCTTCTGGATATATCTAAAATTGAAGCGCGTAAAATTAAACTCAAAAGAGAATTGATAGACATCGTATCTTTAGCTAAAGAAGTTAATTCGAACTTTGCCCTTGCTTTCCAAAACAAAGGGTTAGATACAAAATACAATTTTTCCAAGGATAAGATAGAGCTTTACGTGGATAAGGACAGGATTGCCCAGGTATTCGTGAATTTAATGAGTAATGCCCTTAAATTCACTCCGGCTGGCTATATAGAAATCTCCGTAATTGATAAAGAAAATGTAGTAGAATGCGCAGTTTCCGATACCGGTATAGGTATTTCAGATGATGAGCTGCCCAAAGTATTTAGCAAATTTGAACAATTTAGTCTGGAATTTGAGTCCCCAAAAAAAGGTACTGGTCTTGGCCTGGCTATCTCTAAAGGTATTATTGAATTACATCGGGGAAAAATCTGGGTAGAAAGTAAATTGGGCCAAGGAACTAAAATCAGTTTTACCCTACCCAAATACAGCCCAAAGAGACTATTTAAGGAATATGTCACCAATGGCTTGGCAGAGGCGATTAAAGAGGGTTTATCTTTATCAATTATCATTTTTAAAGTCAAGAATTATGATGCCTTACAGGAAAAGTTAGGCCAGAATAAAATCGCATCTATTATATGCATTTTAGAACAGCTAATCAAAACTAACCTCAGGCGCAAGGCAGATATTAGTATTAAAGATACCCGATCAATTTTGGTGGCGCTGCCAGAGACCGATAAAAAAGGTGCATGGTCAACAGCAGAAAGACTTAAATCAAGTCTTGACGATTACTTATCTAAGGAAGGATTAGCTAAAGAAATAGAGGTTGACTTAATAGTCGCCAGTTTTCCCGAAGATGCTAATACAAAAGAAGGGTTATTAAATAAGGTACAATTTTAAGAGGATATAGAAAAATGACTGAAAGGAGTGTTTTATAATTATGGCTAAGAAAATATTAATTGTTGATGATGATAAGCAGATCGTTTTACTTCTCGCCTCTCGGTTAAGGGCAAATAAATACGAGATAGTAGTGGCTTATGATGCGATGCAGGCTGTAGCCAAGGCTTTTAGTGAAAAGCCGGATTTGATCCTTTTAGATATTAAGCTGCCTGCGGGCAGCGGTATTAGTGTGATGGATAATTTAAGTATTTCTACAGAAACAGCATTAACCCCGGTAATTGTAATTACTGCTTATCCCAGCCCAGAAATACAACAGAAGGTAAAAGAAATGGGTGCTGTAGATTTTATCTCTAAACCATTTAAGGCCGAAGATATATTGCCAAGGATTAGGAAGGCCTTAGGTGAGGTAGACGAGGAGAGTTAGGATATATGGCTAAGAAGATATTAGTAGTAAATGATTAGCCACAGATGGTAGCATTATTAAAGTCGAGATTAAAGGCAAATAAATATGAAGTAATTATTGCTTACAAGTCAGAAAGCTGCTTAAAAAAGCTAGAGACGACTCCGGCTAAGTTATTTAAGTATTCTGCCTGCTAGCTGCCCATAGATTTTTTATTTTTAATACTTTTAACATCAGATTATGGTGTTTATTTATGCTTTATATGTGGGAGATCCAAAAGCAAGTTACTATGAATTTATATATTATGAATTTGTCCAGTAGACAAAAAGGAAGGGAGTCTGGGGGAAGGAATTTTTGCCTACTGGTTGATTTTTAATAATAGAATTGTCTCAAGGTTTATAAATCTTTTAATACTAAGAAAAAGCCTTTTTCTTAAAATAGGTCATATCTGCGTCTAATGGCTGCCCCGGGTTGCGAAATTTCGAACCAATTTTTAAAAGAATTAATTAACTTGAAAGATTTTTTAATAACTATGTAAAATGGATGTCTACTTTGGCTGGCCATAGTGAACGAAGTTAGAACCACTTTATTGAGCTTGAATGAGGATATTTTTATACCAGAATTGGTTTCTTAAGGTAAATACCCTTTTTATTTCTTTAAATTATTAATAATAAAGATTATTATCATTAATATGAAATATCTGGTTGTATTAAATCCAAGTGCTGCAAAGGGTGCAGCTTTAAAAAACCAAACAAAAATTGAAAAACTATTAGAGGAGTACTCGTTAGATTATTCACTGATAGTTTCAGCCAAACCTGGTGATCCTACTATCCTGGCCCAGGAGGCTGCGGAAAAAGACTATGATGTGGTCGTTGCCGTAGGCGGTGACGGCACTTCAAATGAGATCATTAACGGCCTAATGGCATCTAAACTTGAAGGTAGGAAAATCCCAAAGCTGGCAGTGATCCCCGCAGGGCGGGGTAATGATTTTGCTGCTAGTATGGGAATCCCTATAAAACTGGAAGATGCAGTAAAAGTAATTGCAACAGGAAAAACGAGGACTATTGATGTGGGACAGGTCTTTGGAGGGAATTATCCTCAGGGGAAATTCTTCGGGAATGGAATTGGAATCGGCTTTGATACCATCGTAGGTTTTGAAGCAGCAAAATTACCTGCCTTCCTCTCAGGAACGCCAGGTTATTTGATTGCTGCGATAAAAACGATATTTTTGTATTTCAAAGCTCCAACCTTGAGGGTCAAACTTGATAATGAGACTTTTG
>Ga0315554_1001239_pt1 | contig 15036 bp, 11 predicted proteins | sample SalMarSW160370MG_FD_202114 | JGI IMG/M metagenome (GOLD analysis project Ga0315554, IMG submission 202114) | Salt marsh sediment microbial communities from the Plum Island Ecosystem LTER, Massachusetts, United States - Salt Marsh Sediment SW1603-70 ... | reverse complement strand
CCAGCTTGTTGAAGCTTCACGATCCCGAAGCCGTCCTGTGTGTTGAACTTCTTTGCCTCGTCGCCCGAAGCAGAGTAATAGATCCCTCCGTCCGTGAGGACGCCGTCAACATCGAGCAGGAGGACCTTGATTCTTCGAAGCTTTGAGCGAATTGAGTCTTTCACAGCCAAGCGCGGGTTTTTCTAGGGCCGGCCCTTTTTGACAGTCTTTTTCACGACCGCATCGATCGCCGTGATCTGTCTGATCAACTCCTCCAACGAATCCAATTTCAGCTGGCTCGCCGCGTCGCTCAGCGCCCGCCGCGGGTCCGGATGGGTCTCCACGAAGAGGGCGTCGCAGCCGGCCGCTACACCAGCCCGGGCAATCGGGAAAATGAACTCGGGCTGGCCGCCACTTTGAGTCCCGGCGCCCCCGGGCAGCTGAACGGAATGGGTCGCATCCAGCACGACGGGGAACCCCGTCTTCCGCATGATGGCAAGCGACCGCATGTCGACCACGAGATTATTGTAGCCGAAGGTCGTGCCTCGCTCGGTCAGCAACACTTTTTTGTTCCCCGTCAGAACGACCTTTTCCGCTGCCATTTTCATGTCGGCCGGAGCGAGGAACTGCCCCTTCTTGATGTTCACAACCTTCCCGGTGCGTCCCGCCGCCTGAAGCAGGTCGGTTTGCCGGCTGAGGAACGCCGGAATCTGCAGCACGTCAGCCACCTCCGCCGCTTGCGCCACCTCGTCGATCGTGTGGATGTCCGTCAGGATGGGAACATTGTATCGCTCTTTCACCTCGGCGAGGATCGCGAGGGCCTCTTCGATGCCGATCGTTGAGAACGACCGGGCACTGGTCCGGTTTGCCTTTTTGTAAGAGGACTTGAAGATGAAGGGAATTCCGTGACGACGCGTGATTTGCAGAATGCGCTCAGCGGTTTTGAGAACCATCGCTCTGGTCTCAACCACGCACGGACCGGCGATGAGCACCAACGGTGCCCCGTCACCTATCTTGATCTTGCCAACCGCAACGCTCAAATCGACTCCGACTCCTTTCAGTGGTCCTCACGCGACAAAAGCGAAGTCAACTTACAAAAAAAAGGAACAACAATCAAAACAGCCTTCGGGCGCCCTCCTTGCTTCTGCTCCCTTAATCACGTATTTTTGACGCAGACCGAACCCTGAAGAAAATGAGACTCCGAGCGTTCGCGAAGATCAATATCGGATTGCACGTCGTGGGCAAGCGGCCCGACGGCTATCACGACATCGAGACGATCTTCCACCAGATCAATCTCAGCGACGAGCTGGAGATGCTTCAAGGCGACGAAGGGGACATTTTCACCTCAGATTCGCCGGAGCTCGGGAGCGACAACAGCAATCTCTGCCTCCGTGCCGTTCACGTCCTGCGTGACCTCACCGGCGTTCACACCGGTGTCGAGATCAACCTCAAGAAACGAATTCCGATCGCAGCAGGCCTTGGCGGTGGAAGCGCCGACGCAGCAGCCGTCCTGAAAGGGCTCAAGAAACTCTGGACGCTGGATATAACGGACGAAGAGCTCAAAACGGTGAGCGCCACGCTCGGTTCCGATGTCCCGTTTTTCTTGACGGGAGGGACGGCGTACGCGACAGGCCGCGGGGAGAGGCTGGAGCCGCTCGATGTCAACATCCCCTATTGGATCCTGGTGGTGACGCCGCCGATCCGCATTTCAACCACATGGGCCTACACCAACCTCAAGATCGCCCGGGATGGGCACAGGGTTCATCTCCCGGATTTGCTCCGCACGAGCATCGGCCATCCGGATCTGCTGCGGGAAAAACTCTGCAATGAATTTGAGCCGATCGTCTTCGGTGCTCACCCCGAAGCACGGCAGATCAAAGAGAGCCTGCTGAAGGCCGGAGCAGAGGTCGCTCTGATGAGCGGCAGCGGCTCGTCGATCTTCGGATTTTTCAGCGACCAGAAGCTCGCTGAGAAAGTCGCGGAGGACCTCTCTTCCCGCTATCACACTTCGATCACGCAGCCGCTTTTCAAACCGGAACCCAACTGACACCTCACCGGAACGTGGCGCATCTTCCTTCGCTCTCAACTCAAGCACGACCCCTTCTTGTTGCGTTGACCGTCCTCGTCGGGTTCACTGCGACACCTTCAAGAGCACAGGAGACGGCGAGCCTGGACAGCCTCCGCGCGACCCCGGCCGACACGGTCCGTGAAAGGATTGCCGTTCGCTCGTTCCTTCCAGCCATCGGCAGTCTCCGCAAGCAACTGGACTCCATCGACGCGCTCAATTCATCTCAATTTCTTTGGACGGATGCGAAATATCCGGGCGACTTGCTCTGGAGGGCCGCTGGGATTTTCGTGCGTCAACTGGGGGAGATAGGTCAGCCCGGACAGCTCAACGCTTTCGGGATCGACGGAAGAGGCATCTCTCTCCAGCTGGACGGACGGCCGCTGAACGACCCGGTGACAGGCACGTACAACCTGTACGACATACCGCTGGAGTATGTCGAGCAGATCGAGGTCTTCACGACGCCTCGCTCGTTGTTCTACGGTTCGAACGCTCCGGCCGCGACCATCAACTTCGTCACACATCAATACGACAACGTGAAGCCGATGACGAAGATCCGGTATGTGCAGGGCCCCTTCAATCACATTCTCTCCGACGGAATCTTCACGCAGAACGTGGCACGCGGCGTCAATGTCATGTTCGGGTTCCAGCGCCAGGTATCGGACGGTCGATTTCCAAACTCGGCCTACGATTCGTGGAACGTTCGGTCACGGGTCCGCTACAACTATTCTGACCGGCTCAATGTGTGGCTGAGCGATTTCTACAACAAGTCGACGACCGGATTCAACGGCGGCGTCGACATCAGCCAGAGCCCCTCGATCTACGATGAGGTCACCGCCGTCGTCAAGAGTCAGGCGAGCGGCCAGACTGTCTCGCGGCGGGACGTTACCTTCGGCGCGGTCGCTCGACTCCTCCCCGACTCGTCCGAGACATCCCACCTCACAGGCTACTACACGACCATCGAACGCGACTATCGAGAGGGCGACGACCCGCTAAGCCCTCCGATGCTCACCGACAACCATCACTCCTCCTTCTGGGGCCTGAAGCTCCAACAGATTCTGCCCGTTCCTCTGGGCCAGGTCCAGTTGGGCTCCGAAATCGAACGAAGAGTGGTGAACCAAAGCGGGACGGTCGGCCCGAGAGCGGAGAACTACTGGGCGGTCACGGGTGGAGCGAACCTTGAGTTTGGAGATCTGATATCGACGGATCTCGATGCCCGAATGGAGCAGCTCCGAGGCGAGAATTCCCTCTCGCTCGGCGTAGAGTTCAGCCGGAAGCTTGCGTCGTATATGGGCTTCTCTCTGGGTTACTCACACACCTATCGGCTCCCGACACTTCAGGAACTCTTCTGGACGGACTCGACGGTGGTCCGCTCCGGCACTGTCGGGAGAGAACGGCACAGTCTCTTCGAGCTCGGTCTGTGGGTCCGGGCCGGCAACACTTTTGACTGGTCGATCTCACTTTTCGATCGGGAGATTTCCGACGCGATCATGTTCCGGTCGATCTCACGCTCGAGCGCGTTTCCGGGGGTGCAGATCATCAGCACGCCGAAGGTATCGCTGGCCGGCATCACCTCCAGCCTGACGGCGCGAGCCTGGAACTTTGAGCTGCTCAGCTCGCTCACCTACAGCAGCGAAAAGGAAAAAGATACTGTGAGACTCCCGGTGCCGAAACTCGCGCTCGTAAACGAATTCTCCTACCGCAACAAATTCGTCGACGGGCACCTGGACGCAAAGCTCGCTGTACGGTGGCGCTTCATGACGAGACAGGACGGCCTGTATTTCATCCCGGCAATGCTGGCCTATGCAAGTCAGAATGATGTGCGAGTCGGCATGTTCTCATCGCTCGATCTGTACGGCGTCGCCAAGATCGGGGACGCCTATCTGACGCTAATCTGGGAGAACCCGCTCGACGTCGGCTACTTCGAGACCCCCATCTACCCGATGCCCGGCCGCAACATCAAGCTCGGCGTCAATTGGGTTTTCACGGACTAGAACGCTCTCAACGATATTGCCTCCATCCGTTATGAACAAGACCATCTCAGTCTTCGGGAGCTCGAGGCCTCAGGAGGGGGAGGCAGAATATCTGACTGCCTGGGAGCTTGGGCGAGAACTCGCGCGTGTCGGATTCGTCGTTTGCAACGGGGGATACGGGGGCATTATGGAGGCTTCTGCGCGAGGCGCGAAAGAGGTGAACGGAGAAACGATCGGCGTCACCGTTGAGGATTTTCCTCGCACTGCGAACAGGTGGATCGACACCGAGGTGCGGACGAAATCGCTTGCGGAGAGGATAACGAAGCTCGTCGATTCGGCGCAAGGGTACGTTATCTTGAGAGGAGGGACCGGAACCCTGCTGGAGCTCGCTTACGTCTGGGAGTTCATCAACAAGAGGCTGATACCGGAAAGACCTGTCGTGCTGCTTGGGCCTTTTTGGAAGGGGTTGGTTGAAATCCTGGGGAAGGAGTCGGTGTCGGAAGGAGTCGACGATCCCACCCGCTTCATCCAGCAGGCGGAGACTCCTCAAGAGTGCGTCCGGATATTGAGGTCGAAGCTTCTCTAGCAGGGTGCGGAAAAAAAGAGAACCACCAAGACACAAAGGGCGCCAAGGTGATATTAGATTTGCTTTCTTCAACCAGAATTGAAGAAATCTCTTTGTGTTCTTGGCGCCTCGGCGGTTCAGTTCTTCTTTGAGGGTGGGTTTTTCAGCAAGCTCCTAGGTGTCGTCCGGGCGAACAGGCCACACGGCGGCCACGCCGTCAGCCTTTCAATTTCCTCGCCGCGATCGCGCCCTCCAGCACGTCGATCATCTTCCTGGCGGAATCCTTCCAGTCGAACGTGCGCGCCCACTCAATCGCCTCAGCCCGCAGCCGCTCCCTCAGATGGTCGTCCCGCAGCACGAGGAGGATCTTCTGAGCCAGCTGCTCGATGTTCCCGTATTCGTACAGGAAGCCCGTCTTCTCATCGAGCACCGAATCGCGGAGACCCGGCACATCGCTCGCGATGACCGGAACGCCGCACGCGTTCGCCTCGATCACGGTCAGCCCCCACCCCTCCTTCGCCGAGCAATTCACTGCCAGACTCACTTGATGCAAGGCGCTCACCGTCTGGTCCTTCCGGAGAAATCCCGTGAACTCTACCGACTCGGCCAATGCCAGTTGCCGGGCCTCCCGTTCGAGCTCGGGACGGTAGTCGCCTTCTCCAATGATCTTGAGCCGCACCTCGGGCATCTCCTGCCGGACAATCTGAAACGCCTTCAGCAGGTGATCCACGCCCTTATATTTCTTCAACCTGCCGAGGTGACCGATGATCGGCGGCCCTTTTTTCGGCTCCTCAGAAGGTCGATAGACCGAATGGTCGACGCAGTTCGGGACGATGGAGAGACTCTGCGCCGGGAACCCGAGTTGGACGAGTTCCTGCCGAGTGCTCTCCGAGACAACGGCAAGCGGCATGCCGCGGTAGACGCGGGCTGCCAGTTTTTCTGCCAGGGTCACATACAGGGCGCCGGGAAGCGATGCCTCGAGAAAGATGCTACGTCCGAAGAAATGATGAACGATGCCGGCGAGAGGCTCCCGAACAAACCACGGCGTATAGAACGGGATCTTGTTGATATCGTCGACGACGACGTCATATCCTTCGTGACGGAACTGCGATCGGTAGCGCTGCGGTACCACGAAGTTGAAGAAATTCCTGCTCCCCTCCCGAAGAACACGAATGCCGTCGATTCGCTCTTCGGCCGGCGCACCGGGGAAGGAAGAACAGAAGAGGGTCACGGCGTGGCCTTCGGACACGATCCGCTTGAAGATCTCATGAAGATGGACCTCTGCTCCGCCACCGTACGGGTTCTTGATATCCTGCCAGTTGAGCACGAGGATCTTCACGGAACGCAATCTCCCCTATTTTCTTCCGACAACGCCGATCGAGATGCCTGAGTAGAGGGAGAGGGGCGTCTCCCGCATCCGCGAGCGCACGGCAGCCCGGACGCGGCTGAGCGATTGAGACACCTGCGGACTCAGCGGGGCCCGGATACCGAGATGCTTCAATGCCTCTCGGAGGGAGCGGTACACGAAGCTGGGGTACATCCACTCGCCATACGCATGCACAGGCATGAGACCGAGAGATTGGAGGAGCGCCCTCAGCTCCCGAATGGAGAATGAGCGCTCCCAGCCGGCGAACCACTTGTTCAACGCGATCAAGATGCGCTTGGCGACGGTATAGAGGTGATACCGCTGGGGAACATCCACGAGAAGGTATCCGCCGACCTTCAGCACGCGGACGTTTTCCCGCAGGAGGGCTTCCGCTTGGCGTGAACGGAAGTGCTCGAGCAGCCCTTGATGAAAGACCACATCGAAAGCCCCATCGCGGAAGGGGAGCCGAAATGCGTCGCCGCCGACAATCCGGACTTCCACGTTTGATTCCGCTGCGAGCTTCTTCAGAATGCGGAGGGAACCTTCTGCATAATCGAGCTGGTAGACGATCCCCCCTTGTTGGACGAGGGGAAAGCTGTCTCTGCCCGTGCCTGCGCCGATCTCAAGGATTCGTTTTCCCTTCAGATCCGTCACGCGTTGAAGGTTTCGCAGAATGCGGTCGGCATTGGAATAGACCTGCGAAACCTCCTGCTTCTCCTCCCAGAACGATTCCCAATCCTCACGACGAGATTTTTTTTCACTCGACGTGGCTGCGGGCATGCCTATTTTCCTTTTGCTGCCGGCGGGTTCTGAATTGGCGCGGTCGACGAGGAAGCTGCAGCCGCGAGCGAATCCTTCCGTTCTAGCAAGGTTTTCTCGCTCCTGATGCGTCCCCGGATTTGGCTGGCGACCTGATCGATGCCAGGCTCGCGGGCGTAGGTCGCGCGAATGACATCCACCAGCTTCAGCGCCTCATCGTACATCTGGAGATTCTCATACGTCTGGAGGAGGAGAACGAACGGATTATCGTACGAGAGAGGCTCGGCGACGCCCCGCTCGACGATCGGCTTGAGCTCGTTGATGATCTCGAAAGAGAGTGCGCGGTACTGTTTATCGTTTCCGACCGCGGAGTACAGACTGGCGACATACGATTTCGTTCTGTAGTCCATCGGGATGGTGTTTCGTGGAATGAGCTTCTCCATCCGATCCAGGGTCTCCTCTGCCTTCGCCCACTGCCCCCTGTCGTTGACATAACGCTGCCCGAACATGATGAACGCCTGACGGTAGTTGGCCATCAATCGCCGGACATCTTCATCAAAGTAGGTCGTGCTATCCTGAAGTCCGCGCCAGAGAAAACCGAGCTGTGGGGTTTTCGAGGGCGTCTTGACGTCCGTGAAGAGGTTGGCCCTCATTCGAAATTCATTGAGGTTGTTCGCATAACCCTGCCCCTTCAGCGGCGTCAACCGAAGCGCCAGCCCCTCCAGCCGTAAATAGTCCCTTAAGCCAATCATGCCGTCCGGAGCGACCGTCATCGCGAAGTAGATCGGTCGCTGCCATCTCGTCGTCGAGACGATGTCGTACACCATGATATCCTGAGCGCGAATCGCCTTGACGTTTCCGTACTGGAGCGTGTTCGGCATGTAGAAGGAGATCGTGTCCGGAGTCTGATTTGTCGTGTCGCTTTTGAACGTCCGTGCGGTCCCCTCCACACTGAACTCTCGCATGACAGAACCGGGGACGGGGAGCTTCACCATCTGCGGCTGGAACTCTATCGGGCGAATGCCCTCGATTTGATCATCACTCATGCGAATGGGCACTCGCTTCGCTCCGTACGGCTCTTCGTGCTTCAGCTCGCGAATGTACCAGTTCGTGTTGAGCAGGCTGAGATTCACGATCCGGATGTCCCGACGGATGCCCTCAACGTCCTGAAGATACCAGAGCGGAAACGTGTCATTATCCCCGTTCGTGAACAGGATCGCGTCCTGGTCGCAGCTTTGGAGGAGGTTATACGAATAATCCCAAGCGACGTAGTTTCCCTTGCGGTCCGCCTGATGGAAATTGGTGCGCAGCATGTTGAAGGGCACAAACAGAAATGCCAGCACGAGTACACCGTAGCTCGAAAGCGCGTAGCCGCCCCCTCCCTTGACTTTCTCCTTCAGCCAGTCGATCAGGCCGAGCACGCCCATCCCGATCCACATCGAGAAGATGAAGAACGAACCGACATAGAAGTAGTCACGCTCACGAGGCTGCGGCTCCTGCATATTGAAATAGACGACGAGAGCAAGGCCCAGCACGATGAACATCGTGGTAGCGACGAAGGCCATCTTCTTATCCTTCCGCCAATGATACCCTGCCCCGAAGAGGCCGAGGATCAGCGGGATGCCGAAGAGTTGCTTCCAGGAGACGCCTGCATCCTTCCAATCCCCTTCCGACCCGATGTAGTTCCATCCGAAGTACCGAAGATACATGTGGTCCAGTTGAAAGCGCCAGAAATAATCGAAATCACTCGAGTAGTTCTGATATGCGGCCCGCTGTTCAGGCTCGTCGCTCCAGCGCCGGTTGACCAGCGGCGCCTCACCGTATTGCTCACGATTCAGGTACGAGACGAGCCGCGTCAGGGTGCTGGGATCATTCTCATTCATTGGCGGATGCGCGTTCGCACGAATGTACACCGCCGTGTAGGTCGAGTAGCCGAGAACGATAAGAAGGAACGCCAACAGCGCGACGTTGAGCGTGCGGAGGTTGTTCTTGACCGAATAGTAAACTCCGTAGAGCGCGCCGGCGATGAGGATGAACGGAAGGTAGGCAAAGACCTGGCTCTGCTTTCCCCCAAACTCCCCGTCGAGTAGCGACGGGAGCTCCTTGACGACACCCGGATACACAATACCGAAGACGACAAGGGCGACGATTCCGAACCTCACGAAGGAGCGCAGGGAGAGCTCGTAGTTCCGAAAGTAGTACAACAGCAGCACCGGAAAGATCGCCAGGATGGCGAGGAGATGGACCCCGACGGCAAGACCGACGATATAGGCGATGAGCAGGATGTACATATCCCCCCGCCGATTATCCGCACGCTCGTACCAGCGAAGACCCAGCCACAGAATGGCGCTCACAAAGAGCATGCTCAACCCATACACCTCCGCTTCCACGGCGTTGAACCAGAACGTCGGGCTGAAGGTGAGGGAGAGCGCGCCGATGACCGACGAACCGTACACGACGACGCGGTCGTAGGTGGTCTCGGGAGTTCCTCTCCACATGATGATGAAACGTACGGAGATGAGATACAGAAACATGATAGAGAGAGCGCTCCCGAGGGCCGAAAGGAAGTGCATCCGAACGGCGATGTCGGAGGCATACGGGATCATTGCGGCCAGCCGCGCCATGAGAAGGAATAAGGGGGCTCCCGGAGGGTGCGGCACCTGCAACGTGAACGCCGCCGCGCAAAACTCGCCAACATCCCAGAAGACGACCGTCGGTGAGAGTGTGATCGTGTACGTCACCAGCGAAATCAAGAACATAGCCAGGGCGACGATGCGATTTATCTTCTTGTGATCCATCCGTTCCTCGTGATCAGTACCTTACTGTTGTTTGAGCCTTCTGCTCAGGAAAACCTTGCCAATCTATCAGGAAAAGGCCGGAAGTGCAAGACGAGATCCTTCAGTCACTCAGCGCTGCACAGATCTCGTCGCAGACCAGATAGCCCTTCGCGGTGAGGCGAAGCCTTCCGCCTTCCAGCGTCGCCATCTCGTCGCTGATGAGGCCCTCTATTTCCGATCCGCGCTCGGTGAGAAGATCGGAGTTGTACCTCCTTCGGAAGCCGGCGACATCGATTCCTCCACTCCTTAGTCCAAGCAGGATCTCCTCGCGAACGAGCTGTTCGATCGTCAGCTTTTCCTCCCCCGTCACAGGCATCGATCCGCGCTCGAGCCGTTCAGAGTAGCCGACGACATTCGCAATGTTCCACCACCGCCTGGCATCCGTGACGAGGCTCGCAGCCGACCAGAAGGAGTGTGCCGACGGGCCGAAGCCGAGGTAATTGGTGTGATTCCAGTAGTTGCTGTTGTGGCGTGATTCGTAGCCGGGTTTGGCAAAATTCGATACTTCGTACTGCTCATAACCGAGAGCCCCGAGGTACTCCATCGTCTGCTCGTACAGCGTTGCGTCCTCCTCAACATCGACCAGCGAGACCTGATGGCTCTCAACCATTCTCGAGAGAGGAGTACTGGGCTCCACAATAAGACTGTAGCAGGAAAGATGCTTCGGCTCCAGCTCGACAGCCTGGCGGAGGCTCGAGTCCCACCGCTCCTTCGTCTGCGCAGGCAGCGCGAAGACCAGATCGAGACTCACGTTGTCGAACCCTGCCCTGGAAGCATCGCGCAAACACTCCTTTGCTTCCCCAGAGGTATGAATGCGACTCAGAAATCGAAGCTCATCGTCGTGAAAGGATTGAACGCCCACGCTCAACCGGTTCACCCCGGCCGACCGAAACGCTCTCAGCTTCGCAAGGTCTACCGTACCAGGGTTTGTTTCGAGCGTGATCTCGGCGCCACGCTCGATGGCGAACGAGCCGGCTAGCAGGCTCAGGACCTGCTCTATGCTCGATGGCGAAAGGAGCGACGGGGTGCCCCCACCAAAAAAGATCGTCTCGTAGGAAACCTGAAACCGTCCCTCCTGCGCGCGAAGAGCGATCTCCCTCTTCAGAGAAGTGAGAAATCGGCCGATCAGCTCATCCGCGGAGCGCGAGGCATCCTGCGGAGCGATCGAATAAAAATCGCAGTAGATGCACTTGTGCTCGCAGAACGGGATATGGAGGTAGAGACCTGCCATGAAAGCATTTTCGATTGACGATTGCCAATTGTCAATTGACAACTGGTCGGAATCGGTGGAACGCGAAGAAGCTATTGCTTTACCGAACGAGACTCCCGATTCTCCCCCAACGTATCGTTTTAAACCTATCCCACAGACCGCTGACCGCGAGTTCCGCATCCCACGACCAGTAGATCATGAACGCTTCACCAATGAGATTCTTGTCCGGAACGAAGCCCCAGTAGCGGCTGTCCAGGCTGTTGTCGCGGTTGTCCCCGAGGGCAAAATAGTAATCGCGTTCGATCGTGTAGCGGCTGTTGGGCACGCCGTCGATCAGAACGGCACCCTCCCGAGTGATAGCCACTGTATGCCCCTCTTTCTGAATGAGATCCTTCCAGCGTTCAAAGGTAGTGGGAGTGAGCTCGATCAAGTCGCCGCGTTTGGGCACGACGAGCGGGCCGTAATTGTCGAGGGTGAACTTCGAGCCCGGCGGGAACAATTCATCCTCCACGCGCCAACCGGTTCCGTATCGTTCGTTCGACCACTTTGCGTGCGGCGGCAGAAGGAGCTCCCGACCGTTCACGAAGACTCTTCCGGCAAGAATGTGGACGGTGTCCCCGGGAAGACCGATGCATCGCTTGACGTAGTTGATCGATTCGGGATCGCTCAGTCTCCCCCGATCGCCGGGAAATTCGAAGACGATCACATCGCCCCGCTGAATTTGCTTGAAGGCAGGGAACGATATCGACGGGATCGCTAGGTTCGTCAGCGGCAAGTGACGCGGGGTCCTCAGTCCGTACACGAACTTATTAACAAACAGAAAATCGCCGACCAGGAGCGTGTTCTCCATCGATCCGGAGGGTATCCGGTACGCCTCGATGATGAATGTTTTCAGAAAGAGGGCGACCAGGATCGTGAAGAGCAGCGTTTTCGCGAAGCTCAGCAATCTGGCGCGGGAAAGTCTCCCGCTCCCCTCCCCTTTTTGTGCGACCGGTTGCTCCGGCTGAAGTTCGGAGGCGCCCGAACTTTGCTTCTTGTCGGCGGATGCTTCGTCCATGCCTGCTACTCAATCAGGGTCCCGATTCTTCCCCACCGAACGGACCCGAGTTTTGCAAAGATGTCGTAGAGGGGGATGTCGGTGTCCCATGACCAGTACACGATGATCGGCGTGCCGACCAAGTCTTCTTTCGGAATGAACCCCCAATAGCGACTATCCAGGCTGTTGTCACGGTGGTCCCCCATCCCGAACAGATAATCCCGTTCGACCGTGTACGCCGAGGCAGGTCTGTTGTCGATAAAGATGTGACCATCGCGAACGAACACGGCATGACCTTCGCGCCTGATGAAGACATCCCATGCTTGAATGTTTGCTGCGGTCAGCTGGATCTCCATGCCTTTTCTCGGAATGACGATCGGTCCGTAGTTGTCTTCATTCCATGGCGCTCCCTTGGGAAAGATACGCTCGTCAATCTGACCGGGCGGCACCATCCGTTGGTACGAAAACAGGAGGTTGCGCGGCAGCGGGGAGCGCTTCCCGTTGACATACAGTACCCGGTTGATGACCTGCAGGGTATCGCCGGACAGGGCAACGCAGCGCTTGAGATAAAAGGTGAAATCCTCGGGCGTGACCTCGTCCCGATAGCCAGGGAAGACAAAAACGATCACGTCACCACGCTCCACGTCCCTGATGCGTGGGACACGGAACCAGGGAAGCCGCACGTTCGTGAAGGGAATGTTCCGCGGCGACGTGCCGCCATAGATAAACTTATTCACGAACAGCAGATCGCCGGCCATCACTTCGTTTTCCATAGATCCCGTGGGCACGAGAAACGACGCAATGACGAAGTTGTTCAGAATCAGGAACGCCCCGAGAACGATGCCGAACTCCTTCAAGAAGGCGAGCGTCTTCGCCTTGAAGACCTGCATTCGTTTCGGCTCCTCTGCTTTCCTTCTTCCGGTATCTGTCATTTAATCCTCCATGGAGAGAACGGCCAGGAATGCTTCTTGAGGGACCTCGACGCGGCCCACTTGCTTCATTCGCTTCTTCCCTTCCCTCTGTTTCTCAAGCAACTTTCGTTTGCGCGTGATGTCGCCGCCGTAGCACTTCGCCAGAACGTTCTTCCTCATCGGACTGAGCGTTTCCCGCGCGATAACCTTGCTGCCGATGGCGGCTTGAATTGCGACCTCAAACATTTGACGAGGGATGAGCTCCCTAAGTTTCGCGCACAGTTTCCTGCCCCAATCATAAGCCTTTGAACGATGCACGATGGTCGACAGGGCGTCTACGGGCTCAGTGTTCAAGAGGATGTCCAGCTTCACCAGATCGGACTCCCGGTATTCCAGAAAGTCGTAGTCGAACGACGCGTACCCGCGGGAGATGGATTTCAGCTTGTCATAGAAGTCGAAGATGATCTCGGCCAACGGGAGCTCGTAGTGGATGTCGGCCCGCTCGGGACTCAGATACGTCGTGTTCTTGTGAACACCGCGCCGATCCATACAGAGCTTCATGATGGCCCCAATGTACTCGGAAGGGGCAATAATCTCTCCTTTGATGAAGGGCTCTTCCACCTTCTCGATGTCCCCTGACGGCGGCATGAATGCGGGATTGTCCACGAAAAGAACCTCCCCGCCGACCTTCGTCACCCGGTACTCCACGTTCGGGACGGTATTAATCAAGGATTGATTGTACTCCCGCTCGAGCCGTTCCCGCACGATCTCCATATGGAGCAATCCGAGGAAGCCGCACCGGAAGCCAAACCCGAGTGCCAGCGACGTTTCGGGCTCAAAAATGAGGGAGGCGTCGTTCAGCTTCAGCTTCTCGAGCGCTTCGCGGAGCTCTCCGAATTTGTCGCTGTTCGACGGATACATCCCGCTGAAGACCATCGGCTTGACTTCCTTGTAGCCCGGTAGGGGTCCGGCGGCCGGTTGATCCGTATGCGTGATCGTGTCGCCCACTTTCGTATCGTGGACATCCTTCACGTTGGCGATGATGTAGCCGACATCGCCTGCGAGGAGCCTGCCGATCCGCTTGCGCTGCATTTCAAGTATGCCGACATCTTCAGCCTGGAACTGCTTTCCGTTGGAGAAGAATTTGACATGATCTTTTTCCTGCACCGTTCCGTCGAACACACGGACGTACGCGACCGCCCCACGGTACTCGTCGAACACGGAATCGAAGATCAACGCTCGCAGCGGCGCGCTCGGATCACCCTTCGGGGCAGGCACTCTCTTCACGATCGCTTCCAGCACCTCCTCCGTCCCCCAACCCGCTTTGGCACTTCCCATCAAAATCTCATCCGGACCGCATCCCACAAGGTCCATCACCTGGCGCCGGACGATCTCGGTCATCGTCTTGGCGCTCGGCAGATCGATCTTGTTGATGAACGGGATAATCTCGAGGCCGGCATCGATGGCCAGGTAGAGGTTGGAGATCGTCTGCGCTTCGACGCCCTGCGTCGCGTCGACAACGAGGATGGCACCCTCGCACGCAGCCAGCGAGCGGGACACCTCATAGGTGAAATCAACGTGGCCCGGTGTATCGATGAGATTCAGGGTGTACTCCTGGCCGTCGCGGGACTCGTACTTCATCTGGATTGCGTGGAGCTTGATCGTGATACCGCGTTCCTGTTCCAGGTCCATGTCATCGAGAACCTGCTTGGTCATGTTCCGCGTGGCAACGGCTCCGGTTCTCTCGAGGATCCGGTCGGCAAGCGTAGATTTCCCGTGATCGATATGGGCGACGATACAGAAGTTACGAATGTGCTTCATAGGAGCTGCGGATTTCGCTGCACCGGATTTCGTCCATGGGAACCGCGAATGCTCCCAGAAACGGCAGAGAGTAAAGAGTGAAAGTGCAACCGGGTCACCCTTTACTCCCTTGCGGCCGAAAATATACCGGAAATTGGCGAGAAGAGCAAGGAAGCGCTTGTAAGTAAGATCGAAATTGACTAGATATCGGGAGCGGAAGAGAGAAAGTCTAATGCGAATTGTACTAGCCGGTGCAACGGGTTTGATTGGTGGGAGAATCGTTCAGAAGCTCGCTGAAGCAGAGAACGAAGTCGTCGTTTTGAGTCGAAACCCGACAAAGCGCATCGGGCTCATCCCGCATCCCATCCGCTTCATCCAGTGGGATGCTAGGGCTCCCGGAGATTGGTGCGGCGAATTTGATCGAGCGGACGCCGTGATCAACCTTTCCGGCGAGTCCATCGGCGGGAAACGCTGGACAACTCCCCAGAAGAACCGCATACTCTCCAGCCGGGTCAACTCCACAAAAGCGATAGTA
>Ga0315554_1001237_pt1 | contig 15049 bp, 17 predicted proteins | sample SalMarSW160370MG_FD_202114 | JGI IMG/M metagenome (GOLD analysis project Ga0315554, IMG submission 202114) | Salt marsh sediment microbial communities from the Plum Island Ecosystem LTER, Massachusetts, United States - Salt Marsh Sediment SW1603-70 ... | reverse complement strand
CTGGGCCAATGCGGGCACCTACCTCCGCGGCGAGTACGTAGGCGGCGAGGCCTGGAACATGCGCGCCGAATCCGGCAGCAACTTCACCTACGAGGGGACGGTGAACCTGCTCGGTGGCACTGCCGTTGGCCTCACGTTCCGTTCCTCGGCGGATGGCACGTTGTCCTACGACGTCATGCTGGACCCCGAGGAGAGCGTCTTCAAGATCAGCAAGCGGTCGCCGTACCAGATGCTGGCGGAGTACGGGATGGAAGTGCTGCGCAACCATCAGTACCGCATCAAGGTGGTGGCGAACGGCAGCACGATAGAGACGTATCTGGACGGGGTGAAGCGGCTGACGGTGACGGACAGCACCTACGCCAGTGGGCAGTTCGGCGTGATGCTGTTTGTCGGCATGGGCGCGTACGACAACCTGGAGGCGAAGAGCCTGCCGTAGGGTGGACGCCGACCTATCTCTGAATGTGAGAGAACCGGCTTGACAGCCATACTCCGCAGGTGCATAATATATCTGTCCGCAGCGTCGCGGGCGCGTCAGCACAACCGAAAGCCCCGGCGGGCGACATGCCCCGCGCCAACTCTTCCTTCTACTGCATTCCTGCTCCAATCCATCGCTCGCCCCGTGTTCGGTCAAAAGGAGCAGGAAGATGAAAGCGAGAACGTTTCTCGGTACGGTTCTCCTCGTGAGCACCCTCGTGGTGCTGGCAGGCGGCGCGGCCCTGGTTGCCGGACAGGATGCGGCACCCGGCCCCGCCGAAGTCAGCGGCGCCTCGACCACAATCACCCTGTATCCGGCGGTGGACACCAAAATCCGGAGCGAGTCGCCCAGCAGCGCCTACTCCACGTCTACGACGCTGGAGGTCGGGGCGAACGAAGACCTCGACCAGCGCCGCTCGCTGCTGCGCTTCGACATCGGTTCCATCCCGGCCGGTGTGCAGATTGAGTCGGCGACCCTGAATTTGCGCGTGGTGGGAGAGTCGGGCACGTCGCCCATCGGCATCAAGATGAACCGGATTATCCAACCCTGGCCTGCGTCGGTTTCCTGGAACACCCGCCCGGTTACCAGTTGGCCGTCCAGCACGACATACGTGGACAAGTGGCTGCTGTGGCGCTCGTGGGACGCCACTGAACTGGTGCGAGGCTGGTACGATGGGACGTACCAGAACTACGGGATGATGCTGCTGAGCATCCACGAAGACTGGGAGAGCGAGCGGGTCTTCGGCAGCGTCGAGTCCGGCAACCGGCCGTTTCTGCAGATTACCTACGCCTACCCGACGGCCACGCCCACGCGCACGTCGAAATTCACAAACACGCCCAGGCCCACGGCAAGGGCGACAGCAACCCCGACGCGAACGCCAACGCGCACCCTGACGCCGACGCGCACGCACACGGCCACACGCACGCCGACGCGCACGCCGACGGGCCAGCCCGCCCCGCTCAGGGTCTACTTCCCGATACTGATGAAGGAGTAGGCAGGTGAGAGGACAAGGGCTCTTCGCACGAATCCTCATCGCCGCCGCTGTTGTGGCTCTCGCGGTTGGCGCGTCCCTGGTGTCGGGCCAGGGCGCAAGGCTCGACGACGCGCTGGCCCCGCCGCAGCAGGTCAGCGCCGCTTCCACTACCGTCACCCTCTACCCCCTCAGGGACTCCTACATTGACAGCGATTTCCCCACAGCCAACTACGGCTCGGAGTGGTTCGTCGCCGTCGGCCTGCATGAGCCGGGCCGCATCCTGCGAGCGCTGGTGCAATTTGACGTGAGTTCCATTCCCTCCAACGCAACAATTGAGTCGGCCTGGCTCCGGCTGCGGGTGTGCACCGGATGCAGTGGAGCGGACAATCCCATCAACTTGAGACGGATTACCGCATACTGGGATGAGTACGTTCACTGGAGCAACCGGCCTCCCTGCGCCGGCTCCTACGATACGACCACCGTGCGGTGCTCCTCGGCAGGCCAGTGGGTGTCGTGGTATGCGACCAACATGGTGCGGGAATGGGTGGAGGGCACAAGCCCCAACTACGGGATGATGCTCTGGAGTCTGCAGGAGGAGGGCGCGGCGAACGACAAGTGCTTCTATAGCCGCCAATCGGGAAGCCAGCCGCGCCTGGAAATCACGTACAGCCTCCCCACCGCCACCCCAACCCGCACGCCTACCAGAACGCGTACGGCCACGCCCACCGAAACCCATGGCCCGAAGGCTACCTATACACCCACGATAACGCGAAGGGTCACCCACACGCCGACCGACACCGCCACGCGAACGCACACGGCCACACGCACGCCGACGCGGACGCCGACGCGCACGCCGACCGGCCAGTCCACCACGCTCAGGGTCTACTTCCCGATACTGATGAAGGAGTAGGCAGACGTAGGTCACGCTTGGAGCGTGATATCGCTTGCCGGGGCGAGCGAGTCTTGCTTCCTCTCCCTCTCACGGAGAGGATGGAGTTGAGGGTCGGCTTCCCGCCGCGCCAGTCTCTCTTCCCTGTCTATCGGCGTTCATCGGCGGCTGTGGAAGGCGGCGCTACGTGCTGGCGGACGGCGGCAGTGGAGCCGCTTTCGCTGCCCTGCCTCCGTTCTCCACCCGCTCGCGCAGGGTCGCACCGTCCTCCTCGATGCGGAGCAGCGGCTTCACCATGCTGAAGACTGCCGCAATCGCGATGAACACCACTGCGCTGATGACATACATCGCTTGGACGCCGATGCGGTCTGCCACAGGCCCTGCGATGGCCAGCCCCAAGGGGGCCGACAGGCCCGAGATGGCCAGCACCAGGGTGAACACGCGTCCCTGAAACTCCGGCGCTACGGCCGCCTGCATCAGGGCGGTGATGGGGCCGTCAATGAAGGAGACCGCCGCGCCCCCAACGAACAGTCCTGCGATGCCCAGCATGAGCGCCGTCGCCGGGGCCACGCCTACCACGAGCAGGCCAACGGCCTCCAGCGCTGTACCCATGATCATTGTGAGAATCTTCTTCTTGAAGCCGCCCCACACACTCAGCGCCAGCCCCCCGGCGATGACTCCGAGCCCGAAGCCCGATTCCAGCCAGCCCAACTCCAGCGCGCCGCCGCCGAAGTGGTTCGTGATCAGTAGCGGAGCCAGCGAGAAGGCGGGGATGAGGACGAAGCGGGCCACGGCTGCGCCGGCCAGCAGGTACAGCAGGCCCGGCCAGGCGCGCACGTATTCCAGGCCCTCGCGCAGGTCGGCAAGCACTGATTGCTTGCTCTCCACCGCTTTGGCCGCAGGGCGCGGCACCTGCACGAACAGCAGGGGCAGGATGGCCAAGGCTGCTGTGAACACGTCAACGAGCATGATGCCCTGCAGCGGCAGCACCGCGAGCAGCAGAGCGCCCAGCATGGGCCCCACGATGCCCAGCGTCCCCGAGAGGGTCTGGTTCATTCCCGCCACGCGGGTCAGGTGCTTGTCGGGCACCAGCAGCCCCGTCACCACCAGCATAGCGGGACCGTTGAAGGCATCAATCACGGCGCGGAGCAGCATCACAACGTAGACGTGCCACACCTGAATCTGCCCCGTCCAGAACAGGACAGCGAGCGCCAGCGAGAGGAGGGCGATGAGTCCGTCGGAGAGTATCAGCACGCGCTTGCGGTCCCAGCGGTCCACCAGCGCGCCCGCCAGGGGGCTGAGCACCACGCGCGGAATCTCAGACATCAGCGTTGCCATCGCCAGGGCCGTGGCCGACCCGGTCAGGCTGGCAATCCACCAGATGATGCCAAAGCGGGCTACTACGGTTCCGGCGGAAGAGAACATCTGCCCAACCCAGATGGTCAAGAAAATCCTCATGGATTTCTCCTGTGGCTGGTCCATCGCACTCCCTCCTTAGGTGGGTTTTCATAATCTTACACCAAAACACAGATTTTGTCAAGTAGACTGCAATAAAATTTACATACTTGGCGCTCTAGACGATAGATATTGAGGCCTGGATGCATTCCCTGGGGCGTGTCTTGGCGCAGAGGGCGCGAAACGTGACGAAAGGTGTGAGGATTGCAGGTCATGCCTTCTGTGTGACATGATGACAGGTGGCGCGCTCCCCGGCACCGTGCTACAATGAGCAGGAGAAGGGCCACCCATCGGAAGGAGAACCGAGACAGAAGATGGACACAGCGAACGGCTACGACGAGAAGTATGCGCGTGCCACCTACTACTGGGGAACCAAGCCGTCCAAGATGTGCGACCGCGTGCTGGACTTCATCCGGCCGTCGCCGGGCTTCCGCCCCACTCTGCTGGACCTGGGGTGCGGCGAGGGCCGCAACGCCGTCTACTTCGCGCGGCTCGGCTTCAGGGTAGTCGGGCTGGACATGTCGGCGCAGGGGCTGGAGAAAACGCAGCGGCTGGCCGAGGAGCACGGCGTGGAAGTCGAGACGGTCCAGGCCGACATCGTCACATGGGAGCCGCACGACACCTACGTCATCTTCTCCACGGGCACGCTGCAGTATCTCCCGCCCCGAATCCGGGCGGCGCGCCTGGAGCAGTATAAGGCCGCCACGTCCCCTGACGGGGTCCATGCTCTGTCGGTCTTCGTGGACAAGCCGTTCATCGCCAGAGCACCCGACGCTACCGACGCGGAGTTCCTGTACAGGTCGGGCGAGTTGCTGGGGTACTACTGGGACTGGGAGATTCCCTACTGCACCGAGGCGATTTTCAACTGCACGTCTGGCGGCGTGCCCCACAAGCACGCCATGAACCGCATCATCGCCCGAAGATTTCGTGGGTGATAGGGATGTGCGCACCCGTGACGCGCCTCCGCCGCAGGGCGCGGAGGGAGCAGAATCCATGCATGCCGCAGTGACGGGGCATTGCATTTGGCATGAAACTATGCTATAATAAGAGTGCATGTGAACTTATAGTACAGTACCCCATCGTCATGCGCATTGCAGTCCAACGAGAGGGGTAGCACACCAAAGATACTCAGCCGACCCCTGTCCGGTAGCAGTTCCGGCAGGTGGTTGGCTGTTTTGCGTCCGAGCACCCACGAGAGGCCCGACTTGTTGCATATCTGCGCAGAAGCGGTCTTGTGCTCGGTGCGGCGCAGATTCCGCACACGTGAAGGGAGGTGATATCCAGGAAACCTGGCGAGATTCCAGAGTGCTGACCGAGATATCAGTGTCGAACGGCTTGGTGAAGTGACACCGACCAAGCATTTACCATGAGGAGGTAGGGAGATGGGAGGCAAAGAATGGCCAGTTACCCTCAAGGTTCACATTGAACCGGAGGGGCTGAAACGAGTCGTTGAGGAAGGCAGGCTGATGGAGTTCATCGGCGCCTTTTCCACATTGGCGTCTGCGCACATCAGGAGCCACATCGCGGAGGAACTTGCGAAGGCGGGCGTTGGCCTGGCAGAAGTCGGCGGGGGCATCAGCATCGCCATCGGCTACGATGTTGATGATCCCTATGGCACCGGGCCGAAGCCGTGGCCGTGGCCAATACCAATGCCGTGGCCGTGGCAAAGGATGGCCTCCGTTGCCATAGACACCGTGCCGCTGCCCGAAATGCCAGTCCTTGAGGAACTCCTGCGTCGCATTGTGCGCGAGGAGTTGGAACACCTCGGCAGGTGATGATGCCCTGAAGGACGTTACCGTGGCAGATCGACAGATGGTTTGCCACGGTAACATCCTGCCTGCGAACCTGATGCTGTGGGGGAGGACAGTACGATGCCCGTAGACGACGCACCAGCGTGGGCGCCGCTGCCAGACCAGCCCGGGGTCATGCTGGTTCACCTGTTGGACCGCTGCAATCTTCTCTGCAAGCACTGCTACCTGGACGCGAGTCCTTCGCGGGACACGTTTCTGCCCCTGGACTGGGTCGTCCGAAGCCTGGAAGAGGCAGAATCGTTGAACGTCGCCACAATATACCTCACCGGCGGCGAGCCATTTCTGTACCCTCAGCTGCCGGAAGTGCTGGATTCTGCCGCACAGCAGCGAGATTTTGGGTTGTACGTTGCCACCAACGGCATGCTCATCGGTGCGAAGGAGGCGGCCCTTCTGAAGGACAGCCGGGCGCGTGCTCAGGTTAGCATTGACGGGCCGGAAGCGTATCACGATTGGTTCCGCGGGGCCGACGGTGCCTTCCGGAGCGCCAGAAGCGGAATCGAGCAACTCCTTGTCGCAGGCGTGCCCGTGACTGTTGTGACCACACTCTGTCAGGACAACCTGAAGTGGCTGCCGTGGATGGCCGAGTGGGCAGCGGGGATGGGCGTAGGGGGAATCAGTGTGCAGCCGCTTGTGCAACTTGGCCGAGGCTCCCACATACGCAATAGGAAACTCACTGAGCAGCAGCTCACGGATCTGTTCTTGCAGTTGTCCGATTTGGGCTATGCCTATCGCCCCAGCGGACTGCGCTTCTCCCTGTCCTATCGCACCCATCAATTCATGCTGGCGCACCCCTGCGCTGCGTATGTCTGCGATGGCACTACCTGCCACCGCAAGGTGGACAAGGAAATAAAGAAAATCGTCATACGGGAAGACGGTACGGTGTTGCCGGAGATTCCAACTCTGGACTACCGCTTCGCCCTCGGAAACCTGCGCGAAGGAACACTGACGCAACTGGTTTCCAGTTACTTCGCCGATGGCTATGCAGAATTCAAGTGCCTGTGCCGTACCGTCTACGAAGCAGTAATGCCAACCTGGACGGCACCCATTATCCCGTGGGACGAAATCGTCTCGGAACGAAGCAGGGAGTTTCGTATCTGAGGACGACTCGCCCCCAGAATTCGTGGGCCTTCACGCAGCCGGGCTTTCTGCTCCGCCTCCGCTGCGGGCCAGGTGTTTCGCCCCGTAGACTCGCGTGACGGCACTGGCGAGCACGACCAGGATTGCCAGACGGATGGTCTCCTGCGCCGCCGACATCTCGAGCAGATTGCCTGTCAGGTTGAGCGAGAAGTGGAACAGCATTGCCGACAGGGTGCTCCGCCGATTGTGGTTGTACACCCACGTGAAGAACACCGAGATGACCACGGCAGACCCCATGAGGCACCAAAAGGCCGCCGTGCCGAACCCCAATTCGTACTGATAGGTACCCTTCATAAGGAACAGTGGGACGTGCCACACCGCCCACACTGCTCCCAGAACCAGGCTCGATGCCAAAGCGCTCATCCGCCCCTGCAGCCCATCCAGGGCATAGCCGCGCCATCCCAACTCCTCCGGGAAGGGGCCGAACAGGAAGATGAAGGTGACAAACGGAACCAAGCGGAGGGGCTGGGCGAGCATGTCCCGCAGCGTGTCCGAGGCCGGGAACTGACCATGCGCAATCTGCGGGAGCAGCACCGCCAGGGTAAGCAGGGGATAGGCGAACAGGACGACCAAGTACCACCTTCCACGGATACGCCTGGGGTCGAGGGCGCGCCTCCAGTATTCGCGCCGGCGCGCCTTGTCCTTGTCCAGGTAGGTGAGCAGGATTCCCCCGACAGCAGGGCCGACGCCGCCCAGGTACAGCAGCACGCCCCAGGGCGAGTTCATGATGTCGGCGTTGACAAAGGCCGCCGGCACCCAGAACAGCCAGGAGAAGCCAATCGCTATCAGGAAGAACAGCCACGGGGACCTGATCGCACTGTCTCTCTCAGCCATGTGCACTCTGCTCCGGTATGGCGGTAGCGCGCTTCTCAATCGTAACTTAGGCGGGTCGGCTCATCGGCCAGAGTCGGCGCAACAAGCGGCTCCCACGAGGGGTCCTCCCATGTCCCAAGATGAGTGTGCATGTCAAGGTATTTTTGCGGTATGGGGTGCGTACCTACGACAACCTTGACCCCGTAGCGCTCCTCAAGAAAGGCCTTGAATGTGTCGATGTAGGGACAAGGGGGATACCCAACCACGAGGCCGGTGGCTAGATGGATAACCTCGGCGCCGTTCTTCACCATTTCTTCGCCCGCATATTCTATGTTGCCGCCAGGACATCCATCGCAAGTGGTATAACCAACCAGTTCAATGTCGGCGTCCGCATAAATGCTAAAAGCCCCTTCCTTGTTCCTCATCGCGCGGAGACACTTCCCACCCGCACAGCGTCGGTAGCGATCGCAGATGACTATTCCAATCCTCGTCTTTGCACCCATTCCTGCTCCTTTCGACCTACTGAATCGCTCGTAGACGTATTGCGAGCCACTCTCATCAAATCATGTGCAGCAACACGATGACTCCAAGCCAGGCCGCGCTGGCACCAACCGCTTGCTTCCCTACTCCATCGCCAGCACGGCGGCAACCTGCTCCAGCGCCCAATCCAGGTCGTCCTGTGAAATCACCAGCGGCGGGGCCAGGCGGATGACGTTCTCGTGGGTTTCTTTTGCCAGCACGCCGCGCTTCTTCAGCGCCTCGCAGAAGCGGCGCGCGCCTCCCGCCTGCCGCTTCAGCACGATGCCCACCAGCAGCCCCTTGCCCCGGACATGGTCCACGTGGGGGCTGGAGATGGCCCGCAACCGCGCCATCAGATAATCGCCCAGTTCGGCCGCCCGCTCCACCAGGTTCTCCTCGGCCAGGACGCGCAGCGCCTCCCGCGCCACAGCGCAGCCCAGCGGGTTCCCCCCGAAGGTGGAGCCGTGGTCGCCCGGCCCGAAGACGGAGAGCACTTCCCGCGAGGCCAGCACCGCCGACACAGGAACCATCCCGCCCGACAGCGCCTTGCCCAGCATCACCACGTCTGCCCTGACGCCTTCGTGGTCGCAGGCCAGCCATTTGCCGGTGCGCCCCAGGCCGGTCTGAATCTCGTCGGCCATGAGCAGCACGTTGTGGCGGGTGCAGATTTCCCGCGCCAGCCGCAGATACCCCTCTGGCGGCACCACGACGCCCGCCTCGCCCTGAATCGGCTCGACGAGAAACGCCACCGTATGCGGCGTGATGGCCCGCTCCAGCGCGTTGGCGTCCCCGTAGTGAATCAGTCGGAAGCCGGGCGTGTAGGGGCCGAAGCCGTCGCGGTACTGCTCCTCCGATGTGAACGAGATGATGGTGGTGGTGCGCCCGTGGAAGTTGCCGCTGCAGGCGACGATTTCGGCCTGCTCATCGGGCACGCCCTTGACGGTGTAGCCCCACTTGCGGGCCGCCTTGATGGCCGTCTCCACGGCTTCTGCGCCGGTGTTCATCGGCAGCATCATCTCGTAGTCCAGCAGTTGGCATAGTTCCTTGGCCAGCAGGGGCAGTTGCTCGTTCCGGAAGGCCCGCGAAGTCAGCGCGACCTTTCGGGCCTGCTCCACCATCGCCCGGACGATGCGGGGGTGGCAGTGCCCCTGGTTGACCGCCGAATAGGCCGAGAGAAAGTCCAGATACGTGTGCCCCTCCACGTCCCAGACCCGCGCCCCCTCGGCCCGCACAATGACCACGTCCAGCGGTTCGTAGTTGTGAGCGTTGTAGCGGTTCTCCAGCGCAATGTAGTCTCCGGTTGTCAGCATGTCCATGATTCGCTCCCCTGCGAAGTCTCTCGCGCAGCGCACAAGGCGCAGTTTACCACGGAGGGCCTGCGCAGACAACTTGGCTGACGGAGTTCACGGTCTGCGTCCCGCTGTCATGCTGAGCGGAGTGAAGCATCTCGGCGACACGGCGCGCTAGAGAGACCCTTCGCCTGCGGCTCAGGGTGACAAGGAACGGGGCTAAGGAGCGTCGCGCATTTCGCGGCCCAAGCCCCTCCCCCGCCCTTTGCAGCCTACCATTGCCGTGTGCTATACTGACCATGCGAACGAAGATATGCATAGCCGCGCGGGAGGTGCGCCGTGGACAAGCGGAGTCTGAGCAGTGTCTGGGACTGGATAGCCCTCGGCGTAGGGTTTGCCGTCATGGCCGTCGGCGTGGTGTGGGCCGAGCAACTTCCCGCCTGGTTCGCCTATCTTTGGCCTCCCCTGGTGTTGCTGGGGCTGGTGGGGGCCGTTCGCATGCTCTGGCGCGTCATGGGAATGGGACGCGCCGAACAAGTTCACCCTCCTGCAACGACCATCAGCGACGAAACGTGGGCGCTCCTGCTGGCGGAGAAAGAGAAGACCGACAAGGCCCAGGAGTCACCCGAGGAGAGCGAGGAGGCTTCGCAGTAGGGGCAGGTCAGAGACCCGCCCTTGTTATGCGTGCAGTCGTTGACGGTCAGGGGCAGACACTCAGGTCTGCCGCCACGTCTTCTGGAGGGCGGCGTGTAAGGGAAGTTGCCGTTGACGTTCCCCATGAGGACTGCTACAATGCGCCCAGGCATGTCGGCTCACACATCAGACAGGGGCGTGACCATGAAAGGCAGAACCCTTCTCACTGCAATCTTGCTGCTCGTCAGCGTCATCCTTGCAGGCTGCGGCGGGGCCAGCACGGAACGTACGAGCGAGCCCGCTCCCACTTCCCCATCGCGGGCGACGGAGACTCCCGTGCCCACGGAGGCCGCAACCCGCGAGCCTGGCCCGGCCACCACGCCCATGCCTGTGCCGACCCGTGACCAGTCTGCTGCCCCCCTGTCGGCTGCCGCAGTCTTCGCGAGCGTCTCCCCCGCCGTGCCGTTCATCGAAACGCCGGTGTCGACCGGCAGCGGCTTCCTCGTCGAGGATGGGTACGTCGTCACCAACGCGCACGTCGTCTGGCCGTTCGAAACGGTGCGGGTCGTGTTCCCGGACGGGTCGGAGTTCCTTGACGCACCTGTCGTCAACTGGGACCTCATGGGCGACCTGGCAGTGATTGGGCCTTTCCAGACAGAGATTGCACCTGTGCCTCTGGTGGATGCGGAGGAGTTGCCCATCGGGAGCGACGTGTACCTGATCGGCTACCCCGGAGAGGCAGACCCCTTCCCGCAGCCAACGATTTCGCGCGGGCTTGTCTCACGGCTGCGGAGCTGGGAGCCAATAGAGATGACCTTCTTCCAGACTGACGCTGCCGCCGCGGGAGGGCAGAGCGGAGGGGTGCTCGTAACCGAAGCGGGGGAAGTCATCGGCATCTCAAGCGTCTTCTACACAGAAGGGTTCGTCCTCGCTGCCTCGGCTGCGGACGTCGCGCCTCGCGTCGAGAGGCTGGTCGCCCTTGAGGATGTGGCGGGTCTCGGCGACCGCCGCATCCCTTTGGCCGGAGGGCAACGCGAATATGATGTGACGCTTCAGAACTTCTGGGACAGCCGCATGTTCGTGATCAACGAGGCAGTAGGCACAACGATAGAGTTCGAGGTCACAGGGGAGAACGATGGTGCGCTCAGCCTTTTGGACGCAGTCGGGGACATCGTGGTCATCGCCGACGAGGGAGAGAGCGGGAAGGAGGCGGAGACTGCCCTGATAGACTGGGAAGCCCCTTACTTTCTCATTGTCGAGCAGTTTTCGGAAACCCCTGGCGAGTTCGAACTATGGTGCAGCCACAGACTTGTGCCGTTCACGGACATGGACGACGGCATTGACTACTTCGGAATCGACCTGTCTTCGGGCGAACAGATCGAAGTCACCGTTGACTCACTGATGATAGACCCTTTCGTCGTCGTAGATTTCTTTGGGGCCACAGAGGAAGAGTTCGTGACGGACGACGACAACGGCGGCGGCCTTTTCGGCTTGAGCGCGAGGGTGGTGTTCGAAGCCCCGCATAGCGGGAGTTACTTCGTTGCGGTGCGCGATTCCTCCGGCTACGACTTCGGAGGATACTACCTGACGGTCTCTCCAGCGTCGCCGTGAGGTGAGGCCGGGGGCGGACACCCACGCCTGCCCCTACGCGCTGCCCGCTACTTCTCTCCCATATACCCTACAAAGCGCTGCCTATTCACAGCTCCGGCAGATGCTTGACATGCAACTCCCTCGTTGGTAGAGTATATACACACAGGCGCTGAACGCGTGCTTGCGGAGTTGAATCTTCATGACGAGTGCATCTGTCCGAAAGAAGCTCCCGGACCAACTGAACCGGCTCGGGGCGGAGCAGCAGCGCCGCGTGTTGGATTATGCGCGGGTGCTGGCAAGCGATAGGCCGCACGGCGTGCCTGGGAAAGCGTTGCTAGCCTTTGCCGGTGCCATTCCGCCCGACGACGTGCAGAGCATGTCGCGGGCCATCGAGGAAGGCTGCGAAAAGGTCGACTTGAATGCCTGGTAGATTCCTGCTGGACACAAACATCATCATCGCCCTGTTCGCGCGCGACGGCTCCGTTCAGAATCGCCTGCGTGATGCCGCCGAGACATTTGTGCCTGTCTTTGCACTCGGAGAACTGTACTACGGCGCACACAAGTCGGAGCAGGTGCTGGATAATCTAGCACGAATAGATTACCTTGCAGCCAGTGGTGCTGTGCTGGGATGCGACTGGGCGACGGCGCGGGAGTACGGATATATAAAGAACGCCCTGCGCGAGAAGGGGCGGCCCATTCCAGAGAACGATGTGTGGATAGCGGCCATTGCCAGGCAGCACGGCCTGACTCTCGTGTCTCGAGACGAGTATTTCAAGGAGATTAACGAACTCCCGATGGAGATGTGGTAGCCTACGAGGGCAGGGGCAGACCTGGGTGTCTGCCCCCTACGTTTTCCGGCTATCGGCTATTCCTCGCCCATATACCCCACGAACGGCCGCCAGTTGACGATGCCCGCGCCGAACTCGAACCGCACCTTGTAGGAAATCTGGTCGTTGGTGAAGACGCCGCCCGCCCGCGGGTCGTCCTGCACGAACAGTTGCGGCGAGTCCACCCCCTGCACGAAGCCGATTTCCAGCCCGGCGCAGTCGGCGGGGTCGCCCACCACCCACGACTTCTCCTGCGAGTCGTTCCACGGGGCCACGATGTAGTCCAGCCCGCTCTGGCGGAAGAAGTTGTAGCCTGTGGAAGGCGGCTCCTGCCCCGACCAGGCGTACGCGCTGCCGCACAGTTGGGCCGCCGTCAGTTCCAGCGCGGGCGGCACCACCAGCCACACCCTGCGGAACACGATGGGGCTGGCGTTGGTCCCGCCGCGCACCTGCCGCAGTTTGCTCATGGCATCGGCCAGCGCCGTCGAGTCCAGCGCCCCCGACGCCAGGTTGCCCTCCGCGCCGCGGTCCGTCGTCGCCAGGAACAGCGCCTCGGAGTCGTAGATGTCGCCGTTGTCCTCCACCAGGCCGTAGACGGTGTCGTTGAGGCGCAGCGCGGCGGCCTGGGCCAGTTTCCCCGGCATGCGGCTCAGCCCCCGCAAGTCGTCCCGCAGAATCATCTCCCGCGTCACGATGATGAGTTCGCCGTACTTGTGAGGAGATGCGTAACCCACAAACGCGAGTTCCAACGTTGGAAGGGCTGCTCAGTACGCGAACTCTACTATCCGGGCGTCGTTCGAGAAGACTCACGTTGAGTGCCCGATTGAAGGGTATCGCAGCGTGTGGTGCTGGCCCATTGACACGGCTAATGAGTACCTGGAAACTGAATGGGGAGAATCTTAGCTATACAACCCAACTATGGCTTTCCCAGCAACCGCCAGTGGAGCGCTTTCCTCGGTGGCGCGGCGGCCTTGCCGTCGTAAGAGACATATTTCGGGAAGGGCCTTGGCCGCTACACTCCTTCCACGAGTTATCAGGAACCACCCGCAATAGAACCGAATCGGTTCAGCCATCCGACGGGCTGGGACGCAGAGTTGTCCCAGCCCGTTATCTTCACACTCTTGAGGGGAATCCCCTAGGCGGAACGCTTGGAGGCGTTGCGGAGGGTTTCGGCCTACTTGATGCGATGTTGAGGTTCATAGGGGGACAGGAGAACCGGCCGACTCCCAAGGCGAGATGAATTCCAACGTTGGAAGTTCACGGTCTGGGTGATAGGGAGCAATTGTGGTTCGCAAGCATAGTTGTGACCAAGAGTGACCGCCCCTACGCAGGATAGGCCTACACCGCAACTAGCGCGACCATCATGGCCGCTGACAGTCCGAACAACCAGCGATCCGCCGGCATCACCTCGATGGGCACGGGTTGGGTGGGCACTCCGCCGAAGGCCCGGGCCTCCGCAGCACACACGATCTCTTCGCTGTGCCGCACAGAGTTCACCAGAATGGTCACCACCATCCGCTTCAGCGACGCCAACTTGCGCCGCCGGAATCCGCCTCGCAGCCGCATGGCCAGGAACACACTCGCCGCCATCGACTGGATCAGCGGCAGCAGGTTCGCTGCAATCCCCAGCAGAAAGCCGATCTCCGCAACGCCCAGCCGAGCGAACAGCGCGGATAGTCCGCCAATGGACACCGTCCGCGCAAAGGCAGTGGTGGCGATGACGATGGTGGCCGCCCGCACGGCCATGCTTACGCCCATCACCAGTCCTTCGCTGGACAAGGCAAGCCCCGCCACCGTGAGGTCCTTCTCGCCTCCCATGGCGATGGTGCTGATCACCAACAGCGACAGCACGAATACCCAGAACCGCCGTCGCCTGAAGGACCGCACCACTCCAGGGCTGATGAACGCCGCCCACGCAAGCACGTAGATCAGCACCAGCAGCGATGCCACTCCCGACGCCACGATGCTCGCCGCGATGCAGAAAGCCAGGAAGCACAGGGAGCCGTAGATGCTAAGCTTCCCGGTTTCCATTCCGGCCCGAACGGTCGCGCTCTGCATGACTCCTGCTCAGTGCACCGTGATGGTCTTGACGTACTTGACCTGCAGTTTGGTCCCCTCGCCTGGCACCAGTACGCGCGCAGTGCCCATCTCAGTGGGCAGCGTTCCGCCATCCATGCCGTAGGCTAGCACCGCCGTCCCAGACGCCACCAGCTCCTTGCTCACCGTGGCCAAGAAGGCGTCCTCCGCTTCCACGTCCACCGATGCCAGAGCCGACGCGTCAGCCCCCGCAGCCGCGACCAGGTCCTTCAGCGCCACGGCCTGGTAGGTGTTCTCCGCGCCCGTCTCCTTGGACAGGAACTGGACCTCTGTCTTGGGCATCGCCTTGAGCTGGTCCATAGTGAACGTCTTGGTCCCCCCAGGCGTCACCACCGTCAAGTGCCACCCGGACGTGTCCCCGCTACCCGACGTGGATGTCCCGCATCCGGCCAATAGCAACGCTACCACCAATAGCACAACCCATCTCTTTTTCATCGCATATACCTCCATAGATGTCGTCTACCTCGAAGCTGCAACCGGCTCTCTACCCAGCCGCTTGCGCACCGCCATGGTCATCTCCCAGCCCATCCAGCCGCCCACT
>Ga0315554_1001236_pt1 | contig 15052 bp, 10 predicted proteins | sample SalMarSW160370MG_FD_202114 | JGI IMG/M metagenome (GOLD analysis project Ga0315554, IMG submission 202114) | Salt marsh sediment microbial communities from the Plum Island Ecosystem LTER, Massachusetts, United States - Salt Marsh Sediment SW1603-70 ... | reverse complement strand
CGCATACATTAGGATAGCATGAGGCTGTACGCGTGTCAAGCGCGAGAGGGTGCGCCCCGGGTGGACGAAAGCCGAGGCGGGAGTGGATGGGAGTCGAACCCACCTGGGACACCTCTGCGGCGCCCCACGGACGGTTTTGAAGACCGCGGAGCCCACCGGGACTCAACCACCCCCACACCAAGTTTACATAGATTCGCCACGGCGTCAACTCGCGCCCACAACGGAGTCGTAGGATAAGTCGGCAACTTGTCCTAGCGCGAGTTGCCAATGTTGCGCCGCGGGAACTCAGTTTGTGCGAGCGTGATGAGACCCTTCGCTGCGCTCAGGGTGACATCTGATTGCAAAGCCCTCGAGGCTACGTGAGCACCTTGGTTGCCTCCGCCAGCCGCAGGCGGTTGACGCGGCGGATGGCCGGTATGGCCGCCAGCAGCATGGTAAGGAGGACTCCGCCCGCCACGATAACGTAACTGTGCGGATAGATGACGATTTCGAATCGGAACAGTTCGCTGTTGAATTCGGCGCCCAGTTCCAATGCCGTTGCGTAGCCCAACAACAAGCCCGGCACCAGCGCCAGAGCCCAGAGAATCAGGTTCTCCAGAACAATGGCCCAGGCGATTCTTCCTCGGCTCTCGCCCAGCGCTCTGAACGTGGCAATCTCCCGCTGTCGTTCGAGCACGCTGACGGTCATGGCGTTGAACAAGATTGCCGCGGCCATGATGAGGGAGAAAGCCAGAAGCACGCCCATGAAGACGTAGATAAGCCCCATGATGCTGCGGAAATCGTCCCGCGCCTCTTGCTTGATCTGCACGCTGGCCGCGCCGGCCTGGTACAGCGCCGTCTTCACAGCATTTTGCTGTTCGGGCGCGACGGACAGGTATAGACCGTTGACCGCGGGAGACTTGATCATGGCCTGCGCGTCAGCGAGGGAGATGTAGACGGTTGTCCCGCCCAGCATTTCCGCGCTTTCTGCGCTGAACGTGAAGTCGCTGCTGCCCCAGGGCGTTTCCAGGTGAACGCTGTCCCCTATCTTCAGCCCAAGGTTTTCGGCCACAATGGGCCCTATGACAACCTGGGAGCCGCCCAGGACCTCGGTGATCGTCTGGCCCTTGCCGAGGCGCAGGTGGTGCAGGCTGTCTTCAGCGGGCTTCATGCCCACGATGAAGATGTCCTTCGTCGCTGCGCCGGCTTCGGCCTGGCCGGGCAGTTGCAGGATGGCCTGGGCCTCGCTCACGCCGTCCCACGATTCCGCGGTTGCGGCGATGTCCGTGGTTTGGGGTTGGTCGAAGACGGCGCTGATGTCCCAGCGCTCGATGTCATCGTACTGTACCTTGAGCATCCAGTCGATGCTGTCGAACATGCTCCAAATGGACAGCACCAGGATGAGGGCGAAGACGACGCCGAGGCCGCTGGCCAGGGAGCGGCGGCGCGCCCGGAAGATGTTGCGAATGGCCAGGCGGAAGGAGAGGGGCAGCCGCACAAAACGTCCGAGGATGCGCTCCATAAGAGGTACGCGCCCCTTGACCAAGGCGATGGACGGGTCGAGCCGCATGGCCTGGGCAGGCTGCATGCGCGCTGCACTTCTGGCAGGCCACACGCCCCCCAGGGCGCAAAAAACGAGGCTCAGCACCACACCGCCGATGACATACCCGGCGTAGAACCGCGTGGCTACCAGCGGGATGCCGAGTTCGTCTGCATAGATGCGGGTGACGCCGTCGCCCATGAAGACGCCAGCGAGGATGCCGATGGCGCAGCCCAGGACGCCGATGGCGAGCGCGAAGGCAAGGTAGTAGCGCACGACAGACCCGCTGCTGTATCCAATGGCCTTCGTCAGGCCCACGATGACGCGCTGGCTTTGGACGATACGGCTCAGCGCGATGTAGACGGACATGGCGGCGATGACCAGTATCATGGCGGGGACTGTGAACGCCATTTCGCGGTAGCCTTCCAGGTCGAGTTGCAGGGCCTGCACCGAGGGGATGTTTTCCTGGAGCACGGTTTGGCTCAGGCCGTAGGGCTGCAGGATGGTCTCCGCCTGCTGGATGACGGCGGCGAGTTCTTCGGGGGCTGTTACGGTCACGCCAATCTGGTTCACCGTTCCTTCGGTTCCTGTGAGTTCGGCGAGTATGTCTTGTGGAACGAACAGCACGCCAAAGTTGCGCGGGGAAGCGATGATTTCCTGCTCGCTGGGGCTGAGGAACAGATATTCCGGGCTGGCTGCGACGCCTACGGTCGTAAAGGCGACTTCCTGCCCCTGGATCAGCACCTTTAAGACGGTGCCGCTCTCGAACTTGTAATAGTCGGCAAAGGCGCTCTGGAGCAGCGCGGCCTGGCCGTCGTCGGCACGAAAGTAGCGCCCGCTTTGGATGTCTACGCCGTTGACGGTCGGATGGCGCTCGGCCGGAACGCCGATGAAGCGGGCGCGGATTTGGTCGCCGTTTGGCAGAAACATGCCCGTGTCGATCACAGTGCGGCCTTCCGCGTTTTCGACGCCGGGGATGGTGGCGATTTCGGCAACCACGTCGGCGGGCGCGGACTCTAGGATGAATTGGGCGTCAGCCAGGTGGAGGGTGTCGTAGGTGTGCTGGTATGACACGGCCAGGTTCTTGTAGGCGGCGTTCAGCCCCACGAAGCAGGCAACGCCCAGCGCAACAAGCACCACCAGGGAGGCGAACTGCGCGCCGTGGGCGCGGATATCGCGAACGAGTTTGATGGACAATTTCCGCATGGCGCGCCTCCTACCAGGAGATTTCTGTTGGAGACACAGGCGACTCGTTGACTTTCGTCTCCGCGACCGTGCCGTCGCGCAGGCGGACAATCCGGTCGGCCATGGCTGCGATGGCGGTGTTGTGGGTGACGAGGACGAAGGTGGTGCCTTCCTTTCGGTTCAAGTCGCGCATGGTCTGCAGGACGTGCACTCCCATGTCCACGTCCAGATTGCCGGTCGGCTCGTCGCACAGCATGATGGGGGGCTGTTTGGCCAGGGCGCGGGCAATCGACACGCGCTGCTGTTCGCCGCCGGACAACTGGCTGGGGAAGTGGTCGGCCCGGTCGGCCAGCCCCACCAGCGCCATGAGGTCAGACGCTCGGCGGTGAATAGCCCGGCCATCGCGCTCCGCCAGTTCTAGGGCGAATTCGACGTTCTCGCGGGCGGTCAGGGTGGGAATCAGGTTGAAGAACTGGAAGATGAAGCCCACCTCGTGCCTCCGGTACCGGGTGAGTTGGCCTTCATCGTAGCCGGAGATGTCGGTTCCCTCCACGATGATTTGGCCCGACGTGGCGCGGTCCAGCCCGCCGACAAGGTTGAGAGTGGTGGTCTTGCCCGAGCCGGATGGGCCGAGCAGGACGAGGAATTCACCGGGCTTGACCTGGAGGTTCATGTCGTGCAGGGCTTCGACGGTGATTTCCCCCATGGGGTAGACCTTGGACACTCCGATGAGTTGAATCTGCGCGCTGTTGTTCATGGCAGCCTCCTTTCGGTCTTCGGAAGCAGTATACATCCGTGGGAAAGGGAGCGCAAGGGGGCGCGAAAGCGGTCTTCTGTCCCGTGCAGCAGTTCTCAATAATAGGAATCGGATACGGATGGTAGTCGTTGGTAGCGAGGCCGCGCAGTAGGGGCGAATCTCGTATTCGCCCACGCCAGGGCGATCACAAGTGGAGACCTCGGGGGTCTTCAAGATGCCTCTCATTATTCCAACCGCCCCACACGCAAATCGCCCCCGGCCCAAGGCTTGACAGAGCCCCCCGAGGTCTGGGCCGCGCGCTTAAGCGTCGGGCCTTCGCAGAAGCCGCCCCCATCGAGGCGTGCCCCCCGGTGGCCGACATCAACATTGTCTGGAACTGACTCCGCCAACGCCCCGCTGGACGTCCCTTGCCCCTCCTGGTATAATGCCTGCATCTGACCGCCAGGAGGCAGGGATGGAGATTGTGCAGGCCAGGACCAAGGCTGATGTTCGGGAGTTCGCGCTGCTACCATACACGCTGTACCGAGAGGCCCCCGTTTGGGTGCCCCCGCTCCGCTCCGAACAGTTGAAGATGCTCCGCCCCGAAACCAACCCCCTCCTGCGCCACTGCGACTATGCGCTGTTTCTGCTGAAGGAAGGGCGCGAAACCGTGGGGCGTGTGGCCGCTTTCGTGGACCGTCTGGCCGTGGAGTACTGGGGCAAGCCCATCGGCTTCTTTGGCTCCTACGAGTGCCCTGACGATGGCGCGGCGTCGCACATGCTGCTGGACACGGCCAGCGACTGGCTTCGGACGCGCGGCATGGAGGCCATGCGCGGCCCCATCAGTTTCGCGTCCCAGGAATGGGGGGTCGTTGTCTACGGACACGAACACCCGCCCACCACCATGGCCCCGTACAATCCGCCCTACTACGGCGCACAGATGGAAGCCTATGGCCTGGCGAAGGCAAAAGACCTGCTGGTGTACGAGGCGGACGTGTCCAAGGGATACGTGATGCCGGAGCGGTACCTGCGCATGATGGACGCTGTGGCGGCTCGACATAATGTTACGATTCGCTCGTTGAACATGAAGCACTTCCAGGAGGATGCGAAGATTATCATGGACCTGAGCAATCTCTCCATCGGCGACAACTGGGGCTACTATCCAGTGACCGAGGCCGAGGCGGAGCAGATGGCTCGGGACCTGAAGCAGATTGTTCATCCGGAAGTGGTGCTCATCGCAGAGGTGGAGGGGCGGCCTGTCGGGTTCGCGCTGACGCTGCCCGATATCAACGTGCTGCTGCGAGGGCTGAACGGGCGCCTGTTCCCCTTCGGTTTCATCAAACTGCTGTGGGGCCTGCCGCGATTGCGCCAGTACCGCTTCTTCGGGCTGGGGGTGCACCCCGACTATCACGGCCTGGGCGTGGACTCGCTGCTGTATGCCCGCACGTGGCAACTGCTGGCCCCCAAACGGATTCGCATGGAGATAGACTACGTGCTGGAAGACAACATGCCCATGAACAACGCGCTGAAGCGCCTGGGCGTGACCCACATCAAGACGTATCGGGTGTACGAAGCAGCCATTAGCCGATAGCCGTTGGCCCCTAGCGAAAGACAAAAGGCCAAAGGCCAAAAGCCAAAAGCTAAAGGCCAGTGGCTCATTGGGAGGACTCCGTGACCAACATTCTCATCCGCAACGCAGACATCATTACTTTGAACGAGCAGGGCGACATCTTGACCGGTGCCGACCTGGCCGTGAGCGGGGGCAAAATCGCGGCCGTGGGACAGGCTCCGGAGAGTTTTCGCGCCGATGACATCGTGGATGGGCGGGGCAAGGTGGCCGCGCCAGGGTTCTTCAACGCCCACACCCACGCGCCCATGACGCTGGTGCGGGGCTGGGCCGAAGACCTGCCGCTGGACCGCTGGTTCAACGAGCGAATCTGGGTGGCCGAGTCGGCGCTGGAAGAAGAGGACGTGCGCTGGGGAGCCTATCTGGCCGCCGCCGAGATGATTCGCTCCGGAACCGTGGCCTTCGCCGACCACTACTTCTGGATGGACCACGTGGCCGAGGTGGTGAAAGAGAGCGGGATGAAGGCGAGCCTGGCCTGGTGCGTGTTCGGCCTCGGCGCAGACCAGGAGGTTGGCGGCACGACGCTGGCGCGCACCGTGGAGTTCGTCGAAAGGTGGCAGGGCGCGGCGGACGGGCGCATCCGGACCCTTCTCGGCCCCCACTCTCCCTACGTCTGCTCGCCGGAGTTCCTGGCGGAGGTGGCGGAGGCGGCGGCGAGTCTCGGCGTCGGCTGCCACATCCACGTCTCTGAGTCCCAGGCTCAGTTGGAGGCATCGCTGGCGGAGCATGGGGCGACGCCCATCGGATATCTGGCGCGCCTTGGCATCCTGGACCGGCCTGCCATCCTCGCCCACGCCATCTACCTGGGCGAGGGAGACATGGAGGTGCTGGTCGACAAGAAGGCCACTGTCGTCCAGTGCCCCAACTGCCACATGAAACTGGGCATGGGCACCACGCGCGTGCCGGATTTGCTGGCGGCGGGCGTCCGCGTGGCCCTGGGCACCGACGGCACGGCCAGCAACAACAACCTGGACATGCTGGAGGAGGTGCGGCTGGCGGCGCTGGCGCAGAAGCACGACCGCCGAGACCCGGAAGTCATGCCGGGTGACCTGCCCTTGCGTTTGGCCACCCAGGGCGGCGCGCTCGCCATGGGCTTCGAGGGGAGCGGCGTCATCGCTCCAGGCCATCCGGCGGATTTGGTGCTGTATGATTTCAACCGCCCGCATCTTCGCCCGCGGCACGACCTGGTGGCAAACCTGGTGCACGCGGCGCGGGCCGGGGATGTGACCGACGTCATGGTGGATGGCAGGTGGCTGCTGCGCGACGGCGAACTCCGGACGCTGGACGAGGAGCGCATTCTGTACGAAGCGGAGCGCCGCGCGTTTCGCATGGTCGGCAGCGAACTGAAACAGGTTCGCTCTTATCGGTTGTGAAGGAGACACTGGCCACCGGCCCCGCGCTGAAGGCCAGATAATAAGGGCCAGAGGCCAAAGGCTAAACGCTGCTATCGAGGAGGCAATGCAATGACGGGAAAAGCAGGACTGAAAGCGGGCTTGATTGGCGGGGGCGTGGCGGTGATTCTGACATTCACGCAACTCGTCCCTTGTTTGGGCTGCCTGACGGTTCCCTTGATGCTCCTGGCGTATGGGGTGGCGGGCGCTCTGGCAGCCTACTGGCTTCCGACGCCCCGCACGGCGGGCGACGGCGCGGCTGCCGGAGCCGTGGCAGGAGCGGTAGCGGGGGCGTTGGGTGGGCTGGCGTGGATGGGCGTGTCCGTTCTGATGTACTCCCAGATGGGCGGCGTAGACTACATTGTCCAGGCGCTGCCCCCTGAGGTTCTGCAGATGCTGCAGCAGTACGGGATTGACCCTTCTACGGCGTTCAGTTCGGGGATGTACACGGCCACGAGCGCGGTGTGCTGCGGCGTGCTGTCCCTGTCGGGCATCGGGTTGGGGGCGCTCGTCGGCGCGCTCTTCAGCATGGGCAAGGGCGAATCGAATTCTGGCGAGGGAGGTGACGTGATAGATGTTAGATTGGATTAGAGCACGGCGCAGCATACGGAAGTACACCGGCGAGCCGGTCACGGACGAGGAGATTCAGGCCCTGCTGGAGGCGGCCATGGCGGCCCCGTCGGCGTCCAACCGGCAGTCGTGGGAGTTTGTCGTGGTGCGGGATGCGGCCCTGCGCCAGCAATTGGCCGAGACGCACTCCTGGTCCCAGATGGCGGCGGATGCATCTGTGGTGTTCGTGGTGTTGGGCGACGAGCGAACCTCGGACCATTGGGTGGAGGACACGTCGGCAGCGACGGAGAATCTGCTCCTGGCGGCGACCGCTCTGGGGCTGGGCGGGGTTTGGATAGGCATCTACCCGCGACAGGAGCGGGAAGCCCACGTGCGGGCCGCGCTGAGCATCCCGGAGGGGAAGCGGGTGCTGTGCCTGGTGCCAGTGGGCCGCCCGGCGGAGCAGAAACCGCCGCGGACGCAGTTTGACGCCGCGAAGGTGCATTGGGAGCGGTATGGGGGGAGGGGGTAGAGCAGGCGGCCCGAACGAGTTCTTGTAGGGTGGGTTGGCAACCCGTCCGTGTTTGCCGCCGCATTCTTGGACAGATTGCCAATCTATCTCACGAGCACCGCGGGATTGCAGGTCATGGGTGCACGGTGGCACGGCTTGCTGAGCGGAGGAGGGCTCCCCGAGCCGTGACATCGGATAGGAAATGTGATATAGTGTGAGCAACGAACTTCTCGTCCAGAGCAAGAAGCATCAAGACCACCACACACTCTAAGGAGGACACAATGGTCGACCAAACTCAGTACGCTGCTCGTCTGGAGATTGACTATCCAGAGAAATTGGACAGGTTCACAACCTTCTTCCGGCTTCTCTGGATTATTCCCATCGCTATCATCCTGGGCCTCATCTCAGGGGCTGGCGAGACGGTGACCTACACAGTTGTCGTCAATCAAGCTGGACAGATTATCGAAAGAACTCGAGACGCATCCGGTGGACTCGCGGGAAGCCTCTTTGTGGCCATCGGCTTGCTGATTGTCTTTCGACAGCGGTATCCGCGCTGGTGGTTCGACTTTTCTCGCGAGTTGACCCGCTTTTCGTACAGAGTCGGCGCCTATTTTCTTCTGCTCACCGACCAGTATCCCTCGACCGTCGAGGAGCAATCTGTCCACCTGGAACTCGACTACCCCGACGTGAAGGCCGACCTGAACAGGTGGCTGCCCCTGGTCAAATGGTTCCTTGCGATTCCGCACTATATTGTGCTGTTCTTTCTCGCCATTGGGGCCTTCTTTGCAGCGGTCATCGCCTGGTTCGCCATTCTGTTCACGGGTCAGTATCCGAGGGGTCTGTTCGACTATATTGTAGGGGTAGGCCGGTGGGGCCTGCGGGTCGAGGCGTATGCAGCGCTGTTAGTGACGGACCAGTACCCACCGTTCAGCCTGAGTTAGCTTGCGCCGGGTATGGAAACCTGGCCTACGGGCTGACAGTCGCTCTCAGGACGTCATTGCGAGCCCCCAAAGGGGGCGAAGCAATCTCCTGACTTGTTCTTGGGGATTGCTTCGGGCGCTTCGCGCCCTCGCAATGACCCTCTCCGCAAAACTGTCAGGTAGCCAGATTGGCAATTTGCGCGGACAAGTTGCCAACTTGTCCTACATGCTTCGGCTGCGTCAGGTATGGAAACCCGACCTACGGGCTGCCGAGTTGCTGTAGGATGGTTGGCAGCCCGTCCGCGTTTGCCGTCGCGTTCTTGGACAGATTGCCAATCTATCCTACGAGCTGCGGGCTACTACCGCTCGAATATAGTCTCCAGCGCGTTTTCCGGCGCGCCCTTGCCCAGGGCAACCATCAGGCCGATGCGCGCCTTCTGCCCGTTGAGACCGCGGGCAAAGTAGGCTCCGGCGGCCCTGTTGTCTTTGTACGCCCCCGCGTAGCCATACTGGTCGTAGATGCGGCCGCTGGGGCAGCGGCTGGCAATCACGACGGTAGCGCCTCTGGAGACGGCGTGGCTGATGCCGGGGAGCCACCACGGGGGAATGCGCCCGCCGCCGAGGGCTTCTATCACGATGCCTTTGGCGCCCGCGTTCACGGCACAGCGAAGGAGGTCGTCCTCCATCCCCACGCCCAGTTTCAAGAGGGCCACCTTGGGTTCCAGCGCGTCGCAGAGGACAGTCTTGTGCTGGATGCGGTAGGCGATGACCACCCGGTCTGGGTCGGCGCGGCCGATGGGGCCCCAGCCGGGGGATTGGAACGTGCCCAGGGCAAGAGTGTGCATCTTGGTGGCGTAGCGGGCGGTGTGGATTTCGTCGTTCAGGACGAGCAGCGTGCCCAGGGCGCGAGCGCGCGGTTCTGCGGCGACCCGTATCGCGTCCTCCAGGTTGGCCAGGCCCTCGTAGCCCACGTCGGAGGCCGTGCGCATGGCTCCGGTGACGGCGATAACCTTGTCGCTGGGAATGGTCAGGTCCAGCAGAAAGGCCGTTTCCTCCAGAGTGTCCGTGCCGTGCGTGACGACCACCCCGTCCACGTCTGCGTCCTGCACGGCGGCCATCGCACAGGTGCGAATCTTCCACAGGAAATCCAGGGTGAAGTGGGCACTGGGCAGGTTGCAAATCTCCTCTACCGCGATATCAGGGAGGCCCGGAGAAAGACGGCTGCTCAGTTCGGCGCCAGTCAGGGTGGGTACAGCGCCCTCCTCCGGCACGGCCTTCTGCATGGCAATGGTGCCGCCTGTGCTCAGGATTCGTATTTTGCCCACGGCCTTCGGCTCCTTTCTCTGGGTGGCTCTCAGGCTTTTGCCTCTACCTGGTCCAACTGCATGGAGAGGACTTTGGACACGCTGTCGGCTCCCATGGAAACGCCGTAGATGGTGCGCGCCGCCTCGATGGTGCCCCGGTTGTGGGTAATCACGATGAACTGCGTCGTCTCCGCCAGTTCTTCCAGGACGCCACGGAAGCGCCGCACGTTGGATTCGTCCAGCATGGCGTCCACCTCGTCCAGGAAGCAGAACGGGGTGGGGCTGACCCTCAGGATGGCGAAGATGAGCGCCACGGCGGCGAGGGAACGCTCCCCGCCTGACAACAGCGCCAGGCTCTGGGTCCGCTTCCCCGGCGGGCGGGCGATGATGTCCACCCCCGATGTCATCGGCGATTCCGGCTCGGTGAGCACCAGCCGGGCCGTGCCGCCGCCGAAGAGGCGGCTGAAATATGCCGTGAACTGCTCGGCAACCGCCTCGAAGGTCTCCGTAAACTCCTGGTGCATGATGGCGTCCAGTTCCCCGATGGCGGTTCGCAGGGACTTGGCGGCTTCCTGCAGGTCCTCCGACTGGGTCACGAGGAACCGGTGGCGCTCTGATGTCTCCGCGTATTCGGCGGGCGCGGTGGGGTTGATTGCGCCGATGCGGCGAACCTGTCCCCGCAGTTGGCGCATCTGCTTCTCCAGGTTGGGGGGCAGGGTGTCCACAACCGGCAGCGAACTCACGATGGGGCGAAGCGGCAGCGGTGGCTGCGTTTGCAGGCCCTCGGCCGCTTCCACGTCTATCAGACCGAGGTCGGCCTCTATCTGCCGCTTCAGGGAGGCCAGTTCATCGCGACGGCGCTCCATATCCAGCAGCGCGCGGTTGTGGTTCTGCTCCGCCTCGCGCAGCACCGTGCGCTCCTGGCGAATGCTCTCCTCGCGCTCGAAATAGTCGGTCTCAATCTGTGACAGCCGCTCTTCCGCCGGGCGGATGCGGCCATTGACACTTTCCAGTTCTTCTGCCTGGGTCTCGGCCTGCCGAAGCAGTTCTTGCTCCGTCGCCTCCAGGCGGTCGCGCTCGTCCTGGAGCGCCTGAATGCGGCTGTGGCGCGCGGCCAGTTGGCTTTCCAATTGGGCCAGCGACTCACGATGGCTGCGCATGATGGCCTTCTGGCTCTCTACGTTCTGCTCGGCAAGAGAGACGGCAGCCTTCGCCTCTGCCAGCGGGACGGCAAGGCTGTCGGGAAGGTCTGCCATTTCGGAGCGCAGTTCCATCAGACGTTCCTGGGTCTGCTGTTCCTGCTCCGTAAGGGACTCAATCTCGCCTTCCATTTGGCGCTGCTTGCCGCTAAGAGCATCCAGCGTCTCAGCCGCCTGCAGAATCAGGTCATGCCTCCATTCCAATTCCTGGGCGCGCTTGTCCACCTCGCGCTGGCGCTCGGCCACCGAGTCGCGCAGAGAGGCTTCTGTCTCAGCCAGGGCTTCGAGGTCGTGCTGGTGCCTGTCGCAGGCGTCCTGGGCAGCCTTCTGTTCCGCAGCAGTGGACGCCAGACGCTTCTCAGCCTCTGCGCGGCTATGCGCCAGGTCGCGCAGGGAATCTGACAGTTCGTTCTGCTCGCGACGACGCGACAGCAGGCCGAGGGCCTGTTCGTTTTCTGCCCCGCCGGAAACCGCGCCCGTTGACCGGAGCAGTTCCCCTTTCCGGGTCGCAATTTGGAACGAGCCGGCCATCCCGCTGTACAGAGCGCGTGCCGCGCCCATATCCTCCACGATGAACGTGCGGCCGAGCAGCAGGGCCACGGCTGGCCTGATGTGCTCCGGCGCTTCGACCAAGCGGGCTGCAATCCCCACAAGTCCGGGCGAGGGCTTCGGGTTCGGAGGCTCAGGCACCCGCAGACTGTCCAGCGGAAGAAAGGTCGCGCGCCCCGCGCCTTCTCGGTACAAATACTGAATCGCCTCTTCCGCGTGGTTCCAGGTCTCGGTGACGATATCCTGGAGGTGAGACCCCAGCGAGGCTTCGATGGCGCTCTCCAGTTCCGGCGGAATGCGGATGTATTCGCTCAACGTGCCCAGGATGCCCTGCAGTCGGCCCTGTTGCGCCGCCGTCAGCACGCCCCGGGTGCCGCTCTGCAGGCCCGCTCCGTCTGCCTGCATCTGTTGAAGCGTCTCCAGCCGCCCGGCGATGCTGGCTTCCTCTTCGCGGATGCGGGCCAATTCCTGCTCGATGTCTCGCGCGCGGCTCTGGCAGGTCTGCACCGTTTGTCGGGCTTCACCGAGAGACGCTTGCAGTTGCCCTGCCTGGGTCACACTGTCGACCAAGCGACTCTCCGCCGAGCGGTGCTCTTGCTGGAAGGCGATCAACCGGGTCTCCTGCTCAGCCACAGTCGCCTCCAGCTGGGTTTTCTCCTCCTCCTGCTCGCTGCGGCGCTCGGCCAACTGGGTGAGACGGTTCTTGCGGTCGGCCAGTTGGGTCGTCAGGTCGAACAGGCGGTTTTGCGCAGAAGTCATCCGAGCAAGCATCTGCTCTCTGGTGGCTTGTTGGGCCTGGCCCCGGCTTTCCAGACCGTGCAGGTTGGCGCGAGCCTGCTCCAATTCGTCGGCGAGCGCGTGCAGGCGGACTTCCGCGTCTTCGGTGCGCTCCGCCTGAGCGTTCCGGCTGATCTTCAGCGGAGCGATGTCTTCTTGCGCCTCGCTGAGTTGCTGGCCGATGAGGCGCGAGCGCTCCTGGATGACCGCCAACTCTCGCTGCACGCGCTCCATCCGGGAATGGAGGTCTCCGCTGGCCTTGTGCCAGTCGGCCAGTTGCTGGCGAAGGGTCAAGCGTTCGGCCCGCAGGTTTGCCGACTGGTCTTCTGCGGTTGTCGAGCGGGTCTGATGCTCGCCGAGCCGCTGCCGTGCCCCGGTAAGCCGCTCACGCGCTTCTTGCAGCGCCCTGACGCCCCTGCGCCAGTGGTAGCCGTACCAGGTCTTGAGCAGGTCTTCCAGGTCCTTGTTCAGCGAGTCGGCGATTTCCGCCTGCTTCGCCTGGCGTCGAAGGGTTTTCAGGCGTGGCTCGATTTCCGCAACAATGGCCTTGACGCGCAGAAGGTTCTGCTTGGTGGATTCCAGTTTGGAGATGGCGGCGGCGCGCTTGCTCTGGTAGAGAGTGATGTTGGCCGCTTCCTCGAAGAGCGTGCGCCGCTCCTCCGGGCGGAGGGACAGGGCGGCATCGATGTGCCCCTGCCCGATGACGATGGAACTCTTCTTCACCAGGCCGCTCTTGGCCAGGAGTTCGGACACGTCCTTCAGCCGCACGCGGCTCCCGTTCAGGTAGTACTCGTTTTCACCGGAGCGGTAGGCGCGGCGAGAAACGGTGACCTCGGAGAAGTCCAGCGGTATCCAGCCGTCGGAGTTGTCCAGGGTGAGGCTTGCCTGGGCCATACCGACGCGGGCACGCTGCGTGCTGCCGTGGAATATCATGTCTTCCGTGCGCTTGGCCCGCAGGAGGCGGTAACTCTGCTCGCCTAGAACCCATCGGACGGCGTCGGCAATGTTGCTCTTTCCGCTGCCGTTGGGACCGACGATGGCCGTGATTCCATCGGTGAACAGGAAGTCGGTCTTCAGGGCAAACGTCTTGTATCCCTGGAGTTCCAGTTTCTTGAGACGCAACCCACCCTCCCCCGGATTCGCACTTCAGACGGGGTGGAGTATACCGTGAAAGGGGTGTGATGTCAATCGGTGGCGAGGGCGGATTCGGTTGCGTCTTGCGTGGTGCGCGCTATCCCACAATGGCTCCCAGGGTGAGCAGGGTGAACGAGATGAGCATGTAGGCCGACGCGAATTTGAAGAGGCGCCAGTTGTTCTTTTGCGAGGGGCGAATCAGCGAGGCAAGCGCCAGGCTCACCAGGGCGATGCCGAGGACGGCCAGCGCCGCCAGTGCAGGGATGCTGGCGGACAGGAGAATGCCGGCCAGAATCAGCGTGGCCACGTTGGCGACGGTGGCGGCGGCAATCAGCCGGTAGGTGCTCGGAAAGCCGAATCTATTGGGCCAAACGGGTACGCCAGCCTGCTCGTACTCGTCGGCATGCTGCATGGACAGGGACAGGATGTGAGATGGAATCCACAGCAGCACGGCGAGACCCAGCAGAACGCCGACGACGTCTACGTGCCCCAGGGCCAGCGTCCTGCCGGCGAGAGCTGGCATGCCGCCGGACAACCCGCCCCACAGAATCGAGAAAGGAGTGCGCCGCTTGAGCCAGAGGGTGTAGACCCCGAAGTCCAGGGCGTATCCCAGTGTGACGATGAGGCCGAAGAGCGGCTGGAGCCACCACGCCAGAAACAGCCCAGGTATGGACAGCGAGAGGCCGAAGGCGAGAGCCGTCTGTGGTGACAGCCGCCCGGAGGGAAGTGGGCGGCCGCTCGTTCGGCTCATGGCGGCGTCTACGCTGCTGTCGAACACCATGTTGAGCACGGTGCAGCCGCCGATGGTGGCGAACAATGCCAGGGTCCCCAACGCCAGTTCGCCCCAACGAATCGCGCCGGGCAGCGTGAGGGCATAGGCGCTGACCCCCGTGACAAGCAGAAGAACCGTTTGCCGCATCTTCAGCAAGGAGAGCAGGTCTCTGACAAACGTCCGTCTGGGCGATGGAAGGGCGAGCGATTGCGATTTGTTCAGGTCAGGCATGGAAATGTCCCCTGGCGTTCTCGACGGTATGACCTCGGAAGAAGGCAACGAGAATGCTCCACTTGACTAAATTGCCATCTTGATTCTATCACGATTGCGTACTCTCGGATGTAGCCAACGTCACGCGGGCAGCGTGACGAAGGCGCGCTACGTGCGTGAGGAAGGTTCTCTGTCCCGCGAACGCTCCCTTTCCAGGCGGCCCAGAGCGGCCTGAGCGGCCTTCTGGGCGGCGGCCTGCTTGCTTCGCCCCTTTCCCCTGCCGCAGACCTCGTCGTTGACCAACACGTCCACCGTGAACCTCTTGGCGTGGTCAGGGCCCTCTTCCCGTACTGTGACGTAGGTGGGCGTCACCTGATAGCGGGCCTGGGTCCACTCCTGGAGCAGGCTCTTCGCGTCGCGGACGTCCTGCTCGCCCAAGACGTGGTGGAGTTCGGACTGCATCAGCGGGACAACCCAGGCCTGGACGGAGGCAATGCCGCCATCCAGGTAGAAAGCGCCCACCAGGGCTTCGAAGGCCGCGCACAGGTTGTGGGCGCGGTGGCGTCCGCCGCTGTCTTCTTCGCCTTTGCCCAGGAGCAGGTGCTGTCCCAAATTCACCCGTTGGGCCAGCCTCGCCAGCGTCTCCTCGCGGACCAACAGCGCTCGAAG
>Ga0315554_1001235_pt1 | contig 15059 bp, 12 predicted proteins | sample SalMarSW160370MG_FD_202114 | JGI IMG/M metagenome (GOLD analysis project Ga0315554, IMG submission 202114) | Salt marsh sediment microbial communities from the Plum Island Ecosystem LTER, Massachusetts, United States - Salt Marsh Sediment SW1603-70 ... | reverse complement strand
ATAATCCTCGATGAATTTATATCTACGGATGCTGCGCTGGGTGAAGCCTTACTGGAAAATACTGGTAGGAGGTATTCTGGTGTCCTTAGTGTTTGTTGTCTTTAATAGTGCTTCTGTCTGGTTGACGGCTTCCTTTGTTAATGTCATTTTTCCCCAGGAGCACCAACAGGTAATCCAAAAAAGTAAGCATGCCTCTCCGAAGACGGCCCTTGAAGAAAAACTCGATCTGAATACCAAGATAAAAAACCTTACGAACAAACTGCTGATTCGTGAAAATCCTTTGACTTCCTTGAAAATTTTATGTCTTATGATTTTTACCACATTCTTATTGAAGAACGTATTCTTTTACATCAAAAATGTTGCATTGGGGTTTGTTCAGTTAAAGTTGATTACCGACCTGCGGAATGCGCTTTACAGTCATTTTCACCATTTGTCGCTATCCTATTTTCATCGCAAGAGAGGGGGTGAGTTACTCTCAATAACCTTGAACGATGTAGGTGTAATGCGACGGGCATTTACGGTAAGTTTTGATAAACTCTTAGTCGAACCAATCAATATTTTAATGTTTTTTATTCTGCTTTTTATCATCTCCTGGAAATTAACTCTCCTGGCAGTTGTCATTTTACCGCTCTCCTTTATCACTATTTCCAAAGTTGGGCAGAGTATCCGACGAAAGTCGCTACGCTCCTCAAAAAAAATAGCCGGCATAATGGCGATTCTGAGTGAAACGATTCAAGGTATCCGGGTCGTGAAAGCCTTCGCTATGGAAGCTTTCGAAAAGCGGCGTTTTTTCCAGGAGACCGAGAAATATTTTCAAATCTTGTTCAAGCGTAAAAAATTGCAAACGATCTCGACGCCATTAAATGAAGCCCTTGGGGTGGTTGTTGGTGTTGTTCTGCTGTGGATTGGTGGTTCCCTTGTGCTTACCGGAAAGGGCCTTGAAGTTGAAGATTTTATTCGGTTTATTATCCTCCTTTTTGCAATTTTAAATCCGATCAAGTCCTTGAATACCGTTAATGTGGATATACAAGAGGGCATGGCTTCGGCTTTGCGGGTCTTCTCGATCCTGGATGAAAAGTCGGACATTGTCGAATGTCAGAATCCGCTTAAAATTGAAAATTTTGGGAATACTGTCCGGTTTGAACATGTTTCATTCCGCTATGATGCCGCAGCTGATTATGTTCTCAATGATATTGATTTGGAAGTACATAAGGGGGAAATTTTGGCGATTGTCGGACACAGCGGAGTGGGAAAATCTACCCTGGTGGATCTGATTCCCCGTTTTTATAATCCGACGGAAGGGCAAGTTAAGATTGATGGCAATGACATTAAGACTTTGACATTATCCAGTTTGCGCTCTTTAATGGGCATTGTAACGCAGGAGACGATTCTGTTCAATGACACGATCTTTAATAATATTGCTTATGGTTTGGAAAATGCCGATCCGCAGCAGGTGATCGCTGCCGCTAAGGCAGCTAATGCCCTGGAATTTATCAATGAGTTTCCCGAAAAATTTGAGACCACTATTGGTGATCGAGGTACGCGTCTTTCGGGTGGTCAGGCACAGCGGGTTGCGATTGCCCGTGCCCTGCTGAAAAATCCACCGATTCTGATTTTGGATGAAGCGACCTCGGCTCTGGATACCGAGTCGGAACAAAAGGTACAGGCGGCAATTGACAATTTGATTAAGGATCGAACCGTGTTCGTAATTGCCCATCGCCTGGCAACAATTCAAAATGCGACCAAAATAATTGTTCTTGATAAAGGACGGATTGTGGAATCAGGTACTCACCAGGAATTATTAGATAAAAACGGCTTGTATCGCTATTATTATGATATTCAGTTTAAACTCAATAATCTCGATAGTTAGAATAAATTTTGATGAAAACGTCAATTCGAATTGTATTTGATGCCTATCATCTTTATCATCTGCCTCAATTTGATCCGGTGATTGATAAAATGATTCAGGATGACCGGTTTGAAGTTTTCCTGACGACTTCACCGGAAACCGAACCACAAGAATATAATCTAACGAAGGAGATAATTGAAGCAAGAAATTGCCCACTTATTCTTGTCGATGATGAACACGAGCGGGCTCAAAAAATCAAAGCGCTTACGCCTGACGTGTTTATTTGTGGTTGGTCGCGCTATCCGATTGAGGAAATGGTTCCCGACTCGACCATCGTAGGAATGATTTATCACGGGATTGGGGTCAAACCTTCCTATTGGCGGGATAACAGCAGTCGCCTGAATGTCCGCTTTGTCGAGGGACCTTTCCGCATAAGACAGTTGTGCGAAAAGGGTATCCGAACTGACCTGGAGCTAACCGGATTTCCCAAAATTGATCCCCTTTTTAATGGGCAAATTGGTACCCAGCAAGAGCTGCTGCAAGATCTTGGACTCGATCCCGAGCGTAAAACGATTCTTTATGCGCCGACATTTTATCCCAGTAGTTTTGAAATTTTTTGTGAAAAATTACCACTCCAGTGCACCAAATATAATCTCATTATTAAATTGCATCAATGGTCTTATTTTAGGGAAAGATTCAGCGGGGTCAATTTACGAAGGCATATAAAGTTACTAAATAAGGTCAAACGTAACTTTCCAGAAGTTGCGATTATTGAGTCCCGGCATTATAATATCGTGGATTTGTATCGGGCGGCGGATGTCCTGATAACGGAAGCCTCCTCGACAATTTACGAAATGATGGCCGAGCGAAAACCGGTGATTGTCTGTGATTTTTATAAAAAGAAAATCGGTCATCATCTTCTCCCGGACCGAATATATCTCAGACGTCTGGATGCCGATATGTGTAGTAATCGAACCGATTTTTGTTATCACATAGAAAAACCGAATGATTTATCCGGGGTTTTGGATAAATGTTTTAATACCCCCGATCCTTTTGAGAAAATCCGGGAAGAATATATAAGCGAAATGTTATATAAGCTCGATGGAAAATCGGCAGAACGAATATGCATGGCAATCCTGAACCGGATAAAGTAGAAGGCTTACAACAGTGACGATGAATAACGGAATTTATTATTTTGCCTTTAAGCCCAATCAATTTACCACAATTGCCCCGCTCTGGGAGAAAATTGGTGGTACCTTTTTGACCTGGGAAATTGTGCGGAATCGCTTCGGACGGGTGTGGCCAGTCAAAGAGTGGAAAACCAAATTTTTCCCAAGGAGACGGAATCTCGAACCTATATTTAAACAGCTCCAAAACCTTTTCCCGAGATGTGATTGTCAGGGTATCAGACATCATTATTTAGGACCTTTTCCGGCTGACCTCAAAACGCTGATATGTACTTCGCTTTGGCCGATACCGCCACTAGAAGAACGAGCATTTCCAACTTTCCAGTTTTATCATGGTGTCAGTGATAAACGCTACAAGCTGGGGGGTTCTCGTCGAGAATTTCCGCCGCTTTTGGGCAATTGGGATTTTTGGATGTTACCCGGTGAAAAAGAGCGTCAAAAGCTGTTGTCCGCCGCTCAGGAAGCGGGAATCAATTTGCGACCTGAGCAGCTGGTCAAGATCGGTTACTTGCGATTTGACAAAATAATCAACCGCCAATACAATCGGGATGAAATCAAAAGTCGGGCAGGAATTCCGGATAACGGACGGTTGAACATTCTCTATGCCCCGACCTGGTGTTGGGGTGGAGGTACACTGAAGAGCCACTTCCAGGAATTTTGTAATCGGATACCTGAGAAATATAACCTTATCATCCGCAATCATATTAATGATTCTAACTTTTTGCCGGTAATTAAGCGTCACTGTCAAGAAAATAATCTGCAAAATGTCTATTTTGTAGACGACCGTTGCATGAATTTTAACGACAATATGATCATCGCCGACCTCCTAATTACCGATTCCAGCTCGGTCTCATACGATTTCCTAATAATGGATCGTCCAATCATTTTCAATAAATTAGTCAGTGAAGACGTCCGCCCCGCAGATTACTTGTATGATAACCGGCGCTGCGGTTTTCAGCATGATATTGAAAAAGACGATATCATGAAGCTCATCGAGGCGAGTTTTGCTACTGATCAATTCAAAAGTCAGATTCGCGAGGTTCGTGAAAACTGTTTCTATTTTCTTGACGGGAAAGCGACTGACCGGGCAATTGAATTTATTAGTAAAGTATTAACAGAAGGGAAGTTTTAGGTTAATTTAATTTGGATTTGGATGTCTTAAAGAGAGGTTGTAATGAAAGCAGTAATTCTTGCTGCCGGTTCTGCCCGGCGTCTATCACCGCTAACCGATAACACTCACAAATGCCTGCTGCTGATTGGCGAAAAGAGTATCCTTGAGCATCAGCTTGACGCGCTCGATTATTATGGGGTTCCCGAGGCAGTCATTGTAGTCGGTTTTCTAAAAGAGCAAATCATCGAAAGATTTGGCCGGCAGCATAAAAATATTGCCTTGACCTATATCGAAAATCCCGATTATGCTACAACCAATACGGTCTATTCCCTCTATCTTGCCCGGGATTATTTCCAGGGCAGTGATTTTCTGTATTTCAATGCCGATGTTGTTTTTCATCGTTCGCTGATCGGTCGTTTATTACTCTCGCAATTTTCCACCGCTATGGGTGTCGAAGTAAAACAATGTGGGGCCGAGGAAGTCAAAGTAACTGTCAGTGCCGACCATCGGATTCTGCGAATTGGCAAAAAATTGCCTCCTAAGGAATGTCTGGGTGAGTTTGTGGGCATAGCCAAATTTGGTGCCTCAATAACGAGTGATTTTATCGCCGGTTTGAAAGCGGTTATTGATGAAGGTGAGAAGATGGCATTTTTTGAAAAGGGCGTAGACAGAATTCTCGCAAAACACCAGTTATACTATGAAGATGTCAGCGATATTCCGGTAATTGAAATAGATTTTCCCGAAGATCTGGAGCGAGCTCGCAAACAGGTTTTACCTAAAATCGTTGCCATGAATGAGAATTAATCGAATTTGAATCGAATCTTGAACAAAATCCGCGTATTATTTGAAATCCATCATCTTTATTACCTGCCGCAGTTTTTGCCAGTCGCGCAAGCAATGGAAAGAGAAGGTAGTTTTGAGGTATATTACTCTGCTTATATTGACAAGGCTCGGCGCGATCAGCAATTGATAAAAAAGGCTATCCTGACCTTTTCCGAAAATTTTATTGATGCTGATAATGAGAAGGCGCGCCGGGCTAAAATTTTATCCTTAAATTTTGATGTCACATTTTTTGGGAAAAGTGCGCATGCCGACGAATACTGCTCAGCTGACACTCTTGCCGTGTTGTTATATCATGGAATTGGCGTAAAATCCTGCTACTACACCGATTATCATCCCCGGATCAATGTCCGTTATGTTGAGAGCCAGTACCGCTACGATGAGTTAAAACATAGAGGTGTAACAACTGAGCTGGTCGTCAGTGGTTTTCCGAAACTCGATTTGCTTTTCGAAATTCAAGATAATAAACCAACGTTGACTATACCAGAGCTTGATCCTGAGAAACCGACAATATTATATGCGCCAACCTTTTATCCGGCTTCGATTGAAGTATTTGGCGATTCATTGGCTGAATTGACCGCAGGCTGCAACTTGATTGTCAAATTGCACCACTTTTCCTGGCTGCTGAAAAAGTATCGTCGTCACTCTGGGTTAATGCAAAATATGTCTGAAAAATATGCCCATGTTCATTTAATTCCACCTGAGCAATATAACATTGTTCCGCTATATAAAATTGCCGATTTGTTGCTTACTGAGGCGTCCTCAACGGCTTTTGAATTTCTGGCTACAGGTAAGCCGGTGATCGTCTGTGATTTTTACCATTTACGCCTGAAGCATCGGCTTTTCCATCGCGCGTTTCGGAAAAGGAGGCTGGATACAGAAATATTGCCGCTGCTCGATTTTGCCGATCATATCGAGATGCCTCAGCAATTGCCCGAGGCAATCCAGGAAGCTATCACAAAGTCGGCGAAATATCGGCAAAGGATTGTCGGGAAAGCCGAATTTTTTATGGGGAACCTGGATGGCAAGGCAAGTCAACGAATTGTGCAGGATCTATTAACCCGGTTCAAGTGACAGATGCGACGTTATTTATATTTTATCACCAAAGCATATTCGATCAGCGTTTGCCAGGCACTGAGGGCGGAAATCCAGCGATCCGGGAAGGGTGAGTCGTTAGCCTATATTCCGAATTCGTTGGAAAAATACAGTTCACAGCTCGGCGATTATACTACTTCAATCAAGGAGGCAATTCAGTTCAAGCCGGAAATCGTCTTTGTACCGGGAAACGTCGTGCATGATAAAATCCCCGGTCTGAAAGTTCAGGTCTTCCATGGTTTGTGCGAGGAAAAGGGCGGGCATTATAAAATTACCGGGTTTTTCGATCTCTATTGTACCAGTGGTCCACTGATAACTAAAAAATATCAAGCTCTGGCTGAGCGATATCGGTATTTCAGCGTCCTTGAAACCGGCTGGCCAAAAGTCGACCTGATTCTCGAGCCTGTAGTGCGAGACGAGATTATCGCGAAGTATGGGTTAAAAGCAGAACATAAAATCATCCTTTACGCTCCGACTTTCAGCCCAAAGTTCAAGTCCTCGCAAAAATTATTACCACAATTGAAATCCCTGGTCAAGCCGAATGAAACCTGGATCATTAAATTCCACGACCTGATGCCACTTGCTGATAAGCGCCAATTTCAAGAGTTAAACTCCGAACAGATAATAATCTGGGATGATCCTGATAGCATTCCGCTGCTTCAGGTTGCCGATCTACTGATTTCCGACACTTCATCAATTGTATATGAATTCATCTTGCTCGATAAGCCGGTTATCACGATTGATGCCCGGATTCGTTTGGAGAAGGGAATTAATCTCACCGATTTAGCTCAACTACGTGCGGCAATTGACCGTTCTCTGGCACAGCCGGATGAATTTGGCAGCGGGCGTCGAGCGGTTTTAAAGGAAATTCAGCCTTACAATGACCGCCAGAATGCGGCCCGGGTCATTGCCGCTGCTGAGTCAGTATTAGCTTCAAATGCCAGTCGGGATCTAAAAAGGAAGCCGCTGAATCTCTACCGTAAATTCCAGGTTCGCAAAGATTATCACTAACAGGGATAAAATATGAAAAAGACCTCTTACACCGGACCGCCAATCAGTCGCTACTATTTTGAAGGATTAATAAACAAAGGCTGGATCATTGAATATGCGCTTGAAGTTTTCAAGCGACACCCCAATGTCGTGGCTTTGCTTGAATTGGAAATCGGAAACAGATTTCAGAAGGTAATTGTCAAGAATTTCGGTTGGCGGAACAACATTTCGATCATCTTGAGTCCCTGGATGCGTTCACGGGCGCAGAAATCGTGGGATGCCTCGCACTGGCTGCTTGAAGCAGGCGTGCCAGTTCCCAAACCCCTGGCTGTCTTTACACAACGTCAAGCGGGATTTATTGTAAAAAATTATTTGATTACCGAGTATATAGGGAAGTTTCAAACGGCCAGAAGAATTCTGCGCAACGAAATCGTGGAGTTGGAAATTAAGCAGCTAATTACCAGTAAGATGGCTGAAATGGTTGCCAGAATGCATCAGGCAAACCTGATCCATCATGATTTGACCATGGGCAACTTTCTGGTTAAAAATGATAATTGTGAGCAAATTTATCTGGTTGACTTAAATCGTCTGGAAAGGAAGTCGCGGCTGTCTACTTCGGAGAAGATGGCGGATATTGCCAAAATCAATCTCTGCCGCTGTCAATTGAATGAAGAACATGATAATTGTCTTTGGCGTTTTTTCCTTCAGCAATATGATGCCCCTCAATTTGAACGTAATTTTAAAGCTCTGAAGAAGGCAATTTGTAAAAACCAGCTCCGTCACCAGGTCAAGCAAATTAAAAACGTAAAAGGATAAGAAAGTTGAATCGGCTATTGACCTTGCTGTTCTATTTTTTAATTGGATTAATCCCATTATCAGCAAGGGCTCAGTCTGACATTCCTTTCGCGATCGGAGAGAAACTGACTTATTCTGCCTGGTTTAATTTTATTCAGGGCGGTACGTCTAGTCTGGAAATTATTGGAATGGAAAAAGTAAGCGGTATTCAAACCTACCATGTTCGTTCGATAACTGCATCCAATCCGTTTTTTGATAGATTGTATAAAGTCCGGGATCAGATGGATTCATGGCTGGATGGAGAAGGTTACTATTCGCACAAGTTTAGCAAATCGTTGCGGGAAGGACGGTATCGGAAAAAGTATGAAGTCGAATTTAATTATCAGGAAGGTATAGCCGTCTCCGCTTCGAAAATCTCAAAAATTCCCACCCTGACTCATGATGGTCTTTCAATGTTTTATTATGTCCGAACTTTGGAACTTAATCTGGGTGATACCATCCCGATCAATTGTTTCGATAATGACTCATTGCGACCTTTTATTATCAAAGTTGAGAAAATCGAGATGGTCGAGACACCATTCGGAGAGATTAAATGCTTTGTCCTGGCACCTGATTCCGATACCAGAAAATTATTTAAGCAAAAAAATCAGGTCGTAATCTATCTCAGTACCGATAGACGGAGAATTCCGGTAATGATTTCTAGTGATGCGCGCTTCGGTTCACTGGTGCTAAAGCTGGAATCTATAAATACACGGTAAAAATTAGTGATGGATATTCATCCAGCGGATATTCCTGCCAGATATCCCGTTGAAAATGCTGCTTGCAGATTGTAGCCACCGGTATCGGCATTGATATCCAGAATTTCTCCGGCAAACAATAGACCTTTAATTAGTCGTGACTCCATCGTCCGGGAATTGACCTCTTTGAGATCAATTCCACCGGCAGTAATGATTGCCTCTGTGATTGGTCGTGTTCCGGTAATAGTAAACCGGAAATCTTTGAGCCAATTCCGTAGTCGCTGACGTTCGGTAGTAGTAATATTACTTGCTAATTTACTTCTTGAAATTCCTGTCTCATCAATGCAAACCGGGATGAGTTTGGCAGGGAGGAGGGATTTAAGCAGAGTGTGATATTGCTGCTTGCCGTGTTGCTGGAATTCGCGCAATAAGCGAGTTTCCAGTTTTTGCTGATCCAGTGCCGGTTTGAGGTCAAGAGCAATTTCGACTTTGGCATTTTGCTCCAGAGCCGTGACGACTCTGCCCGATAGTGTCAAAATTATTGGCCCTGAAAGACCAAAGTGGGTGAAAAGCATTTCACCGAATTCTTCGGCTTGTTTTTTACCATTAACTAATAAAGAGGCTTTTACGTTTTTTAGACTAAGTCCCTGAAGGCGTTGAGCTGTGTTTCCGGCAGTTACCAGTGGAACCAGAGCTGGTCGAACTGGAATTATTCTATGACCAGATTCCTGAGCCAGGCGGTAGCCATCGCCGGTAGCGCCGGTCAGCGGATAACTCATACCGCCGGTGCAAAGAATTAAGGATTTACATGGATAGGATTTATTTCCCTGTGGAGTTGCAACTTGAACACCTGTTATTTGAGTATTTTGAATTTCCAACTTTGTAACTCGGTGATGATTTCGTAGCTGAGCTCCAGTGTCATTCAGCCAGTGAATCAAAGCATCGGTGACAGCTGGTGCACTAACACGCTCCGGAAAAATCCGCTTGCCGCGTTCGACAATAGTAACAATCCCAATTCGGTTCAGAAATTCGCGCAGCTCATTTACGAAAAAGCCGTAAAAAGCTGGTTTCAAAAAGTTGCCACCTTTGCCAAAGTGGCGAAGAAAATCTTCGATCGTTGCATCGTTGGTCAGGTTACAGCGACCTTTGCCAGTAATCCGCAATTTACAGCCGAGTTGCCCCATTTTTTCCAGCAATAACACGGATCTGCTACTTAGCGCAGCCTGACCGGCAGCCATAATTCCTGCCGGACCGCCGCCGATCACGATTACATCATAAGTCACATCAGAATCTGCCATCGCTGCATAGCTTGGCAGAAAAAAGAGTGGAATGCAATTAAAAAATCTGGCGTCTTAATATGACTGATAATTTGTTATGAGGGAGTGTGGATTGGTTTATGAAACTCGCCTTTGGGGATCGTTTTTCCAGATTACATAGGAATAGGCAAAGGTAGCAATGATTGATATAAATACTCCGACTATCAGGATCGCGAAGGTTACTCTGCTCGTGAATAGAATTGCACTCAGAGCCAGGAGGAAACCGCAGAGAATGAAGAGCCTTCCTCCGAAACGGTGAGTTTTGTTCCAGGATAATTCACTGGATAATGTCCAGGGGGTTTTGATTCCCAGGATGAAATTACTGCGGATCTTGCCCATGTAATTACCGATGACGATAAAGAGTAAACCAATCATGAAAGGTACGGTTTTGTTAACGCTTATTCCCTTATTTAGACTGCTTATGATAATTATTATATGCAGTGCAGCCATTAGCAGTACGATTGCGATTAAAATGAAATTATAGGCTTTCATGGATAATTTCAGATGGCGTTTCCGCGGTTCGATTAGGGGAACCAGAAAGAGCAGGATACACATCCCTGTTAAGATGACCGGCATCATAAAAAGGCCCCAGAATTTTCCGGTATATCTATCGGATTGCCCGTTAATTCCCCAATGAATCGGCAGCTGTGTATCAGGTGGAATCTGGCGCCAAGCCCAGACACTAATCAGCAGCATCAGAATGATGATAACCAAGCAGGTATAAAAGGCTGGCTTGGTATCTTGCCACCGGTTATGGATGGTATTCATGTTATCTCTCCTTCAATTGAAAGGTTTCTAATAGACTCAGCAGCGCTTCCTCTAATACGGTCAGATTCAGATGATAAGTAATAGTTGTACCTTCTTTATCACCATGGATCAGATCGGCTTCGCGCAGGATATTAAAATGCTTGGAAAGTGAAGGTTTGGTAATTTCAAAATGCCCGGCAATCTCGCCGGCGATCATATCCCGTTCTCGCAGAAGTTTCAGGATTTTGCGCCGGGTTGGGTCGGCAAGGGCACGGTAGACTTGGTTCATTTCAGCGCTCACTATTTGATTTTGTTAGCCATTTCTCTAATTAGCCAACTGTCTAAATATAGGGTGTATTTAGCTATTTGTCAAATAATTTTATGCTTTCTGATTTCTTTTTTGAAAAAAGTAAGATCGGTATTGCTATCTGGCTTAGTAATACCTCTTTTTGATAACCGAATTGGCAATCTTGAAAATATCCGCCATTACGCCGGCGGCGGTGACTTCCGCGCCTGCGCCCGCACCCTTAATTACCAGTGGATTTTCGGAATAACGGCTGGTTGTAATGGCGATAATATTATCACTGCCTTTGAGGGTGTAGAAAGGGTGTGAAGCATCCACTTCTTTCAGGCTGATAGAAGCTTGGTTATTCTCGAAGACTGCAATATAGCGCAACACTTTTCCGGCAGCTGTGGCGTGGTTCAAACGGTCGGTGAAGTAACTATCGGCTTTTTCCAATTCGATTAGGAAATCTCCGACTGAGGCTGCTTGGCGGCATGATTGAGGGAGTAATTTTTCTACCTGAATATCGGTTAATTCCAGTGGTACACCCGCCTCGCGGGTCAATATGAGCATTTTCCGGGCGAAATCCAAGCCCTCCAGGTCCTGTCGCGGATCGGGTTCGGTAAAACCTCGTTCTTGGGCTTCTTTGACAATTGCGCTAAAGCGTTTACCTGACTGGAAATTGTTGAAAATATAGCTGATTGTTCCGGAGAGAATTGCCTCGATTTTAATAATCTGATCACCGGAATTGATCATATCCTGCAAGGTGCTGATAATTGGTAAAGCGGCACCCGCGTTAGTTTCATACAGAAAATGGACATTATGATCTTTAGCGAATTGACGAAAAATCAGGTACTGGGTGTAAGAACCGGTATTGCCGAGTTTATTCGCCGCAACGATTGAAGTGCGGGCTGATAGGATCTTTTCATAATCGGCAACCACTTCGTGACTGGCGGTACAGTCTACAAAAACGTTGTTACCCAGATTGAGGCGTTTGATTTCTTTCAGGAGCATGTCCAGATCGGTAGGAATCGAGGATCGTGCTAGTTGGGCATACCAGGAATTCAGGTCAATGCCATCCTTATCGAAAATCATTTTCTCGATATTTGCCAAACCGACCACTCTTAAATCCATGGTGTAATCTTTGACAAGATGTGGGTAATTGATCCGGATCTGTTCGATCAGTGCCGAGCCAACCAGGCCGGTTCCCACAATGAAGAGATTGATTCTTGATTTGCGGGAGAAGAAGGCTTCATGAATAGCATTTAGGGCACCGACTTCATCCTTCTTATCAATTACAATCGAGACATTCAATTCGGACGAACCCTGGGCGATAGCGTCAACGTTGATTGCTTTTTCGCCGAGAGAATTGAACAGCCGACCGGCAAGTCCGGTGGTTTTGCGCATTCCTTCTCCGACCACCGCAATGATAGTACGATCATCCTCGACAATTATCGGATCAATCAGGTGGGCGTTGATTTCCAGGGCAAACTCTTTCCCGATGGCATTTTTAGCCTTTTTAACATCGGATGGAATAATAGCGATGCAGATTGAATGTTCCGAAGAGGCTTGGGAAATCAGGATGACATTGACATTGGCATGTGCCAGGGCACCGAAAAAGCGGGAGGAGGTTCCGGTTACTCCAACCATTCCACTGCCCTGGATAGTAAGTAGCGAAATATTGCTGATTGAAGTAATCCCTTTGACGACGCCGGTGGACCTGGTTGTTTTTTTACAAATCAGAGTTCCGGGAAAGTCCGGATTGAAAGTGTTCATAATACGGATTGGCAGACCCTGATCGAGTGCCGGCTGGATTGTTGGCGGATGAATTACCTTAGCGCCGAAGTGGCTGAGTTCCATGGCTTCCTGGTAACTTAGTTCCGGCAGTGAGAATGCATCCTTGACCCGCTGGGGATCGGCTGACAGGACACCATTGACATCGGTCCAGATTTGGATTTCATCAGCACCCAATGCGGCACCGATAAATGAAGCAGTATAGTCGGAGCCGCCACGTCCCAGAGTGGTGGTAATGCCCTCTTCTGTGGCGGCAATAAACCCGGTGACAATTTTAATCCCGGGATTATTCTGGAAGTATTGTCGGATGCGGGTTTCGCTGATTGCGGTTTGAATGTGAGCCGCGCCAAAATTGTCGTCGGTAACGATAATCTGCTGGGCATCTACGTAGTGAATTGGTAAGCCCAGTATTTTGCCATATGCGGCAATAATTTCTGTTGCCATGCATTCACCAAAGCTCATAATCAGATCGAGTGAGCGCGCGGAAAGTTCTTTCAGTAACAAAACCCCGTGCACGATTTCGGATAATTCCGCCAATAGCTTATCGATTCTCTTGGTAATTTCCGCCTGCTGGTCAGCTGGGAAAAGAGCAGCAATGTATTGGTGGTGGCGAGTTCGCAATTTTTCAATCAAAGTCAGGTAATCAGAATTCTTCTTAGCAGCCAGCTGGCTGATTTCGATTAGCTGGTCGGTTACCCCGGACAGCGCCGAGAAAACCGCAACAACCTCGATTCCCTTCTGGGTATTGCTTTGGATAACCTTAAATATGGTTTTCAGATTTTCGGGTTTTCCAACGGAAGTTCCGCCAAATTTTAGAACTTTTAGCATGGCTCTTTTTAAAAAAATTTAGTGATTATCGAAAAAATGCTGGGAATAATATAGTTTGTTTCGGCTAAAAATGAAGGAAAATCTGACTTACTGGTAGATCTTTGAAAAATGCTCGGTTCGATATTGATTCTAATCCTTGATCGGCGTAAATTCTGCCTAAATGGCAGAGTTCAAACTTAAGACCGATCTAAAGCCTACTGGTGACCAGCCCCAGGCAATATTAGAATTGACCCAAAGCATTCAGCGTGGAGATAGATTCCAGACTTTGTTAGGTGTCACTGGCAGTGGTAAAACTTTTACCATGGCGCAGGTGATCCAGAATATCCAAAAACCAACGTTAGTCATTTCCCATAATAAGACTCTGGCGGCTCAACTCTTCAGTGAATTTCGAGCCTTCTTCCCCGAAAATGCCGTGGAATATTTTATCAGTTTTTATGATTACTATCAGCCGGAAGCTTACTTGCCAGTGACTGATACCTACATTGAGAAGGATTCCTCAATTAATGATGAGATTGATAAGCTCCGTTTGCGGGCCACCAGCTCGCTCATCGGTCGTCGGGATGTAATCGTTGTTGCCAGCGTCTCTTGCATTTATGGCATTGGATCACCGGAAGAATATAGCCGTTATGTTGTTTTGATTAAGCGGGGTGACCAGCTGCGAATCCGCAACCTGTTTGGAAGTATGGTTGATATATTTTATTCGCGCAATGATCTTCATTTAGAGCGGGGGACCTTTCGCGGACGGGGCGATGTTATCGAAATTCACCCGGCTTATGAGGATTTCGGTTATCGGGTTGAGTTTTTCGGCAATGAAGTCATTCATATCTATTCTTTCAATCCACTGACGGGTGAAATTATCAATGAGCTGGAGAGTATCGTAATTTTTCCCGCAAAACACTTTATCTCGAGTGACGACACTGTCAAACGGGCATTACAGACTATTGAAATCGAGCTGGAAGATAGGTTAATAGAACTGCGGGAAGCCGGAAAATTGCTGGAGGCTCAGCGGCTGGAACAGCGTACCCGTTTCGATCTCGAGATGATTGCCGAAGTTGGCTACTGCTCCGGTATCGAGAACTATTCACGCCATTTTACTAATCGCAAAGCCGGCGAACAACCTTATACACTACTGGATTTTTTTGGAAAGAATGATTATCTGTTATTTATTGATGAATCCCATGCCACGATTCCCCAGCTGCGGGCAATGTACAATGGTGACCGTTCGCGTAAGGAAGTCCTGGTTGAATATGGATTCCGACTGCCCTCGGCTCTTGATAATCGGCCGCTACGATTTGCGGAATTTGAAAAAATGGTCAATCAAGCAATTTTTGTTTCAGCCACTCCGGCCGATTATGAATTGGAGCAGAGCAATGGCGTCGTCGTGGAGCAGATTATTCGACCTACCGGTTTGCTGGATCCAGAAATTGAAGTCAGACCTACCCGGCATCAGATTGATGATCTAATCGAGGAAATAACGCTGGTTACCA
>Ga0315554_1001233_pt1 | contig 15070 bp, 13 predicted proteins | sample SalMarSW160370MG_FD_202114 | JGI IMG/M metagenome (GOLD analysis project Ga0315554, IMG submission 202114) | Salt marsh sediment microbial communities from the Plum Island Ecosystem LTER, Massachusetts, United States - Salt Marsh Sediment SW1603-70 ... | reverse complement strand
AAGATGAAACCGAGTCGTCACTCCCAAAAACTGCTCTCGTTCAGATAGGTACGTGACACTAGACGAGAGATGAAAGGGCGATATAATGGCTGCTCCATGAGTGTGTATGGAAGCATACTACCAGGAGCGGCAAGAGTGGCAAAGATCAACGTAGAGCTGTCTGCAGAAGCGAGGATGCGTCTCAAGTGGATGGACTACTACCACAACAAAGGGAGGAATGGGCGGAAGACCTGTCGGCACTTCGACATCACGCCTCAGCGTTTCTACCGGTGGTTGGGGCGGTATGACCCGAAGAATCTGAAGAGTCTGGAGAATCGGACCAGTCGTCCGAAGCGGTGTCGCAAGCCGGAATACACAACCGAGTTGGTGGAGGCGGTGCAGAGGCTGCGCGAGACATATCCGAGGTGGGGCAAGGACAAATTGGTGGTGTTGCTGCGTCGAGAAGGGCACCAGACTTCAGCGTCAACGGTAGGGCGTATTCTGACGCGATTGAAAGAGAGAGGGGCACTGGTAGAGCCAGTGTGGCATGCGGTTTCAAAGCGTAGCCGACGCCGCCTGGCACGGCAGTACGCTGTGCGCAAGCCGAAAGGGTACACGGTTGCAGAGCCTGGCGATCTGGTACAGGTGGACACGCTGGATGTTCGGCCAGAGATAGGGAGAGTGTTCAAGCAGTTCACGGCGCGGGACATGGTATCGAAGTGGGATGTGCTTGGGGTGAGCAGCCGGGCGACAGCGAAGGCAGCAGCTTCCTTTTTGGACGAGTTGCTGGAGCGAATGCCGTTTCGGGTGAAAGCGATCCAGGTAGATGGGGGAAGCGAGTTCTGTGCGGAGTTTGAGCAGGCGTGCAAGGAGCGAGGGGTGCAGTTGTTTGTACTGCCACCGCGATCTCCGAAGCTGAACGGGTGTGTGGAGAGAGCGAACCGGACCCATGCGGAGGAGTTCTACGACGTGTACCCCATGACCTACACAGTGGCAGGGATACGAGCGGCGCAGAGTGAGTGGGAGGAGGTGTACAACACGGTGAGACCGCACCAGGCGTTGGGATACCTGACGCCACTACAGTACCTGCAGCAACATGACACCTTGGGAAAGGAGGATGTGTCACGGAGGTACTGAACGAGTACAAGCGCTTGCATTCCCCGCATCCGTGCTGTATACTTTCCCCAACTTCGTGTGGTCGTTTCGCGCCCGCTTCTGTAAGCAGATTTGGAAGGAGGAGCCTCATGAAGAGAATCCGCTGGTACGATTACTTCACCATCAACATCTATTGGCTCGGTCTCACGACGGTCTCACAGAGTTTCTCCCTCATCGTTCCCCTGCTGGTGCAGAAGTTCGTCAGCTCCTCGGAACAGGGCACGGCCTTTGGCACCATACGCCTCTACACGCTCATGGTCGCCCTGCTGGCTCAGGCACTGTTCGGCATGCTCTCCGACCACAGCACCTCGCGCTGGGGAAGGCGGCGTCCCTTCATCCTGCTGGGCACACTGGGCAACATCGTGGCCATTATCGCCGTAGGCGCATCCCCCAGTTACCTGTTCCTGTTCGGAGTGCTGGTGCTCTCGCAGGTTGCCTCCAATGCGGCGCACGGGGCAGAGCAGGGTCTGATTCCTGACCTGGTGCCCGAAGACCGCCGCGGCCGCTTCTCTGGCATTAAGGCCGTCATGGACCTTCTGCCGGTCATCATCGTCGCCCTCACCGTGGGCCCGATGATTGCGGCGGGCAAGATGTGGATGGGCATCTGGGTCGCCGTGGCCATCCTGTTCGCGGCCATGGCCATCACCATGCTGGTCCGCGAAGAGCCGCTGCGCGAAGCGCCCGGCCCGCTGAACTGGGAGCCTATTCTGCGCCTCCTGGCGATGACACTGGTCTTCCTTGTCATCATCCTTGGTCTCGGCGCGGCTGTGAACTGGGTTAGCGGACGGCTGACGGAGTTGGAATCGGTGCCTGCCTTGCTGATTATCATGGGGATCGTCGGCTCGCTGGCCATCGCCCTCGCCGTGATTGTCGGCGTGTGGGCCAGCGTGCGGATCAGCATCGGCGGGGAAGGCGCGCGGCGATATCCGTCTTTCACCTGGTGGGTCGTCAATCGCCTGGCCTTCCTGGTCGGCACGACGAACCTGGGCGGCTTCGCCGTTTACTTTCTGCAGTCTCGTCTGGGGTTTGCGGGGGAGGCGGCTGCCGCCCCGGCTTCGCGGCTGATGATGGTGGTGGGGGTGCTGATTCTGCTGTGCGCCCTGCCCAGCGGCTGGCTCGCCGACCGGGTTGGACGGAAGCGCCTGGTGTCCATCAGCGGCGTCACCGCAGCGCTGGGCGCGCTGGTGCTCATCCTGGCCCCCAACATGACGGTCATCTACGTGGGCGGGTGCATCATCGGCGCGGCGACCGGCATGTTCTTCACCACCAACTGGGCGCTGGGAACTGACATCGTGCCCAAGGAACAGGCCGGAAAGTACCTGGGCATCTCCAACCTGGCGGGGGCAGGGGCAGGTGCGGTGGGAGCCTATATCGGCGGCCCCATTGCCGACTACTTCACCGTGAACGTGCCCCAGTCGCCTGGGCTGGGCTACGTGCTCATCTTCGCCATCTACGGGGTCATGTTCCTGGTCTCGTCCATCGTTCTCGTACGGGTGCGGGAAGAATGGGCCGTCGAGCCAGAGGTCCCCGCCCCCATGTAGACGCGCCTCTCAAGATCAGGTCGCCGAGAGGCGCGTCCCTGCGGAGTATTCGCGCGCCCATCGGCGACTCTGCCAGAGGGACGCCCGAATCTCGTCTGTGGTTTCACTGCGACTGGACGGCTTCCCGCTCCATGGTCACCAGGGTCTTGGCGACCTCCTCGACGGCAACCCGCTGCTTGCGGTACAGGTCAGATTCGCTCATTGCCAGCCGGTGAGCAATCTCGCGCGTCTTCTTCCGCTGGATGAACTTCATCTCCAGGATGTTGTAGAGGAGCCATTCCGGGGCGGTGTAACTGCGGTCGCCTGCAGGCTGCAGGCGCTCGATGGCGCGGCTCAGCGTCGCCCGCAACGCCTTGCCAGGGTTTGCGTCGGCTTCGTCCAGGGTATGAGCGACCACCTGAAGTTCCAACAGCGGGCTGTGGGTCAGTTTCGGCCCTCCCCACAGGTGGCTCAGCGCGTCCTTGACGGCCTTCTGGAACTCCGGGTCCTCCTCGTCCACCCGCACGGAGGACGCGGCGGGCAGCGGGGCATACATGGGAGCGGAACGCCAGCGCTGTATCTGGTCGATTTCGGGGATGATTTGCTTCAAAGCGACGAAGACGTTCTGCTGCAGGAGACGGTCTTCCAGGGCGACCTCCGCCTGGGCCACCATCGCCTCCAGAGCGGAAAGTTCCTCTTCGGAGAGCGGGTAGATGCGCGCCTCCACCCCCATCACCCCGAGAAGTTGCTGCCGGTCCTTGGAGCGCAACTGAATCATCCAGAAACTATCGTGGAGTTCGATATCTTCATGCCGCAGCGACAGGCGGCGGCCGTTTCGCGACCCTGCCTCGGGCGTTGTGGTGGTCTTGTTCCGCGGCTTCCACGTCTCCAGACACTCGCTGATTCTGTTCTGAGGCCCGCACTTTGCCTCTGCCTGCAATTGGCCGCCGTTGACGAGGGCCACAAACCCGCTGCCGACCCGCAGGTGCTCGCACACGGCAGTCAGGATGTTTTCCAGAAACTGCTGGAGGTCGCTGCTGGTCAGAAGTCGTTTGTCCAGTTCCTGAATCCAGGATATCTCATCCCGGTCTTGGCTGTAGATAAGCCGGTCGATGAAGGGCTTGGCCACGTTGATGAGCAACTGGAGAACGACGATAAGCCCTACGGTTGAGAACACCAGAAACGTCTCGCGCGAAAGCCCCAGAAGGCGCTGGGTGTCCGGGGTAAGAAGGATGAGGGCCAGCACGCAGGTGCCCACGAAAGGCCCGCGCAAGAGGTAGTGAATCAGGCTGTGTTTGATGACCCGGTCCGGCGTGAGCGCACCGAAGTAGGCGACGGTGTATCCCATCACGACAATCATCATCGCGACGGCTACGTTGCCCACGAACAGAAGAACGCCGAGAATGCCCTGCACAATCGGCTTGGCGGGCAGGCTCGCGACCAGCAGGTAGGGAAACGCGCCCAGCGCGGGGGCCACAAAGGCAATGGCCAGGTAGGTCATGCGCCGCCGCGTGGCCTGGGTCAGGGCGCGTCGGCGTGCGTCACGGATGTTCCATGCGCCCGCCAGCGTGGCGACGACGAAGTACAGGGCGAACACCCAGAAAAGCGGGCCGGCCTGCAGGTTCGTGAAGGCGGAGGCCGTCTTCCGCTCCACCACAATCAGGTCCGTAAAGAGAACGGCGGCCAGGGTCGCGATTCCCAAAACGTAGCCAACAACCACAGACATGGAGCGCCCGCGCGACGTCTGGCCTGTGGTGCGCGCCACGGCACTGGAGAAGTGCAGGTAGGCCGCAGGGACAAACGCGATGCCGAACCACTGCAGTTTCAGCCAGCCCACCACGGCGGCAGGGGTTTCGGTGTTGGCAACCATCACGTCGCCGCAGTACACGAAGGTGACGAACACCAGCAGCGCGCAGAATGCGCGCGCCACCTCGTTGCGGAAATTGTGCCCCACGATGTAGATGAGCAGAGAGAACGCCGTCAATACAATGGCCGAAGCCACTGTCAGGTTTACAGACGACAGTATTTGCAGAATCAGGTCTGTGTCGAGAGTCACCGGTCTATCCTCGCTTCAGGCCTGCTACCGGAGTTTCTGGATGAAGAAGAGGCGAATGCCTTGATTGACGCACAGTTGGTCGCTGTAGCCGCAGAACGTGAAGTTGTGCCTCTGAAGGAATGAGATGGCGGGGAAATTGCGGGTTTCCGTTTCCACCATAAGGCCGCCGACTCCTTGCTCGCGAGTCCATGCTGCGGTTGAGGTGAGCAAGGCGCTGCCCACGCCCCTTCGGCGATGCTGGGGGTTCACGACCAGATACCGCATGCGGGCCAGCGGCTGTTCGGGGACGAGAGGCATGTTCAGAAATCCCAGAATGTGCCCTTCATCCTCGGCCACGATGAAGCACTCATCCTGCTGCCAGTGGCTCAACAACCCATACTCCAGTTGCGGGAGGCGGACGTTCGCAGTGCGGGGCAGTTTCACCGTCCGGAACGTCACCGAAATCTCCTCGCTCTGGGTTCGCTCCTCTACCTGCCACACGTAATCGGTGGAGTAAGAGCGGTCCATCTGGATGCAGGCGTTCAGGTCTACGAGTTCAGCACGGCGAATGCGCATGGTCCCTCCGATACCCTTTCTGGCCCCTATTTTAGCATTCGGCCATGCAAATGGCAAAAGGCAGCCCCTCGGCTGGAACCGCAGGGCCGCCGCACCCGCCCGCCTCTGCCTCGCGGCTCCATCCATCTAGCGGGATGCGCGGCTCGTCGAGAACGCGGCGAGGAACAGCAGAAGCAACAGGCAGCACCCTCCGACCAGGGCCACGCATGCCCCGTAGTACCCCAGGTGAGAAATCAGGAACGCAAACAGGGCGGACATGGCAGACGCCTCCGTTGCGGAATTCGCACATAGAGTGCCACAGCCGTGTTGCGTCCGTGCTAAGCGGATGTTACCGTCCTGTAAAATCTCAGGTCACATCCGTGGACGCAAGTTCCGTCAGGTGGGTCAGGTCGTAGTTCTCGCGCCAAAGGAAGTAGGCACCGAAGAGGAAGATGGGAAGGTAGACGAGAGCGTGGAGGACGATGCCGTAGGCCAGCGCCATGGACGGGTCAACGTCGTAGAGGCCCAGCGTCAGCACGCACAGATAGTGGAAGATGCCGATGCGCCCAGGGGACGATGGGACGATGATGCCGATGTTGAGGATGGCTAACAGCAGAGGGGCCGCCGTCCAGGGGAGGTGCAGCCCGAAGGCCCAAAGAAGAATCTCGTTGGTCCCAATCATGAGGAGCCAGTTCAACAGCGACCATCCCCACAGTTGCGCATTGAGTTTGAGACTGCGCAGAGGCCGCAGGCTCAGAGCCGCGCGCTGGACTGCGCCGGTCACGCCCACCCGTGTCAGCCACGAGCGGGGGCCCAGCACTCGGTCCAGCCACGACGGAAGACGATCCTCCCACCGAGAGAGCAAGGTCATCACGACGAGCAGAAGGACCATGCCTCCGCTCACAATAAGGGACGACCCTTTGAGCCATACGGGCAGGGGCATGAAGATGGAGATGAGCAAGACCATAATCACAAGCATCAGGCTGTCCAGCGCCTTCTCCAGCACGATTGTGCCAAAGGTATAGGCGATGCTAATTTGCTCAATCTTGCCCAGAAGGTACGCGCGGGCGACCTCGCCGAGCCGCGCAGGTATAGCAGCGTTGACCATCTGGCCGATGACGATGACTTCCAGCAGTTTGCTCAACCTGCGGGCGCGCTGGTCGGGGTAGAACAGGGTCTTCCAGCGCACTGCCTTGACGACCTGAGTCAGCAGGAAGGTGAGCAGTGCCAGCGCCACCAGCAGGGGGTCGGCCTGCCGTAAGGCGTGCCACACCTCCTGCAAGTCGACGCGCCGGAAGGCAAGCCAAAGGAAGAGAAGGCTGAGTATAGTTCCGCATATTAGGCTCAAATTTCTTTTGACGTGGCGAGACTTCAGAATGCCCATCCTCCCAAGTGTGCGCGCGGGAATGACCGTCTGCTTCAGGCATGCACGCCGGAGCAATCGCGCTCTCGAGGCTGGTGGCGGCCCACCATCGCCGCCCTCCGCATGTAGAAGCACCCCATTCTATCCCAGCGAAACAGGGCTGTCAAAGGCTGGCGCATCAGGCTTGGCTTCATCCCGGCAACTCGCCTATCTGTCATTCTTTGGTGCAATGCCAGAGCGAGGTTCTTCGTCTCTCCGCTCCTCAGAATGACAGTTTGGGGCAGCGCCGTCTTCGCGTCCGCAGGATAGGTTGGCAACTTGCCCGAGAGGATGAGGCAAACACAGAGGTGTTGTCAACCCTTCCTACAGGAACTGCCCCCCCGCACGCAGTCCGTAGGTCACGCTTTGAGCGTGACGGCCCTCGCTGAATTTGACAGAAGGCCGTCTTTGCGATATGGTGGGACACTATCTGGGAGACGAGAAGCGGGCACATGAGTTCCTTCTTGGCAAAACCTCTGGCAAAGCAAGCGCTGGTTGTGGCGCTTGCCGTGTCCCTGACCGCCTGCGGCACTGTCCGCGGCGCGTTCTTTTCGCCTACCGCCTCGCCGAGTCCGACGGCCACGCTCGACCCCACAGCCACTCCGAGGCCTCTCCCGACAGCCACGCCATCACTGGCGCCATCGTCCACGCCCACCACCGCGCCCTCGGCCACGCCCTGGCCCACGCCAGACGGCGTCGAGCGAACGGCCCGTGTGCCGATTCTGATGTACCACCACATCGCTGTTCCGCCGGCAGACGCGGACGCCGTCCGGCGCGACCTCTCCGTGTCTCCCGCCGCCTTCGAGGAACAATTGCGCTACCTGAAGGAGCAGGGATACCAGTCCATCTCCCTGTACGACTTGAACCGCTACCTCCAGCGAGGCGACCCGCTGCCTGACAAGCCAATCCTGTTCACCTTCGACGACGGATACGACGACAACTTCGCATACGCCTTCCCCCTCCTGGTGAAGTACGGCTTCACGGGCACCTTCTTTCTGATTACCGAACCGATTGACGCCGGACGCGAAGGCTACGTGACCTGGCCCCAGGTCAGCCTCATGAGCAGCATGGGCATGGACATGGAGCCGCATACATACACCCATCCTGACCTCACCGGCCAATCGGTGGACTACATTGTCTGGCAGGTGATTGGCTCGAAGCAGGCCATCGAGGAGCGCACCGGCAAAACGTGTCGCTTCTTCTGCTACCCTTCGGGCCAGTACGACGCGCAAGTGGTGGACGTGCTGCGCTCGGCCAATTTCTGGGGCGCGGTCACCGTGCAGGCCGGGGTCATGCACACCAGCAGCGGCATGTTCGACCTGGCGCGTATTCGGGTGCGCGGAAGCGATTCCCTGGATACCTTCATCAAGAAGTTGAATCTGGACTACTGAGATGTACTTCGATATGCTCTGCCTGGCCGCCGTGAGCCGGGAGATGGAGCAGCGCATTCTGGGAGGGCGCGTGCAGGCCGTTGTCCTGCCCGACGCGCTCGCCCTCGGACTGGAGATATACGCCGCACGTTTCCGGCATTACCTGCTCCTTTCGGCAGAATCCTCCCACCCCAGGGTGCACTTCCTGTCGGAAAAGCCCCGTCGCGGCACCGATGTCCCTTCGCCCATGCTTCTGCGCCTTCGCCGGTGCCTCGACGGCGCGCGGTTGCTCGGCATCCACCAGCCTCCCTGGGAGCGCGTTCTGCACATGGAGTTCCAGCGCGGCGACGATGCGTACAGGCTCATCGCGGAGATAATGGGTCGACACAGCAACCTCATCCTGACCGACGATGCAGGCACCATCCTCGAGTGCGTGAAACGGATTGGGCGCGACCAGAACCGCTACCGCACAGTCCTGCCGAATCACCCCTACGTTCCGCCTCCCTCGCAGGAGAAGCGCCCCGTCACGGAATGGGACGAGAGACAACTTGCTGATGCGTTGGCGCAGGCAGAAGGGCTTCCCGTGGAGCGGGCGCTGGTCGGCCTGATACGGGGGCTCAGCCCGCTGGCGGCGCGAGAAGCCCTTGGGCGCGCCGGAACCTCTGACCCCGCCACCCTTCTCTCACGCGTGCGGGACCTCTTCGCCCCGCTGGAGACCGGCGACTGGGAGCCGTCCGTGGGGATAAGCGGCGAAGCCGCGGTCGCATACGCGCCCTATGCGCTGACGCACCTGCCCGACCATCGACGGGTGGCTTCCACCAGCGAAGCCATCGAGACGTATCTGTCCTCAGCGCACACGGTGGACTCCTACGCGGCGGCCCGCGCCGCCGTAGAAGAAGCCCTGAAGGAGGCGGAGGGAACGCTTAGAAGGCGCAGAGCCTCTCTGGAGCGCGGGCTGAAGACAGAGCAGGAGACCCAGGCGCTTCTGGAGAAGGGACAGGTGCTGCTGGCGCACCTTCCCGAAATCGCCAGGAACACGCGAGAAGTTACGCTCCCTGGGCTGAGCGGAGAAAGCATCCAGATAGCGCTGGACCCGCGGCTCTCCCCTGTGGAGAATGCCCAACGCTACTTCAAGTCGTATCAGAAGTCTCAGGCAGCCCTGAAGGACGCGCCCCCTCGGATGGAGGCGCTCGCCGCCGAAGAAGCCTACCTGGCGCAACTCAGGGCCGACCTGACCCTGGCAGAATCGCGCCCCGAAATCGACGAGGTGATGGCCGCTCTGGCGGATGGTGGATATGTGCGAGCCCGCAAACCCCGCCCGCACGCCAAGCCTGCCCGCCCGCTGACGCTTCGGTCTCCCAATGGGCTTCTCGTCGCCGTGGGAAAGAACAGCCAGCAGAACGAAGAGATCACCTTCAAGATAGCAGCCCCCGATGACGTGTGGCTGCACGTGAGGGGATATCCCGGCGCTCATGTGGTGATCCGCAGCGGGGGAAGGCCCGTGCCGGAGCCCACGCTGCGGTTTGCGGCACAGACAGCCGCCTTCTATTCAGCGGCACGGGGCGAAGCGGCCGTTCAGGTGGACTGGACTCACTGCAAACATGTGCGGCGGCTGCCAGGCGGAAAGCCAGGAATGGTGCGCTACTCCCACGAGACATCGGTGATGGTGGAGCCTGCTGCCCCCGACAAATGAAGCAACAAGGCACCCCGTCTAGAGGCGTGCCCGTCGGCCAAGAGGTGCAGAGCCGCTCGCCCATTCGCAGCGAGCAACGGGACGCCAGCGTTATTCCACCTTGATTTTGGCTCGCTTCTTGGGCTTCTCTTCGACGCGCTCCAGGGCAGCATCAATCAGGCTGCGGTAGGCGAGCAGAGCCTCCTTTGTGGCTGCGTGCATGTGTTTCCGGAACTCATCCGGTACGAGCGTCCTGGTGCAGTGCTCGAATCCGCGAATGCCCTCGCGCACCCAATCTTCGAACGCAAACTCCTCATGCTTTGTCTCGGTCATGGCCATCACCATCACCTCCAATACCTTGCCCGCTCCATGATGGTTCCATTATAGCGCGTTGCGTCCCGGTTTACAACAAGCGCGGCAGTTGCCGGAACAGGTCCGGGCGGTTTGTTGCGATGCCATCCACGCCCATGCCCACGAGTTGCGCCATCCGCTCCAGGCTGTCCGCCGTCCACGCGAAGACGCCCACGCCCGCAGAGTGGAAAGCCTCCACAGCCTTTGGCGTGATGATCTTGTGGTACAGCATGACGTTGTCCGCCTCAGACTGAGCCAGGAGTTTTCCCACGGTGACCAGGAGAAACCGCCGCATGCCCCAGAGCGTCACGTTCACGATGGGAGTCATGTACGGTTTGCCGGAAGCGCCGCCCTTGTCCTCCGGATACGACATGCCGGTGGCGACCTCTGGCAGCGCCTGGCGGAAGCGGCGCAAACTGCCTGCATGGAGCGAACTCACCAGGGTCTGGTCCGTCATGCCGTGGCGCAGAATCGCCGCGGCCACTTCCTCCTCATGCCCCGTGTCTTTCATGTCCACGTTGACCAGCGCGCGCCCCTTCACCAGAGTCAGGGCGTCGTCCAGAGTGGCAAGCGGCTCGCCGCTCACTTTCAGAGAGCGCGCTTCCTGACAAGGCACAGTGCTCAGGCGAACCGGCCCTGCGTCCGTCTGAACCTCATCATCGTGGCTCAGGATGAGGCCGTCGGTGCAGCCGCGCACATCGAACTCCACCATGTCCACACCTTGCTGCAGGGACAAGGCCAGCGAGCGCAGCGAGTTCGGCGGAGCGTATGCCCCAGCCCCGCCGTGTCCAATCCGAAGCACGCGCCGTCCCGAAGCGGCTTTCAGCAGCGGCTTGCCTGCGAGAAGACTGTGGTGCAACTGCATGAGCGAACCCTCTCCAAGTTGGTTTCGACAGAACCATACTCCCGCTCCCGCCAGTCGTCAAATCGAAGCCGCGTACGGGCGACGCGTGCGCCACCCGTCTCCCGCGATGAGGTTCTGCGCTGCAACTGTAACGCCTGTCCTGATACAATAAGTAACCTGTGTCACGATGCCATACGAACAAGCCCGCCCTACGGGTCGGGCGGCGACGATTGCCCCGACTGGACGATGCGCCCACATCGCGCAGTTGACGGCGCGGATGCCCAGTGTCATAATCATGAGCAACTATCTGGGCACCAAGCGGTGGAGAGGCTCGTAGCGAATGATTGAGCAGGTACAGCCCGACAAGGCAGCCAGCATCGAGTCCTTCTTCGAAGACACCCGGTACGCATTTCGAAGGGTCTGGCTGAGGAGTTTGCTGGAATGCAGCAGGGAAGGCTGCTTGTTCGCGGTGCGGGAGGGGAGCCATGTGCGCGCGGCCCTGGCCTGCTCGCGCCAGAACCCCACCGTGCTCGTCCTATGCGGAGCGGCATTCGCCCGCAGACAGGACATGGCGCCATCCTTTCTGCCGCTGCTGCAGCATCTTGCCAACTACGCCCGGAAGCAGGGAGCCTCGCTCCTGACCTACGTGGGGCCAGAAGAGTGGCTGCTGCCATCCCTAACGTCTGCCGGCTTTGCCCACAGCGACGACGTCATCACTCTGCTCAAAGCGGGCAGAGAGATTCCTTCTTCGGCGGCGGGCGAAGGTCTGCGGGTTCGAGCCGGTCAGGAGACCGACATCGAGGCACTCACCGCGCTGGATGCTGCGGCATTCCCCCCCGAGTGGCACTACGGGCGCCCTGTTCTGCGCCGCGCCCTCCTGTCGGGCGGATCGTTCCTCGTCGCGGAGAGCACGAGACCGTTCGGGTACGCATACGGCGATGTCCAGGGGACCTCCGCCCACCTGACCCGCCTAGCCGTTGCCTCCGACTACCGAGGGCGCGGCGTAGGCGCGCGACTGCTGAGTGCGTCTCTCCGTGCATTCCACGGACGGGGAGCCTGGGTGGTCACGCTCAACACTCAGAAGAGCAACACGACGTCACAGAGGTTGTACGAGCGCTTCGGATTTCAGCCCGTCGGGCAGTCCGTTCCCCTGCTGGTATACCCCCTGGACCCGCAGAATTGAGGCGAAAATGGCGATGAGCGTGCAGGCCGTCCTCTTGGATTTTGGAGGTGTGTTCACTTTCGAGTGGCGCACGGAGAAACTGCTTGCCTCCTACGATCGTGCTCTGGGGCTACCGCAAGGCACAGTGCTGAATCGCCTGTACACGGGCGAGGCCTGGGAACTCGTGTCCACAGGAAACATCAGCGAGGATGAGTACCTGCGCAGAGTACAGGCGACCTGGGAAGGCCCGTGGCCCGCCGAACTGGAAGCGTTCAAGCAAGGGCGCACACCCGGAGAGGGAATCAACAGGCGCGTGGTCCGCCTCGCCCTGGCGCTCCGACAGCGATATACGCTGGCGCTCCTGAGCAACGCCACCCTCAGCCTGCGCAGCCTTCTGAGCGAACTGAACCTGCTCGACCTGTTCGACGTTGTCGTCATCTCCGCCGAGGTGGGCTTGCGCAAGCCCGACCCCGCCATCTACTCGACGGCGGCCATCCTGGCGGGTGCAGATGTCGCCGACTGCCTGCTCATTGACGACCGCGACCGCAACGTGGATGCCGCACAGGCCCTCGGCATGCAGACGATTCTGTTCAGCTCGGCGGCGCAGACCCAGCGCGAACTCCTCGCCGCAGGAATCCTGGAGCAACCTGCCTTCTGAGGCATCGGGTGCCGCTAACCGTCGGCGATTTCCCCAACCAGGTCGTACTCCATCGCCCCGGTGATGCGCACGCTGATGAACTCGCCGACGGGGGCCTCCCCAGGGATGAGCACCAGCCCGTCAATCTCAGGCGCGTCCCTGTAGGTGCGACCGGCGCTCAGCCCGTCGCCAGAGCCTTCAACCAGCACGTCCATCTCGCGCCCGATGAGGGCAGCGTTTCGGGCCAGCGAGATGCCCTGCTGGTGCTCCATCGCCCGGTCGCGGCGGGCCTGCTTGACGGCATCAGGAATCTGGGAGGGAAGTTCTGCGGCGGGCGTCCCTTCCTCTCTGGAATAGGCGAAAACGCCCACTTTGTCGAACTGCACCTCGGACATGAAGTCGAGCAGGGCTTGAAACTCCGATTCCGTCTCCCCCGGATAGCCCACGATGAACGTGGTGCGCAGGGCAATGTCGGGCATGGCCTCTCGCAGAGAGTCCAGGAGACGCCGCACGGCGTCCATGTCGGAAGGCCGCCGCATCCGCCGCAGGACATCGGGGTGCGCATGCTGCAGCGGCAAATCCAGGTAGCGGCAGATGTTCGGCGTAGAAGCCATGACGTCTATCAGTTCCTGTGACACAAACTGCGGGTACGCGTACATTAGCCGTATCCAGCGCACTTCGGGCACGCTGGCGCTCAGGGCGCGAAGCAGCGCGGGGAGGCGGCGCTGCCCCAGGTCGGCCCCGTAGGACGTGGTATCCTGGGCAATCAGAATCAGTTCGCGGGCTCCCGAAGCGGCCAGCGCCGCTGCTTCGGCCAGGATGGCCTCCTGCTGTCGGCTGCGATAGGGGCCTTTCATCATCGGGATTGTGCAGAAGGCGCAGGGCGCGCTGCATCCGTCGGCAATCTTCAGATAGGCCGTCGCCTGCCGTCCCAGGCGCGGCGTGGGCGCTTTCTCGCACCAGATGCCAGAGTCTGTTGTATCCGGGTCGCCGGTCCACGCCAGGGGCACGCGTTCCGACTCCAGCCGCCCGACCAGGCGCGCAATTTCTGACCACCGCCGCGTGCCAAGCAGGGCGTCGATGCCATCTACCTGCTGCAAGAGCGCCTCGCCCAGGCGTTCACCGAGGCATCCCGCGGCGACAAGCCGCTGTCCCGCTCGCTTTTGCGCGGCGAGTTCCTCCAGCACCGCCACCGACTCGTCCACCGCGTCGCTGATGAAGCCGCACGTGTTCACGATGAGTACGTCGGCGTGCTGCGGAGCATCGGCGGCGCGGAAGCCGGCCTGCTCCATGTAGCGGTGCATCCCTTCGGAGTCCACCTCGTTTTTGGGACACCCCATCGTTGTCACGTAGAACCTGGGTGTACGGTGCTTCGGCACTGGGCTCTCCTGCACATGAAAGAGGCGAGGGGACACCCTCGCCTGCATCGCATTCTCTTTGTCCGGCGTCAGGGGGCCGCCGTCCCCTCCGCCAGCCATTCCTGCACCACAACGTCTCCCTCAGCCCCCAGCGTTCCCAGGTGCTGGCCGTTGACGGTGACGTCCACTGCACCGGCGTTCCCGATGCGGGCGACGATTCCCTCGTTGCCCACCCATTCCTGGGCCTCGTTCTCCAGAAGGCCGGAATAGGCAACCTGTCCATCCACCAGAACCTGCACCCAGGAGCGGCCCGTCACCACAAACTGGACTCGAACGCCAGCGGACGGAGTTGGCGTCGCGGTCGGCACGGGGGTGCGCGTTGCCGTCGGCTGGCGCGTCGCCGTGGGCGATGGCTCAGCCGTCGCCGCAGGCCGCGTGGCGGTGGCTGTGGGCGAGGCGACCGGCGAAGGCTGTAGCCCAAGCCACGTGCGCCACGGCGCGCGCACGAAGACCGCCACAAGGACGGCCAGCGCCGCGACGACCGCCAGAGCGCGAATGAGGGGGCGCAGATCTCTGGGGCCTTCCATATCCACCTGCACCAGCGGCACGGAAGGCTGCGGCTCCGCGCCGCCCGCACCGATTGTGGCCGCGTACAGGCCAATCACCTGCTCCACATCCAGGCCCAGGTATGCCGCGTACGTTCTCAAGAAGCCCTTGACGTAGACCTGCCCGGGCAGCGCGTCATAATCCCCGCTCTCCAGCGCGACAAGGAACTTGTGACGAATGCGGGTGTCGGCCTCCACCTGTTCCAGGGAAAGCCCCCGCTGTTCTCGGGTTTCACGGAGAAGGTCTCCGAGGTCGCCCATGTGACGTTCTTTCCTCTCCACAGAAGTGCCGCGGCGGTTGCCCACGGCCCGCTTACTATACACGTGCAAGGGTACCGTGTCAAACTGGTGAGTGCCTCGGCCTGGGGCGGGTCGTAGGTCCGATTGACGAGGGTTCACAGATTCGCGGGGCAGCGGCAGTCTTC
>Ga0315554_1001232_pt1 | contig 15074 bp, 11 predicted proteins | sample SalMarSW160370MG_FD_202114 | JGI IMG/M metagenome (GOLD analysis project Ga0315554, IMG submission 202114) | Salt marsh sediment microbial communities from the Plum Island Ecosystem LTER, Massachusetts, United States - Salt Marsh Sediment SW1603-70 ... | reverse complement strand
ACTCCCAGTTCAATGCCATCAAATTCTTTCCCCTTATTGAGCTGCTCGGCAACCCTGATAATAGAGGCAAGAGAGAGAACCTTTCCGATCTCGGGTAGGCCGGCTAAATAATCATGAACCTCTTTAATCCTCTCAACCTTAAAAGGCGTGAGCCAGTAATCCCGCGGGTCAGACTCTCCGGCCCAGTCATCGGCCTCAACAGAAATATCATCTTTTGGGAGATCGGGTTGCGCTTCACCGAAGTGAAGGATCACATCAAGCGGCATTGTGCCGCCAAGCTTGTCATCTATTAATTTCATCCCCTGGTATATTTCAGTTTTCTTACTGAAGTAATTTATGAAACTATTTTCCACCTTTAGCCTGCTAATGCCGATTAAGCTTATGGCGGCGAGCACGATTGATACAATGATTACTTTACCCCCATGAAATGTTGCAATAGATGCGATTCTCGAAGTGATAGCGGATTGTCTCACATCAGTAATCAAGGGACTGGATTTTTTAAGTAACATTAAAACAGAAGGGAACAACAAAAAGGAGGTGAGAAAGGTTACGCACAGTCCTATGGCCATCATCCACCCGAAATCAATGACAGGTCGAATGCCGCTGAATACTAATGAACTGAAGGCCAAGATCGTGGTTAAGGCGGCATAGAGGCACGGCCACACCATTTTCTTAGCGGTGGTAGACACAATGTCAATCTGGCTCTCAGAGAACTTGTCTCTACAAAGCTGCCTGTAACGAACAGCCAGGTGAATGTTCATCGACATTGTAAGTATCAACATCAAAGAAATGAAATTTGACGATATGACAGTCACTTTCCAGTTTAGAAAGCCAAGTATGCCAATCATGATTAAAACTGCAAAAGAACAGCTCAGTAGTGGTAAGATTACCCATCGTATTTTATGGAATATACTAGCGAGCGTTACTACTATGAAAATGAAAACACCAAAGCCGAACATGACCAGATCATTGCGAATAAATGTAATCATGTCATCGGCGACCATTGGCACTCCACCTAAATGTACCGCAGCATATTTCTTATAGGGACGTATAATTGATCGAATTTTTTCGATGTCCTGGTGCCGCTGCCTATTAAAAGCGGCATAGTAATCTTCGTACTCAGCCATATATTTTTCTAATTGAGACTGCTCAGCCTGACTGAGTGTTACAGATCTTTTTTTATCTAAAAGTTGATTCCTTTTTTTTGAGAGTTCTGAAAAATGGGTATCTTCTTTTAGGTAGAGTATTAAGCCGGTGGTTTGACCGTCGGCGCTCAGAACTAAATCTTTATATATCGGGCTTTGCAGTATTTCTTTTTTTGCCCTTTCAGCATCAACAGCAGGATCTTCTAAGGTCTTAATATTTTCCTCTGTGATTCCTGAAAGTTCGATACCGGAAGTTTCGAAAAGTGGAATATCAAGAAGTGTTACTGCTGAATCAACTCTTTCTAATGACCTTAATTCTTCTCTTAATTTTTTTAGGCGCTTTAAGGATGCCTCAGAGAATAAATCTTCATACGGAGTAAACGTTACGACTAAGAATTCTTTGATGTTGTATCGGATATTAATCTCACGAAATGTTTTTAAATCTTTATCATCTTCTAATAATAGAGTATCAGGAGAGGTATCGAGTTTGAAGTCTTTCGCGTGATATGAAAAAAACGCAAGCAACAATAAAAGCACGATCAGTACAACTTTGGGATGCCCTAAAACAATCCTGTTATAGGCCTTTGAAAAACCGTTCATCATGTTTGATTAATTTTTTGATTTAATGTGACTTAGTGAATTTATCTTCTCTTGCCAGATTGCTTTCTCACCGGCCTTAGTCACAAGCTCCCTAGCAAGCTCCTCAGGTCTGCCTTTTGTCATTGTGGTAAGACTTAGGCCTGCATTTACGTCTTATCTTTAACAATCCCCGCTACCTCTTCTCCGGATAAGACCTCTTTTTCCTCCAATTTTGCGGCCAGGGCATCCAGGGTGGGCCTATTTTCTTCTAACAGCGCTTTAACTCTTTGATAACTTTCCTGAATGACTGCCTTGACCTCGGCGTCTATCTGCCGGGCTGTTTCCTCGCTGTAGTTTTTCTCTTCACCAAATTCCGTTCCTAAAAACAGTGATCTATTCTTTTTGCCATAGGTAAGCGGCCCTAATTTTTCACTCATTCCATAGGTGCAGACCATATTACGTACAAGTTCTGATGATCGTTCCAGGTCGTTTTGGGCGCCGGTGGAAATATCTCCAAACACAATCTCCTCGGCAACCCTTCCCCCTAAGAGAATGGCGACCTGATCCAAAAGCTCATTTTTGGTGATCAAAAACTTTTCTTTTTCCGGAACCTGTAAAGTATAGCCCAGTGCGCCGATTCCCCGAGGAATGATAGAGACCTTGTGAACCGGCTCACCTGTGGGCACGTGTTCTGCCACCAGGGTATGCCCTGATTCATGATAGGCCACCCGGTGTTTTTCCTCCGGGCTCAAGGTGCTACTCTTCTTTTCCGGCCCGGCAATGACCCTGTCTATGGCTGCCTCAAAATCTTCCGTGGTGATGGCCTTATGGTTCGTCCGTGCGCCCAGGATAGCAGCCTCATTGGCTACGTTGGCCAGATCGGCCCCCACGAATCCTGGTGTTCTTCTGGCTATGATTTCAAGATCCACATTTCGGGCCACTTTTAGCTCATGGGTATGGATCTTTAAGATATCCACCCTCCCTTTCAGGTCCGGTTTGTCAACCACGATCTGCCGGTCAAATCGGCCGGGACGCAACAGGGCTTTGTCCAGAACATCGGGCCGATTGGTAGCAGATATAACCACCACGCCCTTACTGGTATCAAAGCCGTCCATTTCCACTAAAAGCTGATTTAAGGTTTGCTCTCTTTCATCATGTCCGCCCATAGCCATAGGACCGCCCCGCTGACGGCCGACAGCATCCAGTTCGTCAATGAAGATAATACAGGGGGCCTTTGCCCTGGCCTGTTCAAACAGATCACGCACGCGGGAAGCCCCTACGCCCACAAACATCTCGATGAAATCTGAGCCGCTGATATTAAAAAAGGGTACGCCGGCCTCTCCGGATACCGCACGGGCCAGTAAAGTCTTGCCCGTGCCCGGAGGACCCACCAGGAGCACCCCTTTAGGCATGTGCCCTCCTAACCGTTGAAAATGTTCGGGATTTCGCAAAAACTCAATCACTTCCCCAAGCTCCTGCTTTGCCTCATCGACGCCCGCAGCATCTTTAAAAGTGAACTCTTGCCCGGTTTCGGCATGAATATGCGCCTTGTTCTTACCGATGTTCATGAAATTCATTCCCGCCGAGCCCATCTTTTTGCCAAGATAACGCCATAGTAGGAAGATTACGGCAAACGGGATGATCCACGTAAAGAAGAGATTACTCAGGAAGTGACTTTCCACTGCCACGCTGTATTTGACCCCATGTTTTTCCAGGGCATTGGCCAGATCGGCGTTGTAAAGCGGTACTGTTATGAAATGTCCCGGTTTGCCTGTCTTATTGTCCATCTGTTTCAATGTCCCGATAATGGACTTTTCCCTGATCACACATTCAGCAATCTGGTCTGCCTCCAGATACTGCTGAAACTGGCTGTAAGGGATCTGCTCTCTTTTTACCTGCATTGTGGTCTGGAAGAAATATAAGAAGATCATCATGGCAATAAAAAACCAGATGTTAAAGGGACCCTGTTTCTGCCAGAATTTGCGTTCAGCCGGTTTATTGACATGAATATCCGGTTCTTTTTGATGAATCTGAAAATTTGTTTTTTTCATATTTTTTGTCTCCTGTGCTACCAGTATAAAGAGATGTGTACCCGCTAATGCGGCCCATGACTGCATCAAGACGTATTTGAAGTGCTTTTATGGCCGAATAGGGTATGACAAATCATTATATGTTCCATCAACATTGGTGCAATTTCATCTATTTGAGAAAATATACTCCATATGGAGCTACTTTACCATCAAATGATGTGTGAGTGATCAGATCTAATTTTCCTCTGTATTCCGGCAACTTAATCGTATTGTCACTCACGTTTATGACCACACATACCCTTTCGTCTTTAAACTGTCTTATAACTACCAATAAACTCTTATCAACATCAAGGACTTGTCTTGTACCGGACGGGTGAAATGAAGGGATTTGTTTGCGGTCATTTAGCAATTGCAAAAAACCGGCTAATACCTGATATCGCAGAGAATGGACATCCGAAAGAATCGGATCAATGACGTCCTGAGAAAGTCTCTCACGGTTGATCATTCGTTTTATTCCTGAGTCTTCCACGCCCCTGTAATAGTTTCTGGAGCCTAACAGGCTGTGTATGTAAATGCCGGGAACGCCCTTTAAAGCGAGCATAATGGCCTGAGAGGCAATAAATCTCCGAACAGCGAGGGAATCCCTTTCTTGATGAGGATTGTTAATAGCATCGAAATAACTGATATTGAGTTCATAGGGGACCTTGATGCCATCTTTCACCTCATATGATATTAACCCACCGTGGGCTTTGGTGATGCGGAGCAGATTCTCGAAGTCTGTTTTCTTGAGAATTCCCTTTGCACTCGACAGCCCTATCCCGTCGTGGGATGCAAGAAAGTCGAAGAAGAGAAGATCCTGCCTGTGCCTGTTAGTCTCCTCGCAGATATAGGAAACATCTTCTCGCACAAAGGCATCTACCACCAAGGGAGGAAGTGAAAAATTATACACCATATTCGCCTCATGCCCTTCTCCAAAGTACGATACGTTATCCTTATAAGGGAAATTTGCTTCCGTCAAAATGAGTGCGTATGGTGCAACATATTCTAGTATCCTTCTCAAAAGTTTGACGATTTGATGGGTTTTCGCTAAATTTACGCAACTGGTATGCGGTTCTTTCCACGCGTATCCAATGGCATCAAGGCGTATGATCTCGATTCCTTGAGAGAGATAGAACAAAAGGACATCAATTATTTTTAGAAGCACTTCCGGATTTTTAAAATTCAGGTCTACCTGGTCCGCACTAAATGTCGTCCACACATATTTTTCCCCCCTGGCGGTTTCAAATTTGGTAAAAAGAGGTGTCTCTCGGGGTCGGAACACTTTTGGCATGTCAATCGGCTTGTCAGTCCAGATAAAATATTCCCGGTATCGCTTGTCGCCTTGTAAAAACCCCGCAAACCACTTTGATTTACTCGACACATGATTCATGACAAGATCGACCATTAAACGATAATCCTGGGCAATTTTTCGGATATGCTCCCACGAGCCGAATCTGGGATCGACTTCTTTGTAATTTTTAACCGCAAATCCACCGTCCGAACTGCTGGGGAAAAAGGGGAGGAGATGAACTGCTGTAACGGCATCTTTTATATATTTTTTTAAGAAGTTGTGAAGAGTAAAAAGAGGGCTTTCGCCATTTTTGTATATTGTATCTGGATAGGTAATAAGAATTGCATCTTTTTCATTGAGTAGAACCTTATCGTTGTACTTTTTTCGTTTCTCTTTAATGACCTCAGTTCTTGCATATACATCCATAAGGTTTTTTAAGTCTCCAAAAACTTCACTGGCTGACTCTTTTGAATAAATTACCCTTAGGATGTGCTTTATATATTTTAGGATCTCGACCGAAGGCATGGATAAGATTTCCCTTATTTGTTCTTGATCCTGTCAAGCACCTGTCCACTTAGTTAGAGTTGTCATGCACTATCTACGTGACCCACAGTATTCGTCCAGTGCTGGATTAATCGTATTATTCTGTTTCCATCAAGCGGTGCCTGTGCATGTATCTTTTAACACATGGACCAAATAAATAACCAGAAGTATCCCAATAGCGCCCAGCAAAATGGCAACTTCTGAACATGTATATTTTACTGTTTTTTTATGACGATTGGTAACTCCCAAAGAGGGACAGAATCAAGACCTTGACCATCACGATCACAGAAGGTCTCCGCCCTAATTCCTATTTCCGCCAAAAATCCTGAGCAGCATCAAAAACAGATTGATGAAATCAAGATATAAGGAGAGCGCACCTAAAATGGCTCCTTTCCTAACCACAGCCCCATCAAGATTGGTAGGTTGAGTCACAGCCATATTTTTCAATTTCTGGGTATCATAAGCGGTCAGGCCCACAAATACGATCACACCAATATAACTCACAACCATGCTCATGGCGCTGCTTCGAATGAACATATTGACCAGGGAAGCGATAATGATGCCGATCAGGCCCATCACGAGAAACCCACCCAAGGACGTTAAGTCTTTCTTGGTGGTCCAGCCATAAATGCTACACGCCAAAAAAGTGGCCGAACAGATAAAAAATGTGCTTACTATGGATGCACGGGCATAAGCGAGAAATATGAATGACAGGGTTACACCATTCAGAACTGAATAGATAACAAATAGCGCGGTGGCGGTACTTGCGCTCATCCTGTTCACCATACCGGCTATGGAAAAAACCAGGGCCAATTCCGCTATGATGAGACCAAAAAAGACAAGCCTGTTGCCGTAGATCAGGTGTAATATGGCCTCATTGGTGGATACGAAATAGGCCATAAAGCCGGTCAGTGCCAGACCGATGAACATCCAATTATAAACGCTTCTTACAAAATCATTAACCAGGAACTTTGTCTTTTGTCTTGGTACGGAAATGGATTCCATCATAAATAACCTCCTATTTTTAAATCTATCATTTGCATTCTTAACCAGCTTCAGGATTTCCTCGATGGGCTCTACCTCTCTAATTAATTCTTTTACAGTGATACCTTTAGTTTTCTCCGAACTTATGAGTGCATCCAGTCCCTCTCTTGCTTATTTTTGAATTCTACAGTAGTTTTCCCTCAGGGATGTTATGGGCAAATTCCATCCCTCATATCCGAAAGGATTATGAATCACATGGATAACATAAAGCTCAGCCCCATATTTTTGTGCCAAATAAAATACCTTAATGAAGGGATTTTCGGCAATATTTAGTCATTCTGCTCACAACAAGAGTACGCTTGATCTTACCCATCAGTTCCCCCTTGCTTACATATTTATTTTCCAGTCTCTTGGACCCATTGACTAAAGCATAGGTCTTCAAAAATTATGTTGGGATTGCAAGACAACCTTGTCCCTTTACTTGAACGCCAAAATTTGTGTAGGATTCGTAGTAACTCATTGCCCCAAACGCATTTTCTTAAGAGCTGTATCAGGGAACCTGTCTTCTTTGAATATCGGCCTTATGCAAAAGCGGTCATTTCCCTGATGAGCCTGCCGCAGACAGAAACCGTCAGGAATCCGTCTGCGGTGTGGGAGGGGCCTTAGCCTTTGGAGACTGATTTAAGAACTACATAAAGGGTACCACTGCCCCGTTTGATTAGAAGGAGCACGCTTTCACTCTTTTTGACCTTCTCCAATGCCTGGTTGTAATCATTAAGGTCCTGGATACTCTGACGGTTTACCTCCTTGACCACATCGCCGGGATGCAGCCCTGCCTGTGCTGCTGGACTCGCGGGCTCCACGCCGGAAATCACCACACCTTTTTCTTTTGGGCTCAATCCCAACTGTTGGGCCAGTTCCGGCGTGATATCCTGAACCGACAAGCCCCAAGCCGTTGCCTTTTCCGGCAGTTGTCCTGCCACTTTTTGTGGCATGGTGCCAATAGTTACTTCGATGCTTTGCTCCTTTCCATCCCGAATAATATCAATCATGACCTTTGCATCCGGCGGGGTCGTTGCTACGATTCGAGAGAGCATGTGCGCATTTTTGACTTCCTTTCCATTGAACTGCTTGACAACGTCTCCTCGCTTCAGGCCGGCTTTGTCGGCCGGACTGCCTTCCGTGACATCCGAGATCAAGACCCCCTTTGTTTCCTTGAGATTAAAGGATTTGGCCAGTTCAGGAGTGATATCCTGGATCATCACACCGAGCCAGCCCCGGATGATCTTGCCGGATTTGAGCTGGGGGAGCAGCTCTTTTGCCATGTTGGCAGGAATTGCAAAGCCGATATTTTGCCCCTGTGCGATAATCGCCGTATTGACCCCAACCACTTCCCCTTTCATATTAAACAGTGGACCGCCACTGTTGCCCGGGTTTATGGCCGCATCGGTTTGCAGAAAATCATCATAGGGGCCGGCCCCTATGATGCGCCCTTTAGCACTGATAATACCGGTGGTCACGGTTTGCCCCAGACCAAAGGGATTTCCAACCGCCATCACCCAGTCTCCAACGCGTATGACATCAGAATCCCCAATGTGAGCCGGTTTGGGGAAATCGGCATCAATTTCTACCTTAATCAAGGCCAGGTCTGTTTTGGGATCCCGGCCTATTACCTTGGCATCATATTCCTTACCTTCCTTACCGCTTTCAAGCTTCACCTTGATTTCAGTCGCTTTTTCAACCACATGGTTATTCGTGAGGATAAGGCCATCCTCGCTGATGACGAATCCGGAGCCCAAGGCATGTGTCTTCATTCCTCCCTTCGGCATATTCCCAAAAAAGTGTTTGAAGAAGTCATCTCCAAAAAAATTCCCAAAAGGGGCATTGGGTCCGACAAAGGGCTGAAGCGGCGATCCCTTTATCACCTGGGTGGTGGAGATGTTCACAACCGAATGTTTGACGTTATCGGCCAGATCAGCGAAAGAGGCTGGCGCCTTCTTCCCGAGCCCAAGCACCGCGGCCTGTGCACTCTGGTTTATCAAGAAAAATGTCATGATCCCCAATAAAAATATGATTCCAGCTAACTGTCGAATCCTTGTGTTTTTGTGTTTCATCTTTAATTCCTCCCTTAAATGATATGATTTTGAAAAATAATTTTTTCCTTCTTTATTCTCGGAGAGTTCTCGCCAGCCTGGAGGTGTTTCTGGATCTCCCGGATGGTCTTTCTGAATCTGCCCCAATCGATTTCCAATTGCCAGAGTTCTCCAGCGTGAATATATGAACCATTTAGCTCCGATCTCACCTCCTTTATATCTTCAAACAGGGCATTCAGACGCCTAAAGGCCTGGTGAAGATCTTCGCTGATGCCCTTGCTTTCCTCCTGGTGGGGAAGGGATGAGCAATCACTCATCATCGTGCTCACGTCAAACTCCAGCCCTTTGACACGTTCGATGATCTTCTTCAGGTCCTTTTCCTCGCGCTTTCTGGCCCATGTGGCGTGGTCCTGTTCCAGCATATCCAAGGCCCGTTTGACGTCCTCGGTATCAACCATGAGTTTCCGTATGTCTCGTTTTAAAGTAAGATCCATAATGTCTCCTCCTTTCATATCGATCAAGAATTTAGCCAGTGTCTCTCTTTTAGGCTTTTCCCTTACTATATGCATCAATCCTTTCACTGGGCTTTCAAGAACATTACAGTTTGGAAAGGTTGTTCATGAGGGGTAGCACAGTTCTCCTCACTGCTACAGATGGGATGACTCAGGTGGGTTGGTAATGTTTTTACCCATCGATGATTGGCATTATTGGATTCACCTATGCGTGCTCGTCAACAATCTGAACTCTGGCGTTACGTCGTAATGCCTATCCTCTTCTACTGAGTTCGCAATATCCAGGTCCATGAGTATGTCTCTTGCACCATCCATACTACCAATTTCCTCAAACCCGAGTTTTCGCCAGAAAATTGAAGCCTCATTCTCAGTTTTGACTCGAACAACTATTTTTTTGACTATAGAATGCTTTCTAAGATTTTGTGCAAGAAGATCAAATGCTGTACTGCCAAGACCAAGTCGCCTGACACTTTCGTCAAATATCATCAGTGTCAGTTCACTGGATTTGCCAAGCCTCAGGTTGTATAAACCAATAAATCCTACGCGCTTTGAGTCTATCTCTATGCAGTAAGAAACGGCAAAGTTTATCTTCAGCCACCACCAGACAGAAAACCATGCGCTGGATATGGGCTTAGACAAACAATTTGCCTCCTGAATTTCTTTTTTCCTGAACCCATGTCTCATGAAAGGGCCATCAAGGATCCTCAGGGGTCTCAGCCTGATATGACCATCTTTCATATATCTTGGAAACCTAGCATAAAACATGGAAGCCCGTTTCTGCGTAAACTGTTATTGTACGAATCACCCTTCCTTCCTGATCAGGATAGATTTAGCAGATTGCGCAATAAGCTGAGTTGCCGGGCGGAGGGTGCAACCATTCGGAAGCCATGCGAGGAATAGCTCAAATGGACGGCACCGGCCTCCCCAAAAAATAGACCCCATATGGGGCCACGTTTCCATAGAAAAGTGTCTGGGTAATCATATCTAGTTTTCTTTCGTATTCAGGCAGTGTAATGTTATCATCACTCACATTTATTACCACACAAACACTTTCACCTCTATATTGCCTGACAACCACTAGTAACCTCTTATCCTTCCCCACTTAAGAACCAATGCCATCATTGACAAGTCAAGGGTGAGCCTCAGAATTCGAGTTCTATCTCCTCAGGCTCTATCCAGTCGTTATGTTCTATCTTGTCATAGAAATCGATTACTTCATTTGCCGGGCCGTTTACTCTTCCTTTAGCCTTGATCTCGTACTTGTGTAATGGTGCGTAGCCGGCCGTACTGTCTTTTGTCTCTCTTTCAATCTCATCGGGCTGATATCCCTCGAGCCGAACCCCTTCAGGCAGATTACTGAACAGTTCCTTTAGCTCATTACTGAATCGCTTGGCATATGCCGCATAGGTGAAATTGAAATGAGCACGCACGATTTCTTTTTCAGAAACAACCTTGAGATTAATCATATGCTTTCGGTTATTGAGCGCTTGATCGAGGATTCGAAACGTTCTTTCACTCATAAGAATGTGGACTCGGTCTTCCTCTACATGGATCGCGCGCAAGAGGTGTTCGAGGCCATCCTCTCGTTTCACATGATGTTCCCGTTCAAAAATGATTGCACCGCCGATCTTTCTCCCCTCAAAGAAGCCGATGATGAAGCCTTTTATTAGATCAAAGGGCCCTTCGATGACAATCTCATAGTATTTTTTTCGCATATTTCTCCTCCCAGTGTTTAGTGAATATTTGGCGTCCCTCTCAGAATGATAGAGGGCTCGCTTGACTGTAGCTTGCTCACTGACTACCCAAGGTTACCTGACTCTCTTCCCCCATGATTGATGCTGAGTTATTAGGCCAGACCGATAGACACATTTGATTTCTCACTCGGAAGAATAAAGAGGGTTCCGGCAAATGGCCGAAACCCTCCGGACAAAAACCACGCCCTGCCAGAAATCTTTGTGGACCGGCAGGGTATTATCCCTTATTTTTTGTGGGTGGTGTAAGTACGACATATAATGCCCCGCTGCCCCGCTTAATTAACAACAGAAGATTGTCGCCTTTTTTTGCCTGGTTTAAAGCCTGACTGTAATCATCGAGGTTTTCAATCCCCTTTCGGTTCATTTCCCTGATGAGATCGCCGGGACGCAATCCTGCATCTGAAGCAGGGCTTCCTGATTCGATGTCGGAAATCACCACACCGGTTGTTCCCGATTCCAATCCAAGTTGCTCGGCCAGTTGCGGGGTAAGTTCCTGAACCGCCATCCCCCAATTGGTTTCCTTTTTAGGGGAAATCATTTTTTGCTCTTCCGCCGGCATTGTGCCGATGGTCAGGGTTATGGTTTCAGATTTCCCATTGCGCAGGATATCAACCTTAACCTGGGTATTGGGTGCGGTCGCTGCTGCGAGCTGCGACAGTGTATGTGTATTTTCAATCTCTTTTCCATTAAACCGGAGTATCACGTCTCCTCGCCGCAACCCCGCGTTTTCAGCCGGGCTACCTTTGGCAACAGAAGAGACCAGAGCTCCTTTAGAGCTTTTGAATCCAAATGATTTGGCAAGTTCGGGGGTTATATCCTGAATCGTCACCCCGAGCCATCCACGGATAACCTTACCTTTTTTGAGCTGGGGTAGAAGATCTTTTGCCATGTTGATGGGGATAGCAAACCCGATGCCATGGCCCTGGGCAATGATCGCGGTGTTGATTCCAATTACTTCCCCCTTCATATTAAACAGGGGGCCTCCACTATTGCCCGGGTTGATGGCGGCATCGGTTTGCAGAAAATCATCGTAAGGACCTGCCCCGATGATGCGCCCTTTGGCACTGATAATACCAGTGGTCACGGTTTGCCCCAGGCCAAAGGGATTTCCCACCGCCATCACCCAGTCTCCGACCCGAATGGCGTCAGAGTCACCCAAGGGAGCCGGTGTGGGAAAGCCTTCATCAAGCTTTACCTGTATTAAGGCCAGGTCCGTCTTAGGGTCATGCCCGATCACCTTGGCGTCATATTCTTTCCCACTTTCAAGCTTCACCTTGATCTCTGTGGCCTTGTCAATGACATGATTATTCGTAAGGATGAAACCATCCTGGCTGATTACAAACCCGGATCCCAAGGCGTGGGTCTTCATCTCTCCCTGAGGCACATTCCCGAAGAAGTGCTTAAAAAAGTCCCTCCCAAAGAAATCGCCAAATGGTGCGTTGGGCCCGAAAAAGGGCTGGAGCGGCGATCCCTTTATTACCTGGGTAGTTGAGATGTTCACGACCGAATGTTTGACCTTTTCGGCCAGGTCTGCAAAAGATGGCGGGGCCTTCTTCCAAAAACCGAAATCGGCCGCAAGTGCCCAATGTGGGACCGAGAAAAATGTTATGATTGCAATTATGAAAAGGTATCCAACTAACTTTCGTGCGGTTGCGTTTCTGTTTTTCATTTTTAATTCCTCCTTTAATACTGGATTTATAAGGTTTCTTTCCTGTTGATCCGATTTTCTGTCACGGATCCCTCTCGGTGTTTTATAGATAATAAGCACCAAACCTTTCATTTTACTTTCAGGAAGATTACATTTTGGTAAGGTTGTTTATGAGAGGAGTTCTACGATGATTCATTTAATCGCGACGCTGAAGATATAAACATCATATCTTAGCTTTTTGAATATGTTGGGGATTTCAGATCTATAGCAGTATACCTGAACCCCACCTTAGGTTGCGTAACCGTATTTCGATTCTAAAATGGCTCCCCCTCGGACATGATTTACGACCAACAGATGCAATAGCCTCAATAGGTTACAAGCCTGAAATTCCAAGGAAACCAACCCATAGGAAAAGTGAACTGTAAGACAGGCCCCAAAACATATCATACGCAAAGCAATCCAATGGCAGAGAATGTTGGATAATGAAGAATTAAATTCTCTAAGTGAGATTGCCTAGAATGAAGGTCTCACCAGGGCGAGGGTCACCCAGATAATGAATCCATTGAAGCTACTCCATGAATTGTTCATAAAGTGTCTAGATAGGATTATCGGAGATGGTTTGCGTTTAGAGAATCCATCTACGCTTGAGGTTGCGCAGGCTCAGCAGGAACAGGACTATGCAAAAGACCCCCAGAATGATGAGGTCAAGCGTGTAGGACATGATATGCTCACCATTGACTGCCCCATGGAGAATGTCAACACCGTAGGTCACGGGCAATACATAAGAAAGCGGGCGGATAAATACGGGCAGTGACATGATGGGAAAGAATAACCCGCACAGGAATATCATCGGAAAACGGAAGAAATTTGAAAAAGTCTGGGCTTCAAATACCTCACTTACCGAAACCGCAATGAAGAGTCCGAGGAATGTTGACACGATACCAATAAGCAAGATAGCTGGTACCGCTAGTGACCAGGCTACACCTGAAAGGTCTGCCAGAAACGCAGCGATAATAATCGGGACGAAGGCATTAGCAATCCCGAAGAGGATAGCCCCGGAGGTCTTAGCCAGCATAAGAAGCTCTAGAGAGATTGGTGCCAGAAGCAGCCGTTCAAATGACCGGCTCCGCCTCTCGAAGGTGATGGTAACGGATAGCATCGAGGTAGTACCGAAAAGTATTGAGATAGTCACCACGCCCGGCAGGAGCGCCAGGATACTTTCCAGCCCGCTCCCCGATTTGATGAAGAACATGCTTGTCCATGCGATAGGAAATATTATACCCCAGCTGATGTTGGGAGGCTTGAGGTAATATGCCTGCATATCCTTGGCGAGGATGTTCCAGAAAGCAATCCAGCGTTTCATTGATTTCCCCCACCTCCGGCTTTTTCCTTTTCTTTCCGCATCAGCCCCGATTCTACGCCCGTAACCTGGACAAAGACGTCTTCGAGTGATGGAATGTGCCTGCGGGCTTCGGTAACCTGAATCCCCCGCTCTTCTAGGAACCGTACCAGGGGACTAACATTGACCGGCTCCGTTGATTCGACACTTACCCGGTTGTGTTCTGAAGAATCGAACTTATGCTGTGGAAAGGCCGAGGTCATTTTTTTAGGTAGTTTGTCTCCCGAATTGGAAACGGAGAGGATAAGCATGTGTTTACCCTGAATAGGCTGTAGAAGGTCTGCCGTGCGGTCAGTCCGGACAATTCGCCCGTTGACGATGAATGCTATCCGCTCACATAACCGCTCAGCCTCTTCAATGTAGTGTGTAGTGAGAAAGATAGTGGTTCCTTTACGGTGAAGACCAGCGATTATCTGTCTTACCTGGCGAGCGCTCGCAACATCAATCCCCGTGGTCGGTTCGTCGAGAAACAGGATTGGCGGTTGATGAATAATACCGGCTGCGAAGGTAAGCTTGCGCTTCATCCCCTTGGAATAGCCGGCAAATTTACGGTCGGCAGCGTCGTTAAGATTGAAGGTATCCAGGAGCTCCCGCGCCCATTTCTGGCGTTCGTTCTTCCCTATCCCGTACAGTGCCGCACAGAAGCAGAGGTTATCGAAACCAGTTAGCTCGGGATAGAGGTTGCTTTCATCAGGAACCACTCCTACCAGGTGCTGGGCTGCCTTGGGATTCTGTGTGCACTTGATGCCACCGATACGGATTGACCCCGCGTCCAGCCGGGCCAGGCCTGTCAGCATGTTTATGGTGGTAGTCTTGCCAGCACCGTTGGGACCGAGAAAGCCAAATAGCTCACCTTTACTTACATCAAAACTGATATTGTCCACGGCAAGAACTTCGCCGTAGCGCTTGGTGAGGTTTGATACTTCCACAGCTGGTTGGTTATTTGACTTCATTATTTCATTTTTCCTGACTATTCCCATCACTTGTTCGCTCTTCGAGGCGAAGGGCACTGGATATTTGCTGTTGAGCCTGCATTAATGTTTCCTGATTGATAAAA
>Ga0315554_1001230_pt1 | contig 15082 bp, 28 predicted proteins | sample SalMarSW160370MG_FD_202114 | JGI IMG/M metagenome (GOLD analysis project Ga0315554, IMG submission 202114) | Salt marsh sediment microbial communities from the Plum Island Ecosystem LTER, Massachusetts, United States - Salt Marsh Sediment SW1603-70 ... | reverse complement strand
CCCCTCATCGCCCGCCGCCACCACCGACGTCGGCAAATGCTGCGCTACCTCCTCGGCATGTGACGGCCCCGACAGGGTGACAATCGAGCGCCGGTCGATTCCGCTCCATTCGTCGCCGATGATCTGCGACGCCCGGCGCAAGGTGCCTTCTTCGATACCCTTGCTCAAGTTCACCGTCAGCTTCGGCGGCGCAATCGACGCCCCACTCAGTCGGCGGCAAACCGATGCCAGCTTCTGGGCCGGAATCGCCAGCACGGCGATATCGGCGCCTTCCATCGCGGCGGTCACATCGCCGATTATCCGGACGGAATCATTGATGTGAATGCCGGGAAGTTTCTTGGGATGTTCGCGCCGCTCCTGGAGCAGTTTCAATTCACCCGGATCGAATTCCCACAGAGCGACTTCGGCGCCGTTTTCGGCAAGGAGATTGGCGTTGGCAATCCCCCACGACCCGGCGCCCAGTATGGCAACACGGGCGCTCATCAAGCGGCCCCGCTGAAGTGAAAGCGGTTTTCGTCGCCGTGCATTAGACGTTTGATGTTACCGCGATGCATCACGATGATCAGCAAAGCCAACAGGGTCACTGCCGCCAGGTACAAATTCTCGACCTCCCGGTGCATGACGTACCGCTCAATCCATAGCACGGCGGCCAGAACGACCGCCCCGGCCATGGAGCCGAGGGAAATGTATCGAAAGACGGCAACGAAGACGATGAATACGGCGAAGGCAATCAGGGTTTCGATCGGGAGCAGGGTTATGAATACGCCCAGCGCCGTGTTGACGCCTTTTCCGCCGCGAAAACCGAGAAATGGCGAGAAAACATGTCCCAAAACAGCGACGACGCCTCCGATGAGGGCGGCATTGGATTCGGAGATCGGCCAGCCGGCGTGATAGAATGCATGGCAAAGCAGCACCGCCGCGACGCCTTTGCCGATATCACCGATAAAGGTGATCGCCGCCGCGACCGGGCCGGCCACGCGCCAGACATTGGTGGCGCCGATATTGCCCGATCCCTGGCTGCGGATATCGCCCTTGCCGAAGGCGAACCCGATGAGCAGGCCGAAGGGGACGCCTCCGAGAATGAAGCTGATTATAAAATAAACATATACGGACATTCCGATGCGAATCCAATTAGGTTATTTGGGTCTGCAGCACCCAGGTATCGCTTTCCGCCTTGATTCCCCGGTCATGATACAGTTCAAAAACCTCTCCATCGACGGTCTCGACCCGGTAATAATTTCGATGACGGCGCATCCGCCAATTCTTCCGCCTTGGCGATCCCGTTGGAAATCCCCAATCAGGCCAGACCGCGATAATCTCCTTGATGGCATAGACGCGGCCGTTCCATATGAAGGAAACCGGTCGCCCACTCGCCTCGTCCCGGGAGACCGAAATTGCCTGGGAGATGAATTTCTCCGGATCAGGTCCCATCACCCGTCGTATATTTAGGCCGTGTCGGGCACAGCCTGCAAGGTGTCGGGCAATGTATCGGTGGGAGCTTCCTCGGGCATCTGCGGTTCCTTGCCGAGCGCTTTTTGGATCAGCATGAGCAGATGCGCGCCTTCTTCCTTGCTGATTTGTTTATCTTCCACCGCCGCCTTAAAGGCATCCGCCAGTTGCTGCATTTCGGCAGCGCCGACTTCCCCGTTTTGGATGGCGGTCTTCAGTTGGGACATCAGATCATGTACCTGAGCCTCGGTATAGCCGTCGGGCAGATTGGCGACGATTTGCATTTCGGCCATCGTCACCAACTTATCCACCGCGTAATTCTTAATGCTGTCGCGATTGAGCCAAACAATAAAAATACCGACGATGATCAGCAGCAGAATCGCCGCCACGATGATTAATGCAACCGTACATCCTCTCGACATGGCCATAGGATTGCCTCCCTGCGCTCAAGAAACGGTTTGGTTAAACAGTATGGATTAGATCGTTCACCCCTTAACCTGTGATGAACAAATCTGTTCACCTGACTATTTGAAACAGTTGTTTAAGTAAGATAATAGGGCGCGGTGCGAGGGGCAACTCTTTTTTGACGTAATCCCCGGCAAAAAAGACAAAAAAGAACCGGCCGCGGAGGGCGGCCGGTTCCGCAAACTCTATAGCACATTGCCCGCCGACGGGTCTTATTTGGCCTTTTCTTTCTTGGCCTTTTTCTTCTCTTTATCGGTGACTACTTTGGGCTTGGGCGTCAGCAGTTCCACCAGGGAGACCGGGGCGCCGTCGCCGACGCGATGCCCGACCTTGATGACCCGGGTGAAACCCGATTGACGCTCGGCAAAATGGGGCGCGATTTCGGTGAACAGCTTTTTGACGATGGTCTCATTGCGCAGCTCGGCGAAAACATTGCGGCGCGCCGCCACCGTATCGGTCTTGGCCGTGGCGATCAGGCGATCGGTGTATCGCCGCAGTTCCTTGGCCTTGGACTCGGTCGTCTGAATAGTGCGATGAGTGAACAGCGACACGGCCATATTGGACAGCATCGCTTCCCGATGCGGTTTGGTACGGGATAGTTTCTTGGTCTTAACCTGGTGTTTCATCGGATGATCCTACCGGCTTATGATTTCTTTTCCTGATACGGGGTGATGTCCATACCGAAGGACAACCCCAGTTCATCGAGGATTGAGGTCAGTTCGTTGAGTGATTTGCGGCCGAAGTTCCGGTACTTGAGCATTTCGGATTCGGTTTTGGACACCAATTCGCCGAGGGTTTGGATGTTGGCCGCCCGCAAGCAATTGGAGGAACGAACGGAAAGCTCCAGCTCGTCGACGCGCGTCTTGAGTAGCTGCCGGATGCGGGCGGTTTCCTCGTCCTCTTCCTCTTCCACGGCAATCTGCAATTCCTCGTCGATGTGGATGAAGAGCTGCATATGATCCTTGAGGATTTTGGCCGCATAGCTGAGGGCGTCTTCCGGCGTAACCGACAGGTCGGTCCAGATATCGAGCAGGAGTCGGTCGTAGTCGGTTTTTTGGCCGACGCGGGTGTTTTCGATTTCGTAATTGACTTTTATCACCGGCGAAAACAACGAATCGAGGAAGATGGTTCCGGCCGGGGCGTCGTCGCGCTTGTTCTGCTCGGCGAGAACGTACCCGCGGCCGTAGTCGAAATCGACCTCCATGGTCAATTCCTTGTCGGCCGTCAGTTCGGCTACGTGCAGGTCGGGATTCAGGATTTCGACATCGGCGTTTTCCTCGAACATACCGGCCGTCAACTTACCCTTGCTGTTGTTTCGCATGATCAGGGTCCGCCGCTCGTCGGCGTCGAATCTCACCCGGACTTTCTTGATATTCAAAATAATGTCGGTGATATCCTCGTAGACTCCTTCGATGGCGCCGAATTCATGCAGCACGCCGTCGATCCTTATGGCGACGGCCGCCGCCCCCTGGATCGAGGACAGCAGGACCCGCCGCAAGGCGTGTCCAATTGTGGCGCCGAAGCCACGCTCGAGCGGTTCGATGACAAACCTGGCATACCCTTCATCCGGATTGGATTGATCGGTGACGATCTCCCTGGGCATTTGCAGGCTTTTCCATTTCATTCGTATATCCCCCACATAGGTTGTGTCTATAGCCAATGGGATTCTCTTATTTCGAGTACAACTCGACGATTAACTGTTCCTGGGCCGGCGTCGGGATTTCCTCTCGTTTCGGCAGTTCCAGCAGTTCACCTTCGAGACCGGCTTTGTTCAGGCGCAGCCACGGGATTTCCTCACCCCGGGACTCTTTCAGGGCCATGTGCACGATATCCAGGCTCTTCGATTTGTCCTTGACACGGACGATGTCGCCCACGCGGACGTTGTATGAGGGGATATCGACGATCCGGCCGTTCACGGTCAGGTGCCGGTGACGCACCAGCTGCCGGGCGGATTTGCGCGACGGCGCAAAGCCGAGCCGGTAGACGATGTTATCCAGACGGCACTCCAGCAGTTGGAGCAGGGTTTCGCCGGTGATTCCCTTCTTGCGTTCCGCCGTTTCGAAATAGTTGCGGAACTGGCGCTCCAGTATGCCGTATACCCGGCGGACTTTCTGCTTCTCGCGAAGCTGGAGGCCGTATTCGGAGACCTTGCGACGAATATTCTGCCCGTGCTGTCCCGGAGCATAGGCGCGCCTATCGATGGCGCACTTCTCGCTCAGGCATCGGCTGCCCTTCAGAAACAGCTTTTCGCCTTCGCGTCGACACAATTTGCAATTTGCGTCAGTGTACCGAGCCATTCACTCTCCTTAATATTCCAATCAGTTTTGCTTCACCGTGTTCCGGGATGCTTACACCCGGCGCCGTTTGGGCGGCCGGCACCCGTTGTGGGGTATCGGTGTCACGTCCTTAATACTTATCACTTCCAGGCCCGCCGCCGAAATGGACCGGATGGCGGCCTCGCGTCCCGATCCGGGACCCTTGACCTGGATTTCCACTTTCCGCATGCCCATATCCAGGGCTTCCTTGGCGGAGGTTGCCGCCGCCTGCTGGGCCGCAAACGGCGTCGACTTTTTGGACCCCTTGAATCCGGCGCGACCGGCCGAATTCCAGCAGACCACCCGGCCCCGGGGGTCCGAGATGGAGATGAGGGTATTGTTAAACGACGCCTTGATATGGACCACGCCGAAGGCGTCGACCTTTTTGACTTTCTTTTTGGTTTTTCTCTTTTTCGGTTCCGCCACAGTTTTACCTCGTGTTGTTCGTTATGACGTTTACTTCGGTCCCGGCGCTCTCTTCTTGCCGGCCACGGTCCGTTTGGGACCTTTTCTCGTCCGGGCGTTGGTCTTGGTGCGCTGGCCTCTCACGGGCAGTCCCCGCCGGTGGCGCAGGCCCCGATACGACCCGATATCGATGAGCCGCTTGATATTCATGGCGACTTCGCTGCGCAGGCTCCCCTCGACCTTGAACTGATTTTCGATCATGCTTCGCAGCTTGATCACATCCTCTTCGGTCAGTTTGTTGACCCGAATATCGGGGCTGACACCGGTTTCCTTGAGGATGCGCTTGGCCGAGGTCGGCCCGATCCCGAAAATATAGGTCAGGGCGACTTCAATCCGTTTGTCTCGTGGTAATTCCACACCAGCTATACGGGCCACGTACAGACCTCCTCATACAATGCTCTTGTCATCCGCCTAGCCCTGACGCTGCTTGTGCCGGGGGTTTTCGCAGATGATCCGCAGAACGCCGTGCCTGCGGATGATTTTACACTTGTCACATCGTTTCTTCAGTGATGCTCGCACTTTCATGATAGCACCTTTCCGCGTTACTTATGGCGATACACGATTCGTCCCCGCGTCAGATCGTATGGAGACAATTCCATGCTGACGCGGTCCCCGGGAAGAATTTTGATGAAATGCATCCGCATCTTCCCCGAAATATGCGCCAGGACCACATGCCCGTTGTCGAGCTCGACCTTGAACATCGCGTTCGGCAACGGCTCCAACACCTTACCTTCAACCTGAATGACATCTTCCTTAGCCATAGCTTCCTTATGCCAGCGTTAAGATCTCGGGACCATCCTTGGTGATCGCCACGGTATGTTCAAAATGCGCCGAGGGCGATCCGTCCGCCGTCACCGTCGTCCAGCCGTCGGGCTTGAACGAGATGGCGTACCCGCCGGCGTTAACCATCGGCTCGATCGCCAACACCAACCCGGTCTTCAACACCGGGCCCGTGCCGGGCGTGCCGAAATTTTGGACCTGGGGATCCTCATGCATGCGCCGTCCGATTCCGTGTCCCACCATATCACGAACGACCGAGAACCCGTTTTGTTCCGCCGTTTTCTGGATCGCGGCCGAGATGTCGCCCAGATGATTGCCCGCGACGGCCTGCTCGATGCCGGCATCGAGCGCCCGCCGGGTAACATCCATCAGCTTCTGCTTTCCTTCGTCGATCTCTCCCACCGCATAGGTGCGGGCGCCGTCGCCGCAATAGCCGTCCTTGAACGTCCCCACGTCGATGGAGATGATTTCGCCGGCGACCAGCTTGCGCTGCGACGGTATGCCGTGCACGACGACTTCGTCGATCGAGGCACAGATCGAAGCGGGATAGGTATTACCGCCCATGCGGTATCCCTTGAAGGCGGGCGTAGCCCCACGACTGAGGATATGTTCCTCGGCCATGCGATCCAACTCCGCCGTCGTTATGCCGGGCTTGATATGCTCTTCGAGCAGGTCAAGTACCTCGGCGACGATTCGTCCCGCTTCCCGCATGATTTCGATTTCGCGCTCCGACTTATATTCCGGCATCTTTACGCGACGCCCAATCCTTTCGTAATCCGAGCGAAAATTTCATCGGGCGTTCCCACGCCGGGGATCGGCAGCAGCACCGACTTGCCCCGATAATAATCCTCGATCGGCTTGGTTTGCTTTTGGTACACCTCCAGGCGATTTTTGACCACCTCCGGTTCGTCATCAGGCCGGCGGGCCAGTTTCCCGCCGCATTTATCGCAGACGCCTTCCTGCTTGGGCATGTTGGCCGGGTAGTTATACGCCGCCTGGCATTCAGTGCAATACATCCGGCCCGAAAGGCGCTTGATTATTTCATTGTCCTGGACATCCAGCAGGACGGCCTTGTCGATTTTGGCGCCGGCATTGGCAAACATCTCGTCCAGCGCCTCGGCCTGCGGGATGGTGCGCGGGAACCCGTCGAGAATAAACCCGTTGTTGAGTTCGCCGTCGTTCTGCTTTTCTTCTATCAATCCGATAATGACGTTATCCGGCACCAGTTCTCCGGCCTTCATATACGATTCCGCCTTCTTGCCCAATTCGGTGCCCTGCTTCACGGCGGCGCGGAGCAGATCGCCGGTGGACAGGTGCAGAATCGACACTTTCTCGGCCAGACGGGCCGCCTGCGTTCCCTTGCCGGAACCCGGCGCGCCCAGAAAAATCAAATTCATCAGAACGACCTCCCGCGAATTCGCCCCTTCTTCATGAATCCGTCATAATGCCGCATCAGCAGATGCGATTCGATCTGCTGCAAAGTGTCGAGCGCGACACCGACGATAATCAGCAAACCGGTGCCGCCGAAGAAATACTGCACGTTGAACTGCGCCACCAGCACCCACGGCAGGATGGCGATCATAGCGAAAAATATCGCGCCCGGCAGAGTGATGCGCGTCAGGATTCGTTCGATATACTCGGCGGTGCGTTTACCGGGGCGAATGCCGGGGATAAAGCCGCCGTTCTTGCGCATGTTGTCGGCCAGGTCGATCGGATTGAACACCAACGCCGTGTAGAAATAGGCGAAAAAGATGATGATCAGGCCGTAGATAACCGAATAGACGAGTGTCCCCGGAGCCAGCCAGTAGCCGATGATATTGTTGATCCATTCCGTGTTCGGGAACAGCTGCGCCACTGTGGCGGGAGCGAACATGATCGACTGCGCAAAGATGATCGGGATGATACCGGCCGAGTTCACCGACAACGGCAGATGCGTCGTCTGCCCGCCGTAAACGCGCCGTCCAACCACTTTCTTGGGATATTGCACGGGCACCCGGCGCTGAGCGCGGGTTACGACGATGACGGCGGCGATGACAGCCAGCATCAGGGCGATCATGAGCACCTCGACGAAGATCGACCGCGTGCCGGCCAGAACCATTTGCGATTCCTCGATCACCGCCGACGGAAAGCGGGCAATAATCCCGATGAAGATGATGAGCGAAATGCCGTTGCCGATGCCCCGTTCTGTTATCTGCTCACCCAGCCACATGATGAAGATCGTGCCGCAGGTGAAGGTCAATATCGTTAATGGAATAAAGGTCAAACCAGGCATCGTCACCGCCGGCATTTGGTTGGGACCGATGATCGATTTCAGATATATCGAGGTGCCGTAGGCCTGCAAGGCAGCGATGAGCACCGTCAGGTACCGGCTGTATTGGGTGATCTTGCGCCGCCCCTCTTCGCCTTCTTTCTGCAGTTTCTGGATATAGGGGATGACCGCGCCCAGAAGCTGCATGATAATCGACGCCGAAATGTAGGGCATAATGCCAAGGGCAAAGATGGTCGCCTTGCGAAAGGCGCCGCCGGCGAACATGTCGAACATGCCGAGAAGCGTTCCGGATGATCCCGAAAAGAAACTCTGCAGCACGCTGGCGTCGATGCCCGGCGTCGGGATATGGCCGCCGATGCGATAGACGACGAGAAGACTGAGGGTATAGAAAATCCGTTTTCTCAGTTCCTCGATTTTGAATACCGATTGAAACGTCCCAAACACTTAGGCTACCTCGACCTTTCCCCCGGCCGTCTCGATCTTCTCCCGGGCCTTTTTGCTGCACGCCGTGACGACTATCGTCATGGCCGCCTCAACCTCACCCTGACCAAGAAGCTTAACCGGTTTATTCACAGTTTTGATTTTGCCGTGCTTCTTCAAAACCTCGACGGTGATCGGTTCATCCGTCGGAACGTCCTTGAGTGCAAAGAGATTGACGATCTGGTATTCCTCTTTGAAAATATTCCGAAAGCCGCGCTTGGGGAGCCGCAGATGCAACGGCATCTGGCCGCCTTCCGCCCAAGGCTGGATGGAGCCGCCGGCCCGCGCCTTCTGGCCTTTATGGCCACGAGTGGCGGTTTTGCCGTGTCCCGAACCGGGACCGCGTCCCACGCGTTTTCTTTTTTTGGTCGCTCCCGGCGCCGGTTTTAATTTAGAAAGATCCATTGCTATCCTTACCGTCTTCAAGCCGTGAAAATCACGCGATTTCTTCCACTTTTATCAGGTGCAGGACGGATTTGACCATCCCCCGAATAACGGGAGTGTCGTCATGAATGACCGTCTTGCGAATACGCCCCAGGCCGAGCGCCTCGATGGTGCGCCGGTGCTTGGGCAGGCGCCCGATAGTCGAACGAACCTGGGTTATCTTGAGCTGTGCCATGTCGCGATTCCTAACCTTTTTCCAGGTAATCTTCTTCCTGCTCGCGGGTCCGCAGTTTCTTGAGGCCGTTCATCGTCGCCTTGACGACATTATGCGGGTTCCGCGATCCCAGCGCCTTGGTCAGAACATCCTGCACGCCTGCCGCTTCCAGTACGGCTCGGACGCCGCCGCCGGCGATGACGCCGGTGCCGGGCGAGGCCGGTTTGAGAACGACGCGGGCGGCGCCGAAGATGCCGTTTACCTGATGCGGGATAGTGCCGTCTTTGATTGACACCGAGACCATCGACCGCCGGGCCAATTCAGTGCCCTTGTGGATGGCACCTGCAACCTCGGCCGATTTGCCGAGGCCGATGCCGACGCGGCCGTTGCCGTCGCCGACGGCCACCAGCGCGGTGAAGGAAAAGCGCCGGCCGCCCTTGACCACCTTGGCGACGCGATTGATATGAATTACCTTCTCTTGAAACTCCAGGCTATCAACTTCAAATCGAGCCAACTGTCACCTCGTTCTATATAGCGTCCTAAAATTCCAAACCTTTTTCGCGGGCGCCCTCGGCCACCGCTCTGACCCGGCCGTGATAGCGATACCGGTTGCGGTCGAAGACCACCTTCTTGATTCCCTTTTCGATGGCCAACTCGGCGATCACCTGGCCGGCCTTTTTGGCCTTGTCGGCCTTTTTATCGCCGTCGGCGAATTTCCCGGCCATCGCCTTGGAATTCGTCGACAGCCCGACCAGCGTCACCTGATTGGTGTCATCGATGATCTGGATGAATATGTTCTTGAGCGACTTGGTCACGGTGAGACGGGGAATTTCCGGCGTCCCGTGAATTTTGCCGCGCACGCGCCGGTGCCGTTTGAGCGCCCGGGCTTCTTTATGTTTTGCTGTTTTTTCCATTTCCCATGCTCCACGACGTTAGGCCGCCGTCTTGCCCGCCTTTCTGCGGATATGCTCGCCTTTGTACTTGATTCCCTTGCCCTTGTACGGCTCCGGCTTGCGGATGGAACGAATGCGATCGGCGGTCAGGCCGACCAGTTCCTTGTCGATGCCGGACACGGTGATCAAACCGGCTTTGTGGTCGAAATCGATTTCAACGGTATCGGGCGGCTTGACCAAAACCGGGTGGGAATAGCCGACATAGAGGATCAGGCTCTTCCCTTTCTTCTCGCCCCGGTATCCGACTCCGACCAGCTCCAGTTCCTTCTTGAATCCCTCGGTGACGCCCGTCACCATATTATTGATCAGGGCCCGCGTCAGACCGTGCAGGGCGCGGTGAAAGGTCTTGTCGGATGAGCGCGTGACGGTGACGGCGTCATCGGCCACGTCTATGTTGATTTCCGGATGGAATGTCTTTACCAGTTTTCCCTTCGGCCCCTCGACGGTAAGTTCCCTTCCCGAGAGGGCGATTTTCACCCCTTGGGGAATGGGGACGGGAAGTTTTCCAACGCGCGACATAATCAGTCACTCCTTACCAGACGACGCAGACGGCTTCGCCGCCGATTTTTCTCTGCATCGCCTCTTCATTGGTCATCACGCCCGACGACGTGGACAGAATCATGATTCCCTGCCGGCCGGTGGCGTAGTGGAAGGCTTCTTCAGCCGACACATATTTGCGCAGGCCCGGCCGCGACAGTCGCCGCAGACCTCGGATAATCGGCTCGTCCTCACGGCTATACTTGAGATACACCCGGATGATTCCCTGCTTGTTGTCGGGAAGTTCGATATAATCCCGGATGTACTTGCGGTCTTTGAGAATCCGGGCGATCTCCCGTTTCAGCTTCGAGCCCGGAATATCGACCGCCTTCATCTTCGCCTTCGAGCCGTTCCGAATCCTGGTCAGCATATCGGCTATGGGATCGGTCATTGACATACAGAATACTCCTCACGAGAGCCGGCCGGCCATCGGCCGACTGCCATTACCAGCTCGCCTTTCTGACGCCCGGCAGGTCACCGGCCAGGGCCAATTGTCGGAAGCAGATTCGGCAAAGGCCGAATCGCCGGATATAGCCGCGCGGCCGGCCGCATTGCCGGCACCGGTTGTAGGCGCGAACCTGAAATTTCGGTTTACGTTTTTGTTTTTCTATCAGACACTTCTTGGCCACAGTTACTCCTCTTTTCGGAAGGGCATGCCCATCTCCCGTAACAGTTGGATGCATTCGGCATCGGTTTTGGCCGTGGTCGCGATGGCGATGGACATTCCCCGGACCTTGTCGATTTTATCGTAGTCGATTTCGGGAAAGATCAGCTGTTCCCTGATACCCAGATTGAAATTGCCGCGTCCGTCGACCGCCTTGAGCGATATGCCGCGGAAGTCACGGATGCGGGGCATGGCCACGTTCATCAGCCGATCCAAAAACTCGTACATCCGTTCTCGGCGCAAGGTCACGCTGCAGCCGATCGGCATGCCCTGACGGACCTTGAAATTGGAGATCGACTTCCGGGCCCGGTTGATTCTCGGCTGCTGGCCGGTGATAGTGCGCAGATCCTCGATGGCGGCCTCAAGCGACTTGGCGTTCTGGATCGCTTCGCCCACCCCGATATTGACCACCACTTTCTGCAGCCGCGGAACGGCCATGACCGACGGGTATTTGTTCTCCTTCATCATCCGGGGAACAACCTCTTCGAAATATTTCTTTTTCAGGCGCGCCATTGTACCGATATCCTCACAATTCCGCTCCGCACAACCGGCAGACGCGAATTTTATCCTGTGTTTTGATTCCTTTTCCTCCGACCACCCGGTGCGACACCCTCGTCGGGGAATTGCAATTGCCACAGTAAATCTTAACGTTCGACCGATGAATGGTCCCCTCTTTGGTAACAATCCCGCCCTGGGGGTTCCGCTGGGTCGGCCGGGAGTGGCGCTTTATCATGTTAACGCCCTCGACGATCAAACGGTTGCGATCCGGGAAAACATGCAGAACCTTGGCGGTCTTGCCCTGGTCATTGCCGCTGATGATGTAGACGTTGTCGCCTTTCTTGATATTCATGACTCCATATCCTCAGAGTACCTCCGGCGCCAGAGAGACGATCTTCATGAACTGTTTTTCACGAAGCTCCCTCGCCACCGGTCCGAAAATTCGTGTGCCGCGCGGTTCCCGCGCATCGTTTATAATGACGGCGGCGTTGTCCGAAAACCGGATCAATGAACCGTCTTTACGGCGCACTTCCTTGGTCGTCCGCACGACAACCGCCTTGCAGACTTCCGATTTTTTTACCGTTCCGCCCGGAATGGCATCCTTGACGGTGCAGACGATAATATCGCCGACCCGAGCGTACCGTTTTTTCGACCCGCCCAGGACCTTGAAACACATGACGCGTTTGGCGCCCGAGTTATCGGCGACCACCAACTGCGAATATTCCTGAATCATCGTTGCCTCTCCCAGTACCGGCCGGTTACTTGGCCTTCTCCATGATCTCAACCAGCCGCCACCGTTTGATCTTCGAAAGCGGGCGACATTCCATGACCCGGACGGTATCGCCGATACCGGCTTCCTGCTTCTCGTCGTGAGCGTAGAGCTTGGACTTGGTCCGGACGACGCGCTCATAGAGGGGGTGCTTAAGGGTGCGGCGCACTTCCACCACGATCGTTTTGTTCATTCGGTCGGAGACGACCGTTCCGGTTCGCACCTTTCTCTGATTTCTCTCGGCCATTTCTGTCGGGACTCCTGTAATCATTTTTTGTCGTCGTCGGCAGCCTTTTCGGCGTTGGCGTCGGCGCTGCCCAGCAGCGATTTCGCCTGGTCGACGATTTTGCGGATATTCTTTCTGTCTTCGGTGAGAATGGTTTCGATCTGGGCGATATCGCGGCGCAGCGTGCGCAACTTGAGGGGGTTATCGAGTTCCCGAATGCCCTTGCGCAAGCGCAGATTGAACAATTCCACCCGGATTTCCTCACGCCTCTGGAGCAGTTCGTCTTTGGTCAGGTCGCGTAAGCCTTCCATCTTCATGATCAGATCCCCTCCGATTCGCGCCGCGTGACGAATTTGGTCTTCATCGGCAGTTTATTGGCCGCCAGGCGCATCGCCGAGCGCGCCAATTGTTCGTCGACGCCCTCGATCTCGAAAAGAATGCGGCCCGGCTTTACCACGGCCACCCAGTATTCCGGGGCGCCTTTGCCCTTACCCATGCGCGTCTCGGCCGGCTTTTGTGTCACCGGCTTGTCGGGAAACACCCGAATCCAGATTTTGCCGCCACGCTTGATATGGCGCGTCAGGGCGACACGGGCCGCCTCGATCTGGCGGTTGGTCAACCAGCAGGCCTCGAGCGATTTCAAAGCGAACTGTCCGAAATCCACCTTTGATCCCCGGAAGGCCACCCCGGTGCGACGACCGCGCTGTGCTTTTCTATACTTTGTCCGTTTCGGCATTAACATGACTGTAACTCCACCCTCCGTTTACGACTGTTCGGGCTTTTCTCCGCCGGAATCCCCGCCGGATCCTTCACCGCGATGGCGGTCCCGACCGCCCCGGCCACGCCGGCCTTCTCCGGAAAGATTGTCACGACGCACCCGCCCCTGGGGTTTTCTTTTGCCGCGCTTCTCCGACCGCCGTCCGCGCCCGGCGTCCGGCTGGTCGCCGAACATCCGTTCATCGCGACCCTCGGGCGTGAAATCGCCGCGGTCGAGTATCGTTCCCCGGCAAATCCATACCTTGACACCGATGGTGCCGTAGGTCGTGTTGGCGGTGGATGTAGCGTAGTCGATATCCGCGCGCAGCGTATGCAGCGGCACCCGGCCGTCCATATATTGCTCGGCGCGCGCGATTTCGGCGCCGTTGAGACGCCCTTTGCAGACGATCTTGATCCCATCGGCGCCCATCTTCATCGTCGCCGCCAGGGCACGTTTCATAGCCCGGCGGAACGATACGCGTCCTTCCAATTGCTTGGAAATCGAATCAGCCACCAAGCGGGCGCATAATTCGGGCTTCTTTACCTCGATAATGTTGAGCGAGATTTCCTGGCTGGTCAGTAGCTGCAATTCCTCGCGCAGCTTATCGACCTCGGCGCCGCGCCGGCCGATGACGATTCCCGGCCGGGAGGTGTGGATATCCACCGTCACTTTCTTGGGGGCGCGGATGATCTCGACCTTGGCCAGGCCGGCATTATCGAGACGGGCATTGATGTAGCGCTTGATCAACAAATCTTCCTGTACGAGGTCGTCAATCGCTTTGACGGCAAACCACTTGGAGTTCCAGGATTTGTTGACACCCAGTCTAAACCCTATGGGATGTGTTTTTTGACCCAAAATCTATCCTCCACACGACCAGCGAATTACTTTTCGCCTTTGTCCTCGGCGCCCGAGGCCTTGGCCGACTTCTTGCCGGTCTTGGGCTTGGCGGCGCTCTTCTTTGTCGCGGCCTTTTTGCCGGTCGTTTTGGCTTTTATCGTTTTCTTGTCCGCCGCTTTCGTCTGCCGCGTCTTTTTCTCCGCCGTTTTCTTCTTGGCAGCGACTTTCTTTTCCCTCGTCTTGGTCGCGCTGTCGGCCTTCTTGGTCGTCTTTCTAATCCGCGGCCGCTTTTTCTTGGCCGGCGTTTCCTCATGCGGTTCGCCTTCGACCACGACCGTAAGATGAGTAAAGCGGTGTTTGTATCGATACACCCGCCCCATGGCGCGGAATCGAACTCGCTTGGCCCGCGGGCCTTCGTCCACCTGGATGCGGGAGATCGAGAGATCCTCGGCTTTCAGTCGCGAGGTGCCTTCCTCTGCCAGGGCGTTGGCCGCCGCCGACTGGATGGTCTTCAAGAGAGGCATCGCGGCCGCCTTATTGGTGAACTTCAGGATCGTTATCGCTTCTTCGAGCGGTTTGCCCTTGACCAATTCCACCACCCGGCGCACCTTCCGCGGCGACATCATCAAGTATTTTATTTTTGCCGTAGCCTGCATGGTTTACTCCGCTTAAGTTCGTTTTACCGACGACGACCGTTCCGCCAGCTTACCGCCGTGACCACGAAAAGTCCGGGTCGGTGCGAATTCACCCAATTTGTGGCCGACCATGTTCTCCGTGATGTAAATCGGGATGAACTTGTTGCCGGTGTGCACGGCCAGAGTATGGCCGATAAAATCCGGCGAAATAGTCGATCGCCGCGACCACGTCTTGATCACCTTTTTCTCGCCCGTTTCGTTCAGAACGTCGAGTTTCTGCTGGAGCTTCGCGTCAATAAAGGGGCCTTTTTTCAATGAACGGGCCATTATTCCTCCGTGCAACAGTGCAACAGTTATCTGCGACGCTTGACAATCAATGCGTCGG
>Ga0315554_1001226_pt1 | contig 15112 bp, 13 predicted proteins | sample SalMarSW160370MG_FD_202114 | JGI IMG/M metagenome (GOLD analysis project Ga0315554, IMG submission 202114) | Salt marsh sediment microbial communities from the Plum Island Ecosystem LTER, Massachusetts, United States - Salt Marsh Sediment SW1603-70 ... | reverse complement strand
ATCGATAAGCTGCATGCATTTGAATTGTTCATTAGTTGTTGTGGATAGGGCATAATCGTTATTTTCAATTACAAAGATTACAGGGAGATTCCAAACAGCAGCAATATTTAAAGCTTCATGAAAATCGCCTTCACTTGTTCCCCCTTCACCGGTAAAAACCAACACTGTTTTTTTTCTTTTTTGATTTTATGGAATAAAGCGATACCATCAGCTACTCCCAGTTGAGCCCCTATATGAGAAATCATTCCGACAATATGATATTCTTTAGAGCCGAAATGAAAAGAGCGATCCCTCCCTTTTGTAAATCCGTTTAACTTTCCTTGAAACTGAGAAAATAATTTTCGTAAAGGAATATCCCTTGAATTAAATACTCCTAAATTTCTATGCATAGTAAGAATATATTCATCACCATATAATGCATGAGCACATCCAACTGAAATTGCTTCCTGGCCTACCCCCGAAAACCATTTTTATATTTTTCCCTGCCGGATCAGGTTAATCATTTTCTCTTCAATAATCCTGGGGGTTAATAAACCTACATATAATTGAAGCAAAATATCTTCAGGAATACCTTTTCGTTCGAAATTCATAAAATTGTTTTATTTCTAAATAATCTTTTTCAAAATGCTGAAAAGTTAGAGCATTATTAGTTAATCTTCAAGGAACTATAATACATTAGAACTTGATTAGAACGTTAATTTTCGATATGTTGAAAAAGATAAACGGGGACTAAAATGAAAAAGTATGTTTACATATTTGCTTTTCTATTCTGTTTAAATGCTAATGCACAACCGAATGTTTATATCCTTTCTATAGATGGAACTATAAACCCCGCCGCATCAGATTATATAGTTATGGGAATCGATAAAGCCAATGAAGAAAATGCTGAATGTGTAATAGTTAAGCTGAATACACCTGGCGGCTTGCTAAAATCTACACGTGTAATTGTTTCTGAATTTTTAGGCTCGAAAGTTCCTATCATTGTTTATGTAACTCCCGGCGGCGCACAAGCAGCGAGTGCCGGGGTATTTATTACAATGGCCGCTAATATTGCTGCAATGACACCCGGAACAAATATAGGGGCAGCACACCCTGTTACTATGCAAGGACAGATGGATTCAACAATGTCTGAAAAAGTTACAAATGATGCTGCAGCTTTTATAAGAACTATTAGTGAGAAAAGAAAAAGGAATATTAAATGGGCAGAAGAAGCTGTCAGGAAAAGTGTTTCCCTCACTGAAACCGAAGCATTGAAGAAAAATGTAATCAATCTAATTGCAAATAATATAGATGATTTATTAAAAAAAGTTGATGGAAAAGAAGTAGAAACTTCAGATGGAGAAAAAATAATAAAAACCGAAAATGTGAAGATTGTAAATTACGATATGAATTTTACACAAAAACTTTTAAATATTCTGAGTGACCCCAATATTTCCTACATACTTTTTATGCTTGGACTTTACGGATTATTATTTGAAATATTTAATCCCGGTGCAATTTTCCCGGGTGTAATTGGGGGCATTTGTATAATTCTTGCCTTTTACGCAATGCATACTCTCCCTATTAATTATGCAGGATTAGCTTTAATTATCTTTGCAGTAATATTATTTATTCTTGAAATTAAAATTGTCAGTCATGGTGTTTTAATGCTAGGTGGAATAATATCCTTAGTACTTGGCTCTATAATGTTAATTGATGTAAAATCTGCGTGGGGAGCTCTCACAATTTCATGGGAAGTAATTGCAATGATTGTAATTATAACAATCTTATTCTTTTTAATAGTAATTGGATTAGGAATTAAAGCTCAAAGAAGAAAACCCGCAACAGGTGCAGAAGGAATAGTTGGAGAGATTGGGAAAGCAATTTCTGATCTTGAACCAAATGGTCTGGTTAGAGTTCACGGAGAAATCTGGGATGCAGAAAGCCTTGATAGTAAAATTGAAACAGGAAGCAAAATTATTGTTGAACAAGTGAATAACCTTAAATTAAAAGTAAAAAAAGTTTAACTTTATCAAGTTACTTTAGGAGTAATAAAATGGAACTCATATCAACTTTTGTTGCAGTATTAATATTATTTTTTATTATCATACTTGCCAGTGCAATAAGGATATTAAGAGAATACGAAAGAGCCGTTGTCTTCAGACTCGGAAGACTAATAGGAGCAAAAGGACCAGGCCTGGTTATCTTAATTCCAGTTATAGATAGAATGGTTAGGATAAGCCTGCGGACAATAGTTATGGATGTTCCACCGCAGGATATAATAACTAAAGATAATGTTTCACTAAAAGTAAATGCTGTAGTTTATTTCCGCATTGTTCAGGCTGAAAAAGTGGTGGTTGAGGTTGAAGATTTTTATTCGGCTACATCTCAAATTTCTCAAACAACATTACGCAGTATAATCGGACAGTCAGCGCTTGATGAACTTTTATCAGAGCGCGAAAAAATAAATAAAGAGCTTCAGCAAATTATCGATGAACAAACTGAACCCTGGGGAATTAAAGTAACTGTAGTTGAAGTTAAGCAAGTTGACCTGCCGGTAGAAATGCAGCGGGCAATCGCAATTCAAGCTCAGGCTGAAAGAGAAAGAAGAGCAAAAGTAATTCATGCTGAAGGTGAATTCCAGGCAAGCCAAAAACTATCCGAGGCAGCAGAAATAATTGGAAAATTTCCTGTTGCTATTCAATTAAGATTTTTGCAGACATTAACCGAAATTTCGTCTGACAAAAATTCTACAATAATTTTCCCCGTACCAATTGATTTACTTAAACCCTTTTTAGAAAAAATGGAAAAGGATAAATAAGAATAAATAAGAGTTTTAGAATAAATTTAAGTTGCTATTGAAAAAGGCATGTTTGATTGATTTTATTACTTATTATTGAACTTGCTCTTACACTTGAACTTTAATATTAAAGGTAATCCTTCAAATACTTTCCTGTCCATGATTTTTCATTTAATACAATTTCTTCAGGAGTTCCTTCTGCAACTATTTCCCCGCCTTTTTCTCCTGCTTCAGGTCCCAGGTCAATAATATGATCTGCACATTTAATTACCTCAAGGTTATGTTCAATAATTACAACGGAATTACCTCTTTGTAAAAGGAGATTAAAACAATCAAGTAATTTTGAAATATCATCAAAATGCAGCCCGGTTGTTGGTTCATCAAAAATAAATAAAGTATGCTTCCTTTCTCTTTGTGATGTAAGATGTGAAGCTAACTTTATTCTTTGTGCCTCGCCGCCCGAAAGCGTATTGGATGGTTGTCCTAGTTTTATATATCCTAACCCAACATCCGCAAGCACCTGAATATACTTAACAATTTTATCGTTTCCATTAAAAAACTCCAGGGCTTCTTCAACCGTCATATCAAGAACATCCACCATGTTCTTGCCGCGATATGTTATTTCCCTAATTTCTTTTTTGAAACGGGTTCCTTTACAATCTTCACATTCAAGATAAAGATCAGCTAAGAACTGCATTTCGACTTTTATATAACCGTCACCGGAACAGGTTTCACATCGCCCGCCGGGAACATTAAATGAAAAATATCCCGGTTTATAACCTCTTGCCCTCGCTTGGTGTGTAGATGCAAAAAGTTCCCGGATATGTTCATATGCTTTTATATAACTTATAGGATTAGATCTTGGAGTTTTCCCGATAGGCGATTGATCAACAATTTCAATTTCATCTAAATATTCAGCCCCTTTTATATCATTAAATGACCCTATTTTAGAAGGGCCTTTTCCTAAATATTTTGCCAGACCACCATAAAAAATATCATGAACTAAAGTGCTTTTTCCTGAACCGCTCACACCTGTTATAACAACAAACTTATTAAGAGGGATTTCAACATTAATATTCTTCAAGTTGTGTTCACTTGCGCCTTTAATTAATATAGATTTTGTTTTTTTTGTATTTCTTTTTTGGGGAACAGCTATTTTCATTTTACCGGTTAAATATTTCCCGGTGAGAGAGTTCTCATTTTTTATTATATCATCATAAGATCCCATCCCGATTATTTCTCCGCCTTCAACTCCGGCCTTCGGTCCCATATCAACAAGAATATCTGCTTCTTTCATCATCTGCGGATCATGTTCAACGACTAAAACAGTATTTCCAATGTCTCTTAAATTTTTTAATAAATTGATAAGTTTAAAATTATCCCTCGGATGAAGCCCAATGCTTGGCTCATCCAGTACATATAATGTTCCTACTAAAGAAGAACCTAAAGATGTTGCTAAATTTATTCTTTGTGTTTCTCCACCGGATAAAGTGCTGCTTAACCTATCGAGCGTTAAATATCCGATTCCTACATTATTGAGAAAAGTCAATCTCTTTATTATTTCTTTAAGTATTCTTTCACCAACTTTCATATCATATTCTGATAGTTGGAGCTCTTCAAAAAATTTAAGGGAGTGTTCAATTGGAATTTTAACTACATCGTAAATTGATTTCCCATTGACTTTGACCTGAAGTGCTTCTCTTCTCAACCTGGAACCTTTACATGCCGAACACGTTGAATATCCTCTGTACCTGCTTAATAAAATTCTTATGTGCATTTTGTAGGTTTTACTTTCAAGTTTCTCAAAGAACTTATCTATTCCTTTATAATCGCCAAAACCTTTTCGTACTAAGTCGACCTGTTCGTTTGTTAAATTTTTAAATGGAATATTAATTGGAACTCTATATTGTTTTGCATTTTTAACAAGATCACGTAAATAGTTACTATACTTAGTAGTTCTCCAGGGAGCAATAGCGCCATCTACAATGGATAAATTAGGATTCGGAACAACTAAATCCATATCTATTCCAATAGTTTTGCTAAAACCCTGGCAAACAGGGCAAGCACCAAAAGGATTGTTGAATGAAAAAAATCTAGGTTCCGGTTCTTCGTATCTTATTCCGCAGCATTCGTAAAATTTATTAAATTCTTTTTCATCGCCGGTATCCGCATTAATTAAGATTAACCTGTTTTCACCTTCTTTAAAGGTAACTTCAATTGAATCCGATAATTTTTCTCTAACTTTTCCTCTCTTTACTTTAAATCTCTCTACAACTATCCTAACGTCATCTTTTTTACCCGGCAGCTTATTTTCTTCATTCAGATCGATCATCCGTTTATTGAAATATATTCTGAAGAAACCCCGTTTTTTTAATAGTTCTATTTCGTCTTTAACAGGTGTTCCTTCATGAACATGCAAAGGGAAAGTTAAATAAAATTTTGTATCATCAGGTTGTTCTTCTAACCAATCTGAAACGGTTGCTGTTGTTGCTTTCGTTACTTCTTTACCACATTCAAAACATATTGTCTTCCCGACTCTTGCAAAAAGCAAACGCAAATAATCATATACTTCTGTTGTAGTTCCAACTGTTGATCTTGTATTCCTGGCACCTGTTTTTTGTTCAATTGCTACAGCGGGGCTGATCCCCTGGATAAAATCTATATCAGGTTTATTCATTCTTTCAAGGAATTGTCTAGCATAAGCCGATAAACTTTCAACATAACGTCTTTGTCCTTCGGCATAAATTGTATCAAAAACCAGAGATGATTTACCGCTTCCGCTGACACCTGTAAAAACAACTAACTTATTTCTCGGTATTTCAAAGCTTAAATTCTTTAAATTATGCTCTCTTGCACCTTTGACAACAATCTTTTTCTCTTTATAAGAATTATTTTTTATTATTTTCGCAGAGTCTTCCAAATACATATTTACTAGTAAATTAATTGAACAATCGCAAATTTAAACTTGTAATTTACGAAATATTACTACTTTAAAGAGTAGAAAATTTGAGTAGCTTATTTAAATTACATTCAATAAATAGAAAGAAATGATATTCTCAAAAGGATTGAAATCTATATGGATTAATCATTATTGATATATTGCTTTATTGTTATATCGGTAGGAGAATATTATAAATAACAATACAGCAATTTAACAATAAAACAATAAATCTAACTTATTTCTTTGATTGCAGACTTTTTAGTGTTTCAATTTTTTGATCTATTAATTTTATTTTGGCATCGAGTTCTTCCATCTTTGAATCAATTTCATCCTGGTATTCAGCTTTATCCCAATAGCCTCTTTCTTCAAAATAACTTTTGAAAAGCCAATTATGTTTCAAAGCTTCCATGTTTTCTGCCAATCTTGAAGCGGCAATTTTTGCTTCAGCAGTCATTTTTTCGATATTACCAACAGTTTTAGAAAAAACGGTATCGTATCGAGTTTTATCAACAAGCATAGCCCCCATAACTCCCTTACCCTTTTTAACACCTGTAATAATTGTATCAAGATCGACTACTACGTTATCCACATTTCCAATTACAGATTTAATGCCGTTACCTAATTCTTTAAAAACAGTTGTTAATTGATTAACCTGTGTTGTAATGGATCTTAAACTTGTATCGGCACTTTCTGTTAGTTTTGCAGCATTATTATAAAGCTCGTTATCAACTAAAAGCTTACCGATTGAACCTTCGCCCCTGTTTACCCTTGAAACAATTTCGGCTAAATCTTTAGTCATATTTTTAGTATACCGCATTACTCCTTGCGTTTCTTCAATAATAGCAGAAATGCTCATCGGCTCTTTAGATTTAATCGTTCCTCCATCTTTTACCTCCTCAGCAGAGGCACTGCCCACTGTTAAAACAACTACCTTGTTTCCAACCAGCCCTTCAGTTTCTATTGATGCTTTTGTGTCTGTACGAATAAAATTATGAATATCGTCTTTCAAATTCATGGTAACTTCAACACGCCCTGTTGTATCATTCACAATTTCAACATTACTGACAGCTCCAACATCGATACCGCTTAATCTAACTGTTGCCCCGTTTCTTAATCCTTGTATATCTTTAAAATATGCTTTTACGGAAAATGTTGAACTGAATAGGGCTTGCTTTCTTCCGATTAAAAAAATTCCGATAACCAGAATAGCTATCCCCACAAAAATAAAAAGTCCGACTTTAGCAGTTGAAATTTTTTTAGCCATTCTTACTCCTTACTTGCCTGTTTTCCAGGCATGTTAGATTCTAAAACTTCATTGCCGAAAAATTCTCTTAAGAATTCATCATTTGATGAAACCAATTGTTTAATATTTCCTTCAAAAAATATTTTGGCATCCTTTAAAACTATTGCCCTGTCAGCAACAATCTGTGCACAAGCAAGATCATGCGTTACAACTATAGATGTTACGTCCAAATTTTCTTCAAGTTCAATGATAAGATGACTTATCTCCTTAGATGTAATCGGATCAAGTCCTGTAGTAGGTTCATCATATAAAATTAATTTTGGTTCGGTAATTATAGTTCTCGCCAACCCGATTCTTTTTTTCATCCCGCCGGAAAGCTCTGCAGGCATTTTATCTATAGCTTCTTCCAAAGAAACGTTCTGGAGAACGTTATGAATTTTTTCATCTATTTCTTTTGGAGAGAAATTAAAGTTTCTTATTAACGGAAACTCAAGATTTTCCCTCACACTCATTGAATCATATAACGCTGCACCTTGGAACAAAAATCCAATTTGCTTCCTTAGTTGATTTAATTCCTTTGTTGAATAATTAAGAACATTCTTCCCTTCAATTATTATTTCGCCTGAATCAGGTACTAATAATCCGACAATACATTTTAATAAAACGCTTTTTCCGCTCCCGCTCTTTCCGAATATTACTGTATTTTCTCCTTCCGGAATATTTAAGGAAATATTATCCAGAACTAAATTATCTCCGAATGATTTCGAGAGATTATTAATTTTAATTAAGTGGTCGGCCATAACCAAATCGATAATTTAACAATAACCATGTCACAAAGCAGAATTAATAAAGATGAAACAACTACTGAAGTTGTTGATGCCTGGCCAACTCCAACAGTTCCATTTTCTGCATTATAACCTTTATATGATCCAACAGCACCTACAATAAATCCAAAAATAAATGTTTTTAAAAACGGCGGTATGAAATCTCCAAACACAATAGATTTAAAAGCCGAATCAACATAAAGCTGAAAATTTATTCCGGTTGAAAGAGCAATAGCAAAAAATCCGCCAATAATTGCTAAAAAATCGACATACATTGTAATAATAGGCATTATAAAAGTACATGCTAAAATTCTTGTAACAACTAAATATTTGTACGGATGAATTGCAGAAACTTCCATTGCGTCAATTTGTTCCGTAACCCTCATAGAACCCAATTCCGCACCAATACCGGAACTAACTCTCCCGGCAAATATTAAAGCAGTAATAACCGGTCCTAATTCTCTAATAACAGATAAAGCAACCATGCTTGGTAAAAAATATTCGGCACCGAAACGCTGCATTACAGGCTGACTTTGCATAGCTAAAACCAATCCAATTATAAAACCTGTAACAGTAACAATTGGCAAGGTTTTAATTCCCAGCTCAACCATATGCTTTTTTATTTCATTAAATTCGAAAGGAGGTGTGAAAACATTTTTAAAGAATTGGAGAGAAAAGGTTGTTAAGCCGGCAACTGTTTTAAAAAATTCCGTTAATTTAGGACTATTTAATAACAGTTCTTTTTCAACTTTTGTATCTTGTTCCACCAAAATAATTAGCGATATTTATTTCTTTTTATAATCGAAAATAATAAAAATTATAGCTCAAAAAAAGAAATAGAAACTAATACGTGTTCTTAATTCTTTAATATTTAATCTTTTCTAATTCAAAAAAATCTTCTATTTAAATAAAAAAAATTACTATTTTCTGATAAGCAAATTCTAATTTCAATAAATTTTAATCTTCTAAACAAAAGGAAGAACAATGAAAAAATATATCCGCCGTGATTTTTTGAAAACCGCTTCCATTGCCGCGGTTGGTGCAGGTGCTCTTTCACTAACTGGATGTGAAACAAAAACAGATAATTCTCCAGCTAAAAATAATGGCAAAACTTATGAATGGAAAATGGTAACGACATGGCCTCCCCATTTTCCAATTTTAGGTGAATATGCCGATGCACTTGGGAAATGGGTAGGTGAAATGTCGGATGGCAGGTTAAAGATCCAGGTATACGGCGGGGGAGAATTAGTGCCAGCCTTAGAGGTTTTTGATGCGGTGTCTCAAGGTGTCGCGGAGATGGGTCATGGTGCTGCTTACTATTGGGCTGGTAAATTACCGTCGGCACAATTTTTCGGTTGTGTTCCATTCGGAATGAATGCGCAGCAGGTTAATGCATGGCTTTTTTTTGGCGGAGGTTTAGATCTTTGGAGAGAACTTTATTCCGACCATGATTTAATGCCTTTTCCCTGCGGTAATACCGGCGGACAAATGGGAGGCTGGTTTAATAAAGAGATAAATTCAATTAAAGATTTTGTTGGTTTAAAAATGCGAATTCCAGGTTTGGGGGGAAAAGTTATTACTAAAACAGGAGCTACTTCTATTTTAGCTCCAGGAGGAGAGCTTTATACAGACCTCGACAGAGGTGTAATTGATGCGCTTGAATGGGTCGGACCTTATCATGACAGCTTGATGGGATTCGATAAAATTGCTAAATATTATTATTATCCGGGCTGGCAGGAACCTGGATCCGTTTTAGAATTAATTGTAAATAAAAATGCATATAATCAACTTCCTGATGATTTAAAAAATATTATAGAAGTAGCTGCTGCAAAAGTAAATGTATTAATGTTGTCTGCTTTTGAAGAAAAGAACACAGAATACTATCTTAAAATGAAAAAAGAAAGTAAGATTCAATTTCGGCAATTTTCAGATGAAATTTTGGAGGCATTGAGAAAATATACTGGTGAAGTTATTGATGAAATTATTTCAACTAATGCTATGGCAAAAAAGGTTTATGATTCCTACAGCAGCTTTAAGAAAAATATTTATGAATGGGATTCAATTGCCGAAAGGAATTACAAAGCGTAAAAAGCTAATTGAAATGTTTTTTATCTTTAAAAAATTTTTTCGATAAATAAAAATAATTACCCAGATCTTTTTTTTAAACCCCAAGAGATTTCGGCAGCCACAGTGCGATATCCGGCCAAAAAATTACTGCAAGCAGTGCAATTAATTGCAGTATAACATAAGGAACAATACCCCTGTATAGATGAGATGTTGTAACTCCACTAGGAGCAACTCCTTTCAAATAAAAAATTGAGAAGCCAAATGGAGGTGTTAAAAACGATGTCTGCAGATTCATTGCAATTAAAATTCCAATCCATAAAAGATTTATATTCATATGTATAAAAATAGGCGCAACGATGGGTACAATTATGAAAGTGATTTCTATAAAATCTATAAAGAATCCGCAAATGAAAATTACAACCATAACAATTGCTAAAAAATGATGAGGTTCGAGGTTTGAAGAAAGAATTAAATTTGAAAGATAGGTATCACCGTGCAAACCTCTAAAAACCAGACCGAATGCCGCCGCCCCAACTAGAATAAAGAAAACCATGCTAGTTAAGGTTGTAGTTCTAATCATTACTTCTTTTAAGGTGTTAATTGAGAACTTTTTTCTTACCAAAGCTAAAACAGTTGCACCTAAAGCACCAACAGCAGCTGCTTCCGTAGGAGATGCAATTCCCGCAAATATTGAACCTAAAACTGCCAACACAAGAGTGAATGGGAGCAGGAAAGCATTTATAATCTTCTTTATTCTTTTGATACCTTTGAAATTCCTCAGTTCCTCTTCAGGCATTGCGGGGAGAGATTTAGGTCTTATAATTGTTAAAATAACAAGCCAAACAAAGTATAGAAAAACAAGTAATAATCCAGGAATAACAGCGCCGACAAAAAGTGCTCCTACTGAAATATTGAGAACGCTTCCCAATAAAACCAAAACAATACTTGGTGGAATTATTTGTCCTAAAGTTCCGGAAGCCATAATGATCCCGGAAGACGCTCTTGGATGATAACCTCTTTTAAGCATTACCGGCAAACTTAAAACTCCCATTGTAACAACCGTAGCACCAACTATACCGGTTGAAGCACCCATCATTGCGCCGACAATTAGAACCGAGAAAGCTAAACCTCCTCTCAACTTTCCGAAAAGCAATGCCATAGTTTCCAGTAATTCTTCGGCAAGCCCCGATTTTTCAAGCATCACCCCCATAAAAATAAATAATGGAACCGCGATGAGAACATAATTGCTCATTATTCCCCAGATTCTTAGAGGAAGAAGATTAAAAAATTTTAAACCGAAAGTTAAAAGGCCAAAAATTAATGAAACACCGCCAAGAGTAAATGAAACAGGAAATCCTAATAAAAGGAAGATTAATACTGTTAGAAAAAATATTATTGGTAAAAGTTCTGTCAATTATTCTCTTTTAGTTCGCTTTGATTTTTAATTTCTATATAAGATTTAAATGCCATTGAAATCCCTTGAAGTAATAAAAAAATAAACGAGATAGGAATGAAAGCCTTAAGAATGTAACGGGCCGGAAGACCTCCTGCATCCGGAGATGTTTCCCTAAAGAGAAAAGAATTAATTACAAAATCTTTTGATGTATAAATTGCTAAAACACAAAAGGGGATTAGAAAAAATATTGCCCCTAAAAAATTTACCCATGCTTTTTTCCTTTCGGAAAACCGTGAATAAAAAACATCAACCCTTACATGATCATCTTTAATTAACGTATAAGCCGCGGCCATCAAAAATATTACTGCAAATAAATGCCATTCAAGTTCCTGCAATGCAATACTGCTCTCGTTCAAAATGTATCTTGTAAATACATCATAACAGGTAACAAGCACTAATGCAAATGTCAGCCATGAAGTTATAATACCTAATTTTGTATTAAGCTTGTCGATAAATTTTATGTATCCACTAATAAATTTCATGATTTACATAAATGCATTTTCATAATGGTTAATAATAGGTTTTATTTGCGATCTAAACAAAATTGCAACAACATCAAACCTGCAGTCAGTTTCACTCATTTCATTTTCATAAAGGTAAGCTTCAGCTATCTTTTTTACTTGTCTGATTTTATTTTTAGTAATAGCATATTCAGGTTCGCCGTATTCTAAATTTTTTCTTGACTTAACCTCGACAAAAACTAGATATTTTTTCCCAGGATCCATTGCAATTATATCAATTTCACCTTTTCCGTACCTGTAATTTCTTTCAATTATTTCATATCCTTTAGAAATGAGAAGTTCTACGGCTATGTCCTCACCTTCATCGCCAAATTTTTTTGTTGCTTTAGACATAATCCATCCTATAGAGACATTCCGATGTAGCGTCTTTTGTAAAAATATTTTTATTTACGAATTACGATAATTCAACAATCATCTAAAGAGGCTCCCGTCAGGTCGTTTCTAATAAGTTGAATAAATATATAATTAAATAAGATATCAAAATATTAATAATCGGATGGCGGTTCCATTTCAAATTCAAACTCAGGCTCATCATTTAATATTTTATGCAAGAATGTTTTTCTATGAAACGTTGAAGGTCCGAAAGCTTTTATAGCTTCAATATGTTCCCGTGTAGCGTAACCTTTATTTTTAGACCATAAATATTGCGGAAACCTGGGACACATCCTTTTCATTACACGGTCTCTTGCTACTTTTGCCAATATAGATGCAGCCGCAATAGCAAAGGACTGCGAGTCTCCTTTTATAATAGGTATTGTAGGAATTTTGCAATTAAAGGTTTTATTTCCATCGACAAGAATCAAATGAGGCTTTATCTTTAACCTACCGACAGATATAGACATTGCTAAGAGTGAAGCTTGCAAAATATTGATTTTATCAATTTGAAAATGAGAAACTGCAGAAACGGAACAAGCTAAAGATTTTTCTATTATTACCGGAGCTAATTCTTCCCTCTCTTCTTCAGTAAGCTGTTTCGAATCATTGACCCCTTCAATATAAACATCAGGAGAAAAAATAACTGAAGCCGCAACTACGGGACCGGCCAATGGACCCCGCCCCACTTCATCGGCTCCGGCTATAAGTTTTATTTTCCTTTTGAGAAATGAATTATCAAAATTTTTCATTTACCGAGATATATTGCACTTAATCCAAAAACCATATTCAATTTTAAAATAAAACTTAACTTATTCAAGTTTGCAAGCGAATCGTTTTTATAAATTGAAACTAAAAAGTATACTAAAATGGGATTCACAATACTCATAACAATAATGAAATATTCAATTTTGTATAACTTAAAAATAAATGGATAGCAAGTAAATAAAATTAATATAATAGTCACAAGTAATATAAAATTTTTAGCAAATGAAAAACCAAATCTATAGGGAAATGTTTTTATACCATTCTTAATATCACCCTCAACGTCTTCCATATCTTTCACAATTTCCCGAATAAAGTTAATAAGTAAAGCAAACAAAGCAGGTATAATTGCAAAAGAAATATTACTTACGGATGCACCCCCATAAATAAAAGTTAAACCGGTAATAACCGCTACAGATAAATTACCTAAAAGAGTTATCGATTTAAATTTAAAAGAGTAGGTAAAAAGCAAGATTACTGTAACAACAGCAATAAAAAAAACTGTTTTATTAATTTTTAGTGCAAGTGATAATCCAATTAATGAAGTAATATAATAAAAAATAATTGCCGACTTAATACTTATTTTACCGGAAGCTAAAGGTCTTTCAGGACGATTTACTTTATCAATTTTAATATCAAAGTAATCATTAATTACATAACCGGCAGCAGCAATAAATGAAGCAGAAATTCCGGTTAAAACGGTATCGAGAATTATTTCATTATTTTCCGAGCATATAAAACCGGCAACTAAAACTGTTAAGAATACAATTAGAACATTTAAAGGGCGAACGATTTTTATAATCAATAGAATTTTTTTGTACATCTGATAATGATGAATTTGGCAGATATTGCTTTATTGTTTTATTGTTGGATATATGCTAAAAACAAAAATAATATAAATTTTTAGAGTCAATTAGTACAAAAAAAATTATTACAATAATAATTTTGCGTTTTAACAATATAACGATTTAACAATACAACAATAAATAATTCGGGAAAAATTTATTAAAAAAAATTAAAATTCATTAACCAATCCAAAGTGAATCTTGCCATCCGAAAAAGAATCACCTTGAGCTAAAGCAAAGCTCACTCCCAAAACACCAAGCCCTGTTTCGATATTTAATCCCAATCCATAGCCGATTTTAAAACCTTCAGTCTTTAGGATATCTCTTTCCAGTTCTGCTTTTCTAAAGAAATAACCTGTATCGAAAAACAAAAAGCCGAATGTTCTTCTGGTTAGCAATAACCGGTATTCCAGGTTAGACCAAAAAATCCTTGAGCCTAAAAATTGATCTTCCCTGTAACCTCGTAAAGAATTTGTCCCGCCAAGCCTGTATAAATCACTTATTTCAAAAGAAGGACCGTTTAATTCTTTTCCATGCAAACCTAAAGCAATAACCTGTTTGTTAAATAATTCATGATAAGCATTTATCGCTACTTCTATTCTTTGAAAATTTACTTTAGTTTGAAGATCCGGAGTAAAATATTCTGCCGGACCGTAAATAGTTTTTTTACTGAATGAATATAAATTTGTAAATAAAATTCCACCGGTAGGAGCATACGGGTCATCCCTTGTATCAATTTTTAGGTTGATCCCGGTAGTTACTGCATTGGAATTATAAACAGTAAACACGGAGTTTATTGATTGTGATGGAATTACAGATTCAGAAGAAACAAAAACAGAAGCAGAAATATTCTCTGTCGCTAAAAATTCTATATCCCCTTCCAATTTTCTTTGAACATAACTGGAATCCTGTTTTCTCTGGTAAAAACTACCATTTAAATTGAAAGGAAAATTAAAGATCCATGGTTCAAGATATTTTAATTCAAGTTCTTGTGAGAAACGATCGAATTGCTGCCACCTAATTGCAGCGGCCCGGCCTGTACCAAAAAGATTTCTCATACTAACATTTACAAGTCCTGTTAAATAACCTGACTGCCCCGGAATGGCAGACGGTATATAGCCAATAATTCCATCAAAATTATTAGTTTGTTTTTCCTTTACAGTAACTAAAAGGACTCCTTCATTTTTTGAATTTAGATAAAATTCAGGTTTGCCGACCGGTTCAAAAAAACCGAGCCTGTTTAAACGTTCCGGAAGTTCATCAACTTTTTTTTGAGAATAAGCTTCACCTGTTTCGATT
>Ga0315554_1001225_pt1 | contig 15120 bp, 16 predicted proteins | sample SalMarSW160370MG_FD_202114 | JGI IMG/M metagenome (GOLD analysis project Ga0315554, IMG submission 202114) | Salt marsh sediment microbial communities from the Plum Island Ecosystem LTER, Massachusetts, United States - Salt Marsh Sediment SW1603-70 ... | reverse complement strand
AGACGATGTCGCTTGCCCGCGCGACGGCATCGGGGCTTTCACACCAAACAGCTCCTTGCGTCAGGAGCAGCTCCGCTTTGCTCTTCGTACGATTGTAGACCGAGAGCCGATAGCCCGACTTCAGTAACCTTGTTGCCATCGGAGCTCCCATCATTCCCAAACCAACAAATCCGATTGACTCTGCCATTACATACTCCTTCATTGACGAGTTCTAAGGCTTTGATCGTGTTCCAGACTGGCTCCCTCTTTAGGTCTTGGGAACTCGATTAGCCTCATAAACAAGAGCGGATCTTTTTTCCAAGTGCCGGAATCGACGGCTTGAGCGTAGGCCAGTACTAACCGTGCGTTTAATTCCCCGCCAATTCCCCAAATCGTTATCGATTCTTTCCTCCTCCACGGCGGGGAATTTGGGTTGGCGGGGAGCCGAATCTTCCCGCGGGTTTCGATTCCGGCAGAACTTTTCTTTCTGGCACTTTCTTTTCTGAAAAGAAAGTGCCATCCAGAGGGTGGGATGTGTGTCGGGTGAATCTCACTTGATGGTGTTGTCCATTTCTTTTAGGAAAAGTCCTGCGGAGCGGGATCCACAAAACGGAAAATGGACAAAAGTCCCGCTGTGCGGGATCCCACTCATTCTTGTTGTTTGAGATTGTTGCGGGAAAAACATTGCCCGAAATCGAAAAGCATTTCGTAAAGCGCCCACACGCGAGCCGAAAATTCCGGCCTGCTGCGGGAAGTAGAATTCTCTCTGGTGTGTACGATCGGCCGGAATCTAAACGCACGATGAAGCTGCCAACGCACCTGCCGACGATTTCGGGCCCCTTTCCTCTCGCAGCAAATATTGCTTCAAAAGAGAAGCACAGCGTTACTCATCGGAAATTGCACTATCCTTTTTAAGCTGAATCGTTATATCCTCACCGACTTCGGCGGCTGCATAGTATCCGCGGCCGGCCGCTCCGCAGTTCACCATCTTGCTCTTTCCAAGTGTGTCGATGCCCCGCGCCTCGTGGATGTGGCCGCAGATCACGAGGTCAGGCTGCCGCTTCTCAACGAACTCTCTCACGGCCGAGCTTCCGACATGCTTGCCGAGAAAGATCTTGTCGAGCTTCGTATCACGCGGCGGTGCGTGGGGCGCAAAAACCTTCCAGCGGGCCGTCTCGACCTGATGCCATCCCGCCTCCGCCCTCTTCCCGATCTCCTCCTCCGATATCTCGTAGGGGGTATTCATCGGCGTGAACGGGGAGCCCGAGACGCCGAAGAAGCCGACGCCGTCGATAACAACACCCTTTCCATTGAGGGAAATCCCAAGGTCCGTGAAAATGTCGTCGGTCGCGGGAGAATCCATATTTCCCGCAACGGCGAGAAGGGGCTTGCCGAACCGGCGAAATTGCCTGATCGCCTCCTCCGCCTGGCGGGGCGTGCCGTGCGTCGTTAGGTCGCCGCCGATGAGGATCAGATCGAAGGCGGATTCCTTCGAGAGGATCTCCTCTATCTTACCGAATGCCCCGTGGATGTCGGTGAATGCAAGGACGCGCATGATGGAGTCTGAAATCCTAGCCTCAATATTCAAACAAGCTCGATATGCGAAACTCGAAACTCAAAACTGGAAACTTGAAACCCTATCGTGTCACCTCAGGCTAAGATCGTCAGAAGTCTTGAATTTTGAAACCTTGAATTCGTGCTTGTTTTTTGCTGGTTCCCTGGGTACTTTCATCAGCGTGGGATGGCCGAAAACGGAGGTCGGATCTGATGATCGAGAGAGATTACTTTCTAAGAATGATTCACATGCTGGCGGTCGTGCTGGCGCGGGTCCTCAAGCTCAGAGAGACAGAACAGTACGACGAGGCGTACGACGTCATCCAGCAGGCATCGCGGCAGTTCCTTGGCATGGACGCGAAGATGCTCGATTCTCTCTCAGATGCCGAGCTGATCAGGCTCTTCGCTTTGGGCGACCGGTTCGACGCGGTGAAGTGCATCGTGGCGGCGGAACTCCTCAGGATGACAGGGGAGTTGGAGGAGCTTCAAGGAAAGCACGACGATAGTCATCAGACCTCGGTCCGATCGCTGAACCTTTACCTCGAATTGCTGTTCCGCGAGACGGGAGCGATCCCGAAGGAATTCTTCGAAAAAGCCGACCTCCTTATCGAATCGCTTTCGTCGTATGATCTTCCGCTGGAACTCCGGCAGAAGCTCTTCCGGTACTACGACCATTCCGGGCGATACGCGATGGCAGAAGACATTCTGTTCGACATCATCGGTGAAGATCCGGGAATCCTCAAGGAAGGTGTCAGATTCTACGAGCGATTGAAGGGGAAATCCGACGAGGATCTTGACCGGGGAAATCTGTCGCGGCAGGAAGTGGAGTCCGGCCTGCTTGAGCTCACGAAGAAGATAACGTGATTTTTTAAAAGAGGAGGGGATGATGGTTACAGCTCTGGTGTTGCTGAAGGTAGAACGGGACAAGATCAATACGGTCGCCGAGCAACTTACCGCGATTCAAGGCGTCACGGAGGTCTACTCGGTTGCCGGGCGATACGATCTCGCGGTAGTGATCCGGGTGAAGGAGAACGACCAGCTTGCCGAGGTCGTGACCGAACACATCAGGAAGGTGGAGGGGATTGAGAAGTCCGAGACGCTCATCGCCTTCCGGGTTTACTCGCGCTACGATCTGGAGATGGCTTTTTCGCTCGGGATGGAGCAGCGGGGCAAAACATAGAAGGCGCCCCTGCGGAGACGCCTTCCCGTCGACAACTTGACGGTTCACTCTTCACGATTCGCCGTTTACGGTCCTGACCTGCACCTTGTTTTCTGCACGCTGCATTCTCGTAGGGGAGCCAGTGAACCTCCCGCGGAAGCGAGCTCCTTTTTTCAAGCACGCGATTGACAAAGAGCACGAAAAATGCTATCATTCGCGGTAGATGTGGATCGGGAAAGCACATAGCGAGGTCGCAAAAGCCGCTGCCACGTTGAGTGCCGTCGCACTTCTTCTCTTCTGTCTCTCCGTCTCGTCATTCCACCATCACGAGAACTGCAGAACGCGGGACGACTGCCCCATCTGCAGATTCCAGCAGACCAGCTTCACGTCGGCGGCACCGGTCTTCTCGGGACTCATCACCCCGCCATTCATTCGGACGTGCATAGTCATTCCAGAGCCCGATCCGGTTTCCCATAGTTTTCCTCTCTACTCGGTCTACCCACACGCTCCTCCCGCGGCAAACTGACGGATTTCACACCCGTCGTTAAGCTTGTTGCATGTCTACCGTCCATCATTCCGTATCAAGGTCAAGCAACGCTGACTTTAGTGAGAACGCAGAGGCGCTGCCTCGAACCTTGACTGTTCGGCGCAGGATTGCGGTCGCACAGATTTGTTGATCAACAGAGTAGCCGCACGTGGACTTTCGTATGAAAGCCAAAATACGTATAGTGGTGCTCTTCATCATCGTCGGTTTCATCGGGATTCAACTTTCAGTTTTCGTTGATGATCCCGACCATCTGCTTCGCCCCGATCCACAATGTCCGATTTGCGTAGCAGCGAAGACCCCCGTTCTTCTCCATCCTGCACCGCCGGCGAGTTTCACCTCGGACGTCGTCGCATATGTGCCCGAGACCCCGCTGCCGGCTCCGCACTCGGAGATCCCTGCTTGCATACTTTCCATCCGGGCCCCTCCCCATTCCTGACCTGCGGTAGCAAATCCATAAAGCAATGATTTCAGTGATCGGGGTATCCAATGGAAAGATCCTCTCTCCCGCGCACTGTCAATCGTTGCTTTGATCTGACGTCACGAGAATCGAATACAAGATAAGGGGTCCAGCCATGAAAAGAAGCATGTGTATCATTCTCTGTCTGGTTTCGTACCACTTGTCGATGAATTGCAGCTATGGCCAGGTGAGCGCGGACGCTGCAGCCACGGGAATCAGCAGAGCGTTTAATCCGGCCCTCAGCGTGAATGCTCTGTTTGATGGTCTCGCCTCAAATAGGTCCAAGCCACTCTTGGAGGAAAGCGGACTCAAAGGCGGCCTACATTATCAGGAAATCTGCCTTGAGATGTCCGCAAATGTCGATGTCTACTTGCAGTCGAAAGTCGCCATCGCTGCTGAGGAGGAGGGTGGTCTCGAGGTGGAAGAAGCGTACGTGTCGACACTACGGATGCCCATACCGGTGATCATCCGGGGAGGAAAGATGTTGAGCACGTTCGGAAGGCATAACCTCTACCACCTCCACCATATGGCTTTTGCCGAACCACCAATGATCCTGGAACAGGTGTTCGGCCCAAATCTGAATGAAGTGGGCGTCGAAGCTTCCTACTTGGCGCCCGCGCCCTGGTACATGGACATTACCGCCGGCCTTCTCGACGGGAAGAATGCTCGTCTTTTTGAAAGCGAGAAGCCAAGCAGCCTCGCGTATCTGTGCCACCTTGACAATCTCTGGGATCTGACGGATGAGATCACTCTCCGGCTCGGGGGGTCATTCCTCACCGGTCAAAGAGGGCTTTACTATGGTGACGCAGAACGGACCCCCATAGGACCCGATACGGTCGGCATCTCTTCGAGAGTTTGGGGTGCAGATTTTCACCTCAAGTGGAGACCGCTGGAATTCGGCCGCTATCACTCCTTTACGTTGCAGGGTGAATATGTTCATACGCAGTTGGACATCGATGGGAGGTTGACCGGCCCCCTGCATGGTTTCTTTCTCCAGGCTCTTGGGCAGATCAGCTTGATGTGGTGGCTGCAAGCGCGCTATGATTGGTTCGACCGTTCAAGAGACCTCCATGGATTCTTTCCGGAGCCGACAAACCTGTCGTACGACCAGGGACAGAACATCGCCGGCAATCGTTGGAGTTTTTCCATAGCCTTCGTGCCAACCGAGTTCAGCGCCTACCGTCTTCAATACAATATGATCGATATTGGGGGTCACAAAGAAAATCAAATTCTGGCACAGGTGAATGTTACGATCGGTTCCCATCCGGCACATACATACTAGGGAGAACAAAGATGCTTAGAAAATCATTCGCAGTGATCTTATTCTTCGTCACGTCGGGTCTTGGCCTCCATCAGGCTGAAGCCCGCAAGCTCAACATCGTTACGACATTGCCCAGTCTCGCGTCCATTACACAGAGCATTGGCGGAGACTACGTGGATGTCTACAGCATCACGCGCGGTGTTCAAGATGCTCATTATGTCGAAGCCAAGCCTAGCTACATGGTTCGAATGAACAGGGCCGACCTTCTCATTTATTCTGGTCTGGAACTTGAAATCGGTTGGCTCCCGCTCCTGATCCAAGGGGCCAGGAATGACAGGCTAGCGGTGGGCTCACCGGGCAATCTCAATGCCGCGATGGCTTTGTCAGAAGAGGAAGTGCTGGAGAGACCGAGGGGAGAGGTGGACAGAAGTATGGGTGATGTCCATCCGACGGGAAATCCTCATTATCTCTTGAATCCCCATAATGGTATCCGGGCAGCTGAGCTCATAGCCGAACGGCTTGTTCAGCTTGATCCGGAACACAAGATTCAGTTTGAACAAAACCTCGAGCGATTCAGAAAAATGATGGAGGAGAAGATCGCAGAATTTGAACGCCAGGCAGCAAACTTGAAAGGACGGGAAGTAGTGTGTTATCACGTCCATTGGAGCTATTTGCTGCAGTGGTTAGGAATGAGAAATGCCGGATACATCGAACTGCGTCCAGGCATCCCGCCAACGCCCAGACACAAGAGAGAAATCATCCAGCTCATGCAGGAAAGGGGTGTGAAAGTGGTGATCGTTTCTTCCTGGAAGGAACCGACCAGAGCGCAAGAGGTGGCAAATGCCGTTGGCGCCAGCTTGTTGGTACTGCCGGGAGAAGTGAACGCCATGCCCGGAGCGGAGGACTATCTGGCGTGGATCGACTACCTGGTCACGCATCTGAGCAAAGCCTTTTCCCAGGAATGATCGGTCAACAATGATGTCCGGGCCGATCAGTGGTTGTGACACAACAAAAGGAGCTTGAAATGATCGATATCCTGAGTTTCATGGCACCGTCGATTTGCATGTGCATTATACTTGTGGGCATCTGCGGATATGTCGGCATCCATGTCATCATGCGTGAAGTGATCTTCGTAGACATTGCCCTGGCGCAAATTGCAGCGCTGGGCGTTTCATTCGGCTTCTTCTGGGGACTCGAGCTCGCGAGCCCGTTTGCAGTTATCATCTCGCTCGCATTTACCCTTTTGGCAGCTTTGTTGCTTTCCAGTACCCGGCGTCTGAGTTCCCTTGTTCCGCAGGAAGCGTTCATAGGAATACTCTATGCAACCGGCGCTGCCGCAGTCGTGTTGGCGGGAGACCGCTTGCCGCATGGTTCCGAGCAGGTACACGATTTGATGGTTGGGCATTTGCTCTGGGTAACCTGGAGAGAGGTCCTCGTCTATTTTGTGATCTACTCAATTCTCGGCGTCTTCTATTCTGTTCTTCACAGGCGCTTGATTGAGATCAGCAAGCTTGGGAAGGGTGGGGAGGGGAATAGGATCCACCTTGTCATGTGGGATTTTTTCTTCTATGCTCTTCTCGGTGTTCTGGTCACGTTCGCGGTCCGGGTCGCGGGCGTGTTACTCGTCTTTGGCTTTCTGATTGTTCCGGCGGTCATAGGGACACTACTTGGGAAAACCTTTCTCACGCGTCTCGGTATCGGCTGGGTAACTGGGGTTCTCGTGAGCCTCATCGGAAGCTATCTCTCGTACAGTTTGGATTTCCCGACGGGAGGGATGGTTGTTGTTACCCTGGGAGTGGGGTTGTTCTTCGTTGCGACGGCCAAAGGGATTCAGCTGAAGGCTAAGGCAATCTGATCGCCGTCGTCATACGTTATCAGGCCTGGTCTGCACTGCTGGCTCGCTTGGTCCACCATTGAACTGTGGTATTCAGGGCGATGATAGGCTGGCTTGGTAGCTCGGCAGTGCGAGGCTTTTTCGGTTCTCTTGAACCTGCGGAGCAGAGGTGCATCTTGTGAAGCTTTTGGAAAAGCGGTAGATTAGCATCGGCGGAGAAATCCCGGGGAGAGAGTGATGAGGTCGCCTCTTTTCACGTTGGTGATCGGCCCGGAGGCGCCCGTCGTCTCTCGGACAGCAGCTCGTACACGAGGGTTGAACATCGGGATCTCTTACGAGTCTTACTGTGAGGTGAATGGTGTCCAAGCGTGTCAAAAGGTCGCTTCCTGAAGAGTACGCACACATTATTCTCGACAGCATCGCCGACGGAGTTTTTACGGTCGACGAGGACATGAGGATTACTTCATTTAACCAAGCGGCTGAAAGAATCACAGGTATTGCGCGCCGCGCCGCGATCGGGCAATACTGTTTCGAGGTGTTGCGCGCGAACATCTGTGAGAGCACATGCTCGTTGAGATGTTCGTTTACCACGGGAAAAGAAACGATCGACAGGCGCGTGAACATCCTGCGTATCGATGGCAAGCAAATTCCTGTCAAGATCAGCACCGCTGTTCTGAAAGACACAGAAGGAAGGGTTGTCGGCGGGGTGGAATCCTTTCGAGATCTTTCTCCCCTCGAGGAGCTCCAAAAGGAAATCAAGCGCACCTACACATTTGAAGATATCATATCAAAGAACCATCGAATCGCGCGACTCTTTGAAATTCTTCCAAACATTGCTGAAAGTGAGAGTACGGTCTTGATTGAGGGTCCGAGCGGTTCCGGCAAGGAGCTGTTTGCGCGAGCGATTCACAATTTGAGCCCGCGTGCCCGTGGGCCGTTTGTGGCTGTGAATTGCGGCGCGCTGCCCGATACTCTGCTTGAATCGGAACTGTTCGGCTACGTGCAAGGCGCCTTTACCGATGCACGAAAAGACAAGCCTGGTCGCTTCGAGCTTGCGCGCGGAGGAACAATCTTTCTGGATGAGGTTGAAAGCCTCACCCCGGCCACGCAAGTGAAGCTTTTGAGGGTTCTCCAGGACAAGGAGTTTCAACCTCTCGGGGGAACAGTTCCGGTGAAAGCTGATGCGAGGGTAGTTGCCGCGTCCAAGGAAAATGTTTCCATGCTTGTTGAGAAAGGCACCTTTCGGGATGATCTTTACTTTCGCCTGAACGTCGTCAGAGTTGTCCTTCCGCCGCTGGTTGAGCGCCGCGATGATATTCCCTTGCTCGTGAATCACTTCGTGGAGAAGTTCAATCGGAAAATGGATCGGTCCATCTCTGGCGTTTCAGATGAGGTGCTGGAGCTCCTGATGAAGTACGATTTTCCGGGAAACGTGCGGGAGCTGGAAAACATCATCGAACATGCCTTTGTGATGTGCCGTGAGGAAGAAATCAAGCTTCAGCATCTTCCCCCTGAGTTCCTGCAACCTGACCGAAAGAACTCTGAGCCCGCTCACCCGCAATCCCTCCTTGATGACGCCGAGCGCCAGGCTATCCTTGCGGCGTTAGGGCGCCACAATTGGAATAAAGCCCAAACAGCCAACGACCTCAACCTTCACCGCACTTCGCTTTGGCGCAAGATGAAGAAGTACGGTCTCATCTAACGCTGCTCCCATTGGATTCCCGCAACCGTTGCGTCCGATGCGTTGCGATAATGCAACGCTTCACTATCAGCCTCTCACTATTCTGTTCATAAGTCCGTTCATTCAGCACTCCCGTTGCTGGCTCGCTCCTTGCTGCGTGGGCGAGAGCAGAGAACGCAATGAGCGTAATAGCAATACCGGTTTTCAGAAGCCGTGTTTCATCTCGACTGGACTGTGCAGAGAGTATCCTGCTAGTTACTCTTGAAAGCGGCACCATACGCGAGCGGCGGGAAATTCATCTGGTTGAGACCACCCCGATGGAAAAGATCAGGCTTCTCAAACGCGAACGAGTCAGTGTGCTGATCTGTGGGGGGCTGACGGAAATATGTGAAAGCTTGCTGCACGAAACCGCTATTACGGTGGTCCCATGGATTCGTGGGGAGGTAGACGAAGTACTTCTGAAATTCACCCGCGGTCGACTCACAAAGGACACCCCGGCAAGAAAGAAGGGATTTCACGATGCATAAATCAACAAAAGCAATCCACTCAGGCAGTACGCCTTTGTCCCATTTTGGCGAAGTATCGGTTCCGATTTTCCAGACTTCCACCTTCTCATTCCCGAGTGTAGAAGAAGGTGCCGCGCGTTTCTCGGGGACCAAGTCCGGATATGTGTATACACGCATGGGCAATCCGACCGTTCATGCTCTCGAAGAAAATATCGCGGCTCTCGAGAACGGCTCTCGTGGAATGGCAACAGCAACGGGCATGGCGGCCATTACGACGGTCTTCCTCTCCCTTCTTGAGAAAGGGATGCACCTCGTGAGCACAGACTCCGTGTACGGACCAACTCGCGCGGTGCTGGAGAACATCTTTACAAAATTCGGCATCGAATCGACGTTCATCGATACTTCCGATTTGCATCAAATCAAAGCCGCCTTGAGGCCGTCAACGCGCATCATTTACTTGGAAACGCCAGCCAATCCCACGATGAAGCTCTCGGATATTGCAGGAGCCGCTGCTATTGCCCGGCGCCATGGGGCTGTTCTTGTCGTTGACAACACATTCGCAAGTCCTTTCTTGCAGCGCCCCCTTGAGCATGGAGCAAACATCGTTGTGCACAGCCTGACCAAGTATATCAATGGCCATAGCGATGTTGTGGGAGGTATGATTGTTGTGGGAAATGAAACACTGTACAAACAAATCAGACCAGTGTTGAACCTCTTCGGCGGCACGATGGATCCGCATCAGGCATGGTTGATTCTCCGAGGGGTGCGAACACTCCCGCTGCGCGTGGAGCGAAGCCAGGAGAACGCACGTAAGCTCGCTCACTTTCTCAAAGAGCATCCGATGGTGGCGTGGGTTCGCTACCCGGGGCTCCCCGAACACCCTCAGCACGAGCTTGCAAGAAAGCAGATGGATGGTTTTGGCAGCATGATCGCATTCGGGGTGAAGGGCGGGTTGGAAGCCGGCAAAAGGGTTATGAACAATGTTCGTCTGCTCACGCTTGCCGTGTCGCTTGGCGGCGTCGAGTCGTTGATTGAGCATCCGGCTTCGATGACGCACGCATCGATACACAAACAGGAGCGCGAGCAAGCCGGCATTCTGGACGAGTTAGTACGAATATCTGTAGGTTGTGAAGACTTTGAAGACCTGCGGGATGATTTGGGTCAGGCACTGGACCGAGTTTCACTTGCGCAACGTATTCCTCTGGATGCGCAAACCGCGGAGGACATCGAGATAGATGAAATGATGAAAGACATTGAATCGTGATGATTGGCATGCATGAGTATCCCGCGGTGCTGGCGTCATCAGGCGGGAGGTATCGACGCGCGAGGCCGGATCGATCACATGCGTCGCGTTCAGGCATTGGAGGACATCGAGCGACCTCAGCGATCAAAATTGCGGTGATCGTCTAAGTTCGTGGTGTCCATCACAAGGAGAAGACTGATGGATCTGAGAAATGCAACAATCGCAATCGCTACAGACAATGGTACTACAGTGAGTTCACACTTTAGCCGCGCGCGATACTATGCGGTCATCTATCTTGTTGACGGGAAGGTTATTGGCCGGGAGAGGCGGGAAAAGGCGGTTTACCATCTGTTCGCCTCACAGAAAACGGGACGGAACCAGGGAAACGATCGGGGGGCATCGCAAGCGCGAGGCCGTGGAGCTGTGAGTTTTCCCATTACGGATTGCCAAGCGGTGATCGTCCACAGTATGTGCCGGCGTACCTTTGACTATCTCAGCGAGGTTAGCGTGGTTCCTGTTCTTACAAACCTTCATACGATACAAGAGGTGATCGGCGCCATCGCGGCCGGGTCAGTTCATCAGAACGCTCGGTGGGCACGCCAACATCAGCACGGTCAACGGTGAAGCATATGCCGGTGATCGGATGACGTGTCCGTTATGAGGGTTGCTCAATAAGCGGAGCTGCATGGAGATGGATATCTTCGTTCCCACCCAGGTCTTCTTTACGAAGGGTGTTGGTCGCCATAGAGATTATCTGCAATCGTTTGAGCTCGCTCTTCGTGATGCAGGAGTTGAAAAATGCAACCTTGTGCAGGTCTCGAGCATTCTTTCCCCCGGTTGTCGTCGCATTTCTGGTTTCGACGGCATTCAGAAATTGGCTGCCGGCAACATAACCTTTGTGGTCATGGCGCGTAATGCCACCCGTGAGCCTAACCGTTTGATTGCGGCCTCCATCGGCGCGGCCGTACCTGCAGATGTATCGCAATATGGCTACCTCTCCGAACACCATTCGTTCGGGGAAACTGATGAGAAAGCCGGGGACTATGCGGAAGATCTCGCTGCCACGATGTTGGCATCGACACTGGGTGTTGAGTTCGATCCCGACACAGCTTGGGATGAGCGCGAGAAGATCTATAAAATGTCTGGAAAAATTGTCAGAACCTTTAATGTCACTCAATCTGCAGAGGGAGACAAAGAGGGTAAATGGACTTCCGTCGTCGCCATGGCCGTCTTACTTCCATAGACGCTGCTGACTGATGGGAGTGAAACCACTAACGCTAAAGGAGAACTCACAATGCCGGGTCTTGACAGGACAGGTCCTCGGGGGAGAGGATCGAGGACAGGAAGAGGGTGGGGGCGGTGCCAGCGCGACACTGTAACCGATCGAACGGAACAAAGAAAGCGACAGCCGGATCGAAGTCGTGATGATCTCCTTGGAGTCGGTCGCGGCGGAAAGCCGCGCGGCGGCGGGCGTGGGTTCTGCCGTGGTGGCGAGGATGAGTCGCGCCAAGCAGACGAGCTCCGCCGAATGAAGGGCTGACATTCGTACACTACCTCGTTCCGCCCTTGAGCGCGATGGCGTCAAGAATGAATCCGGAAAACAAAGACCATTGGTACGATGGCCTGTTCTACGATCTGCTCATCGCCCCTCATCAGGATAGGGCATTCCTTCATGTAAGAGAGTTCATTGCTGACGGGTCGACGTTGTTAGATGTTGGCTGCGGGACGGGAAGGCTGGTGTTTCAGTTGGCGGGCAAATGTGGCAGAATCGACGGCATCGATCCCAGTGCGAAAAACATCGATATTGCGCGGCGCAAGGTTACTGCTAAACCGAGCGACAAAGTGCGATTCCATCACACCGATGCGCTTGCATTTCTGGCGGAAAATGATCTCCGCTTCGATTATGTGACGATGTCCTACGTGATTCACGAGATCGATGAGTCCGAGAGAATTACACTGTTACATACCCTCTCCGCCGTCGCACACAAGATTATCATGGTGGACTACCTGGTCCCGCAAACAAGGGGTCACTGGAGAATCCTCAATGAGGCAGTGGAATTTGTCGCGGGGTCGAGCCACTACAGGAATTTCAAATCCTTCATGGCAGGCAACGGCCTGACAGGACTGCTTGAGAGGGCGGGACTGAAAATATTGTGTGAGCTAAGGAATGATCCACCTTCCAGCCACATCGTGCTGGTAGCTGGAGAGTCAGGGCAAGTGAAGGAGTGAAGTAATCTGCTCACAAGGGGCCCCTTGAAAGGCATAGACAGATTTGTACAGCTTCTCATCTGTATAAACAACAAACCACAAGAAGAGCAAACAAGAAAGGACAAAAATGAAATCAGTCACTTTCTCGCTGCTGACCGTCGCCATAGGCATCGGTCTTTCGCCCGCCTCATTCTCTCAGGAAACCAGCAAGCAGGATTGCTTCTTCAAATCGAGCCTTCACTATACTGCCGAAGGCATGGCTTACTGGTATGACAAATCACACGGAGGACTCGAAACCATAACCAATGTTCCCTACTCTGATCTTGGCTGCAAGAACTGCCATGTCTCCTCGTGCGATGGGTGCCATAAGACTGAGAAAGACGGGAAGGCTCTCTACTCAAATGAAGCTGCAAGAAATCAGGACATGTGCCTGAAGTGTCATGCGCGTGAGGCAGCAATCATGAATATCGATAAGAAGAGCAATACGCAGGACGTCCATTTTGCCGCCGGCATGAAGTGCGTGGATTGCCATACTGCACGTGAAATGCATGGAGACGGAAATGTATATGTGTCGATGAAACAGCCGGGAGCAATGGACGTAACATGCGAGCAATGTCATGAGAAGGTTGCGCAGACCATTTCTCATACGATTCATGGGAACAAACTTGACTGCAAGGCCTGTCACGTTCAGCAGGTCGTAAGTTGTACGAATTGCCACTTTGAAACGATGGTGAAGGAAGGGAAAAGGGTGGCTGTCCCCGTTTCCGGCTGGGGATTCCTCATGAACTATAATGGCAAGGTAACCTCAGCCAACATGCAAACGTTCGTCGTCCCTGGGAACAAGACATTCCTCATGTTTGCACCTCAATTCAGCCACTCGGTGTCGAAGGAAGGAAAGAAGTGCAAGGAATGCCATGCAACCGACAATGTTCAGAGCGTCCGAAAAGGGACCATCAATCTTACCTGGCTTGAAAATGGAAAAGTCAAACAGACGAAGGGAATCGTTCCTATTGTCGACGGCGTTCAATACAATTCCGTTTATCAGAATTTTGAAAATGGGAAGTGGAGTCCGATTGCTCATCCTCAATTACCCAAAGTCCAGTATGTTAATTTCGGACGTCCACTGACGAAACAGCAGTTACGCAATCTTGAAACTCCTCAGAAAACCGAGAACAAGAGTAAGTGAAGCTTGTCGGAGGAACATTCATGCAATTGCAGAACCAACACAGAATGGGGACAGGGGGTCGCTGTATCTGCCCCAAAGGCGGAGAGTTGTCCGCCAAGCCGGGATCCCCTGCCAGCAAGAACGCTGCGCGGTCTGCGGGGCAAAGAGGATGCGCTAAGGCTCATACCATCATCAGTTACTCCAGGAAAGAAAACAACGTCGGCAAGAATTGTGAGTGACTCGGCAATAACGCAGAACTCGAGGAGAACCCTATGAGCAAAAAAACAAAACTTGGGATCATTATCTGCGATCGTTATCACACGTGCGCTGGCGAGAAGTGCTTCCGCGCTCTCTCCCGGAGGGAAGGTGCATTCACCATCAACCATGACAGCGACGTCGAACTTGTGGGATTCACAACGTGCGACGGCTGCCGCTGCACTCACCCCCGTGGATTCGGATGATGGCTGCGGCGCCCGATGAGCTCCGAACAAGAATACAACGTGTGCTGGAAGTGATGGCAGGAGAAGTTAGACACATATTTGGACCGGTCCCGTCACGCCGGCTGGGTTTCTCCTTGGGGGTGGATGTCATCCCCATGAAGGTTTGCACGCTGAACTGCACCTATTGCGAGCTGGGAAGAACGAATTGCCTCACGTTACAGCGGCAAGAGTATGTTTCGAAAGAGGAGACTCTGCGGGAGCTTGGCCGCGTTTTAAACCAGGGTCAGCAAATTGACTACATCACGTTTTCCGGCTCCGGCGAGCCGAGCCTCAATTCAAAAATCGGCGAGATGATTCGCTGTGTCAAAGAGATGACGCATATTCCTGTGTCGGTGCTGACCAACGGAACCTTGCTTTATGATGAAGAGGTGCGCGAGGATTTGATGGCTGCCGATCTGGTGCTCCCCTCCCTGGATGCCGTTTCTCCGGATGTCTTTCGCCGGATCAACCGCCCTCACGGCCACCTGAAGATAGAGAAAATCATCGACGGGCTCACAAGATTTCGGCAGGAATATCAAAAGCAGATTTGGCTGGAGATGATGTTTGTGAAAGATGTCAATGATGACCTGCGAGAAATTGAACGTCTGAAGAAGATTGTCGGCAGAATTCAACCCGATAAGGTTCAGCTCAACACAGTGGTGCGTCCTCCCGCCGAACCCGATGTGAAGCCTGTGGACTTAAAGGCTCTTGTTCGAATTCAAAAGCAATTTGGAAACACATGCGAAGTGATCGCGGCTTTTCGGGCTCCAGAGCGGGGAGCGTATCGAGGAGATATTGAAGCGGCAATCTTGGCACTGACTGCACGCCGACCCGTCACCGTTGAAGAGATCGCCCAGAGCTTGGGGCGTCACCGCAACGAGATTTCAAAGTATGTGAGCTTCTTATCTTCCGAGCGTCGGATTGATGAGCGATGGCACGACGGCCGTCGTTTCTACGTCAACGCTGAAAGCAGGGTCTCGTAGTGTTTGTGTTGAGGCAGAAATCAAAGAGAAGTCTTTTGTGTCATCATAGCTGGTAGTGGTGAGG
>Ga0315554_1001224_pt1 | contig 15121 bp, 9 predicted proteins | sample SalMarSW160370MG_FD_202114 | JGI IMG/M metagenome (GOLD analysis project Ga0315554, IMG submission 202114) | Salt marsh sediment microbial communities from the Plum Island Ecosystem LTER, Massachusetts, United States - Salt Marsh Sediment SW1603-70 ... | reverse complement strand
CATCTTCAAGAGCGGTCCGCCGCCGGTTTGCGGTTGCGTGCCGTAAACTCGATGATGTAATTTTTGGAACGACGGGCGGAAACGACATTTCTGGCCGATCGCCTTTTTCGCCTGCCGAGATAATGCTTCAGACGGGGGAGACCACAACGGTCTCCCCCGTTTCTTTTTATCGATTTCCACCGGATTATATTTGGCAGAAACGTGAATCTCCCGGCGTATGACCATGACTCATTGTATGCCGGTCAACTACATTCCACCCCAGTAAAGCTGGGGTGGGCCACCGCGATTGGTTTAATTGAAATCAGTGTTTATGGGACGGCCTCTCCGTCGTCTGCCGACGAAGGCGTAGAACTCAGGATACCCCGTTTCGCGGATATCCAACCACTGATCCGTCCTCCCGCCCCCCGATGCATCGAGCCTAAGAAAGAAAAGGCCGGCGGGGCGACCGGCCTTTCGGGTGAGAGGAAGGGATAGAAGGGGTCCTAAAGTCGTGGTATCAAATCTCGCCGCGGCCGGCGGCGAGCGGATTCATCCCGGGAGTAATTGTCGGATGTAATTTTTTTTCAGGTTATCCTTCCGTTTCGGTTTCGCTTGTGTCTGTCTCACTCTCTCCTTTGTCCTTCTCATCCTCGCCCGAAAGCTTAACCATCCAGTCACCGTCGACGTATGGCACTCGCGGCAGCTTTGACGCATTCTTCAGCCGCGCTGTTACCTCCTTGATCTGGTTGGCCGAATCGCGGATAATTTCCAGCTTGCGGCGAACGTCGGCCGGCAGTTTGTCGCCGGAGGCCATCAGCAGATCGACGTTGCCCAAAAGCGGCGTCAACAGGTTGTTGATTTCATGATTGACGCCGACGGCGAGATCATCAATAGCCTTGGACGGCGCCGATGCCAGCGCCAGCACCGCCGCCAGCGACCGCAGGAACTCATCGTAATCCAGAAGCCGCGCCCGCCCGATCTTGACGCCCACCAGAGCGCCCATCTGCCGCCCGCCGATTTCGATCGGAAGTGAAAAGACGGCCCGTCCGACCTCGCCGCCCAGTTCCAGATAGGCCGAGGTCAGCTTGAAATTGCGCCGCAGGGATTCCAGCAGCGTCTTTTCGGTGTCGAGCAGGATGGCGTTATCCTCATCGGACTGAGAAGCCGTAGCCCGGGTGAGGACGTCGCCCTGGTTGTCCCAGAGCGTCAGGGCGCCCGCCGCCAGATCAATATAGGCGACAGCGGCCTCGAGTCCCTTGCGGGCGACCTCCTCGATCGGTTTTCCATCGGTGGCGGCCAGGGCCGCCTCCGCCAGCGCCCGATAGGGCAGGCCTTCTCTTTTGACCGGATCGCTCATGCTGTGAACTCATTCGAGCAAACCATATGCCCCGCCTCGAAATTAGTCGGCTTCGCTCATGGCGTCTCGATGTCCCGCTTATCGTATCAACCACATATGGATATGAGACACCGCCTCGACACCGCGTTTCCCTGTATCAAATCATATTCAGCAAGTACCGGCGTGTATGAAGATCTTTTCACAAAACCTGCATATAATAATATGCACTTAACCGCTTGACAGCCAGCGGAAAATGTGTAAATTTGAAGTTTTTCTTCGGGAGTGAGATCGATGGCCGAGGACATGATCCATGATAACTGCGGGGTATTCGGGATTTTTGGCGCCCGGAAAGCCGCCGAACTGACGTACTTCGGACTGTATTCCCTTCAACATCGCGGCCAGGAATCGGCCGGAATCGTCTCGGCCCACAAGGGACGGCTGCATCTGTACAAGGGGATGGGACAGGTGTCGGAGGTCTTTTCTGACAAGTCGATCTTCGATAATCTCAAAGGCAAAATCGCCGTCGGCCATACGCGCTATTCGACCACCGGGGCGAGTTCCATCACCAACATCCAACCGTTCGTTATCACCAATCGCGATGAGATGCTGGCCGTGGCGCATAACGGTAATCTGACCAATTCCCTGTCCTTGAAACAGCGGCTCGAACATTCCGGGGCGATTTTTCAAACGACGTCCGATACCGAGATCATCCTGCACCTGATTTCCCGATCGAACGCCCGGGATCAATTCGGCAAGGTCTGTGAGGCGGTCAAGAAGGTCAAAGGCGCGTACTGTTATCTTTTCTGCAGCGAAAACAGCATCATCGCCGCCCGCGACCCGCTGGGGTTCCGCCCGCTGGCGCTGGGCCGTCACAACGGCCACTGGGTGGTGGCGTCGGAAACCTGCGCCTTCGACATCATCGGCGCGCGGTACGTGCGTGACATCGAACCGGGCGAGGTTCTTGAAATATCCCTGAACGGCCTGCGCTCCGAATTCCCGATGGGCAAGAAGAACCGCCGGGCCTTTTGCATTTTCGAATATATCTATTTCTCCCGGCCCGATTCGATCATCTTCGGCGAAAACGTCGATAAGGTCCGCCGCCGCCTGGGACGGCTCTTGGCCCGCGAACACCCCGCCGACGCCGATATCGTCATCGGTATCCCCGACTCGGCCAATACCGCCGCGCTGGGGTATTCCGAAGAGTCGGGGATCAAATTCGAAATCGGCCTGATCCGCAATCACTACGTCGGGCGGACGTTTATCGATCCCGAACAGAAAATCCGCGACCTCGACGTGAAGGTGAAGTTCAATCCCGTCAAGGGCGTCCTGAAAGGCCAGCGCGTGGTTCTCGTGGATGATTCCATCGTGCGCGGCACGACCTCGAAAAAGCTGGTGCAGATGGTACGGCAGGCCGGGGCCCGCGAGATTCATTTTCGGGTGTCCGCGCCGCCGATCGTCTCCCCCTGCTATTTCGGCATCGACATGCCGACCCGCGAGGAACTGATCGCGAATCAGAAGAATATCGAGCAGATCCGGCGTTACTTGAAGGTGGAATCGCTGGGATATCTATCGGTCAAGGGGATGCTGACCATGCCGTCGCTTCCCGACGGCGATTTCTGCGTTGGTTGTTTCACCGATCGCTACCCGCTCCGGATCGAAAAAGTAAATAATAAGCTGCGCCTCGGATAATACCCCCGAACAAAACGGCTCATCTGCCGATATAACAGATGAACAGGCAAGTTGTTGACAAACAGACAATTTGCCGTATATTTATTATGGATATCGCCCGCCGATACAAAACCGGCCCTACCCGCCTTTGCGTATGGAGTTCCTGATGCGGCGAATATATGCCATCGTTATCATAATCGGTCTGGCCCTGAGCCTGTCTCTCGTCGTTTTGGCCGCGACCAATGGGGTCGCCGAAGATCGCGCCGCGGAATCGACCGGGCTTGTCCCGCGACAACCGGCGATAAAATCGTCGCATATTTCGATAGGCGCCGAGGCCGCCATCGATCATGTGGTGGTCAAGCTGATCGAGGGTTCGCGCGGGCGACTGGCCGGCGGAAAAATATATTCCCTGACCGGCAAAAACATGGGTGAGATCAATCGCGTCGCCGCCGAACATTCCCGGGGCGGGATCAGGCGTCTTGCGAACAAATCACCCAAACAGGTCGATAAAGAAACCTACCTGCTGGAGCGCAAGACCGGCTATCAGTTGGCGGATATGAATAATTATTTCGTCGTACCGGTTGCATCCGCCGCTGATGCCGAAGATCTGGTTAACCGTCTCAACCGCCTGCCCGAAGTGGAAATCGCCTATCCCGAACCGAAACCGGCCCCGGCGATCGATCTGCCGCCAACGACGCCCGATTACGACAGTATTCAGTACTATCTGCGGCCGGCCCCCGGCGGCGTCGACGCCGATTATGGGCGGACCGTCCCCGGCGGGGACGGCGCGGGCGTCAGGATCGTCGATGTTGAGGGCAACTGGCAGTTCGATCATGAAGACCTGGAAACAGCCGTCGGGGGACTTATCGGGGGCACACCGATCGATAATTCCGATTGGCGCAACCATGGCTCGGCCGTTATCGGCGTCATGATCGGCGAAGACAACGGCTACGGCGTGACCGGCATCGTTCCCGGCGCCGAGATCGGCATGGTGTCTATCGGCGGTATAACCGTGGCCGAGGCGATTCTCCGGGCCTCCGACAGTATGCAGGCCGGAGATGTCATGCTGATCGAACTCCATACGCCCGGGCCGCGATATGATTTCCAGGAACGCACCGATCAGCTGGGATATGTATGCGAGGAATACTGGCAGGCCACGTTCGACGCCATCCAGCGGGCCTGGGCCAAAGGGATCATCGTCTGTGAGGCGGCGGGCAACGGCGCCGAGAATCTCGACGACGTCATCTATGAAAATGTCTTTGACACCGCCTTTCGCAATTCGCACGCCATCATGATCGGAGCCGGCGCGCCGCCGTCAGGGGCATATGGCGTCGACCGGTCGCGATTATCGTTTTCGAATTACGGCGAACGGGTCAATCTCCAGGGGTATGGCCGCGGCGTGACTACTACCGGGTATGGATATCTGTTCAGCGGCGGCGGTGATCCGCGACAGTACTACACACCCGATTTCAGCGGCACATCGGCGGCGACGCCGATTATCGCCGGAGCGGTGGCGGCTCTCGAGGGTATCTACCAGCTTCGTTACGGTCAGGCTATCGATGCCGACCGCCTCCGGGACGTGCTCGCGGCCACCGGCTCACCGCAGCAGGTCAATATCACCGATCATATCGGTCCCCGGCCGGATATTCGAGCGGCCGATTCCGCTCTCCCCGCGCCTCCGATGCTCGCCGTCAACCCGAACTATTTCGACACGACCGTCGCGCTGGGTTCGCAGCTGAACGCATATTTCGAGCTAGGCAATACGTCGCCGGACTATGCTCTGGATTATTCGCTGACGGCGTCGGATAGTCTGGCCAAAAATCCGATAGGTCCGTGGCTGGTCGTCCCGACACCCAGCGGTGTCATCGCGCCGTCGGGTTCGGAAATGATCGAAGTGATATTCGACGCCACGGTTCTCGAGGATCGCACGCAGATATATAAGGGCGTTATCGACATCGAGTACGGCCAAAGCGGCGGGCCGCTCGACCAGCGGGCCGTAGTACCGGTGTTCGTAGACGTTCCCTGCGCCGACACCACATACACGTCCAAATCCTCGGCCGATCCCGGCGGCCCGGAGTTTCAATGGGTCGATATCACTTCAGCCGGCATTAAAATACCGTCTTTTTCCTGGTATAATCCTTTTGTCGATGATTTCAAGATCGACGACGGCACCGCCGGCGAATTCTTTATCCGCTTCGATTTCCCCTATTATGACACAACGTACGGTCAGCTATATATCGGCGCCAACGGCGCAATTTCATTCACCGATTCTAATGTCAATGTCGAGGGGTATTACGTCCCGGTCCCCATCCCAAACCCGCCGTTTACGACATTCGTGTCGCCGTTCTGGGACGATTTCAACCTCGACGCCACCGGCGGCGGCCATGGAGCGGTCTATTATTATCGCTCCTCTGCCCGCGATTCGTTCGTCGTCGAATATTACCAAGTCGGCAATTACAACGATCCCGAAGATACCCTGACGACGTTCGAAATCATCCTGACCAAGAACGGCAATATCACCTTCCAGTATCTCAACGTCGGCACGCCCGGCCTGGCCGATTCGGCCGTGGTGGGTATCGCCGATTATGACTGCGCCTCGGTTCCGTACGTCCTTCGCAGCGATCCGCCCGAACGGATCGTGACCGACAGCAGCGCCGTTCTTTTCGATTACGCCTATGTCGTCTGGAATATGTCGGGCGACGTCAACGGCGACGCCGATGTCAACGTGGCCGACGCCGTGTATTTGATCAACTGGATATTCAAGGGCGGCCCGGCGCCCAAACGGATGAGCGAAGCCGACGCCGATTGCGACGGAAAAACCAATATTTCCGACGCCGTCTATATCATCAATTATATTTTCAAAGGCGGTCCCGAACCCTGCCAGTACGTGCTGTAAGCACTACGTCGAAAAATGGTCCGATATAAATAAATGAAACCCCTTACTATTATGGATACCTCCTCGCACTCATAAATGCGTACCGCAACCGGCTTCGCCGCATGAGACGAGTCGTCAGTTGATTATGGGTGCCGCACCGCTTCAGCGGTGCGAAAAATGCCATCCGGGTGAGTGATTGTGATCGATGCCACTTCGCACTCCTGAAGGAGTGCGTTACCTGAGGCATCCGTGATGCAAATTTATATTACTCCACCAACGGGCGGATGATGCCGAAGACGATCGCGAGCGCTATTCCCGTGCCGAGCAAAATGCTGATCACGATGATCAACGCGAGCTTCCCTTGGTTGATGCCCACGGTCGTGCGATAGGGATCGAGATCCTGATGATACTGGTCCTCTTTGCGCTTTTCGACACGGCGTTTGAACCGCACCCGCTGATTGTCGAACTTCTCGACCATCTCCCATCCCGAGCGAGCTTCCTCGTCCATGGTGCGCTTCAGGTTTTCGGGCTTCTTGAAATAGCTGGTATTGGCCCGGACGATTTTGAATTCCCATCCCTCCAGATCGTGTTTATTATACGTAGTCAATTTTTCTTCCTCCTCGAGCATGCGTCTGCGAGCCGCCGCCGCTGCTGCGGCTGCCGCTGCGCCTCCGCCCGTCATCGGTACGTACGTCACTCCATCACCACCTGATATGATTATCATTCACTGTTTATCAATATATGGGATTCGGCGTCGCTTTATTCAACAAAAAGCGATGCAACGCCGTAATTTATTACGGTACAGCGTATTACGGAGACAGAATTGCCTCAAAAAGGCGAACTCAACCGTTGCGTTTTGGGTAAAAAAATCGTATGTTTAAGGTTGCCGGAAATATGTAAGACGGCTTAAGCTGTTAAGGACAATAAGGATAGAATATATATGAACCTCGATCATCAAAAAATCGTCCCGATCTTCCTCGAAGAGGAAATGAAAAATTCCTACCTCGATTATTCCATGTCGGTCATCACCAATCGCGCTCTGCCGGACGTCCGGGACGGACTCAAGCCGTCCAATCGCCGTATCCTGGTGGCGATGTACGAGCTGAACCTGTCGCCCGGCCGGCCCTTTCGCAAATGCGCCAAGATCGCCGGCGATACATCGGGTAATTATCATCCCCACGGCGAACAGGTGGTCTATCCGACGCTGGTGCGCATGGCCCAGGATTTCAACATGCGCTACCCGCTGGTCGACGGCCAGGGCAACTTCGGATCCATCGACGGCGACGGCGCCGCCGCCATGCGATACACCGAAGCCCGCCTGACACCCATCGCCATGGAATTGATGGCCGACATCGACAAGGAAACGGTCGATTTCATACCCAATTACGACGGCACGCTCAAGGAACCGGTTGTCCTGCCGGGACGATTTCCGAACCTGATCTGCAACGGCAGCACCGGTATCGCCGTCGGCATGGCCACCAGCATCGCGCCGCATAACCTGACCGAGGTCGCCGACGGCATCATGGCTGTCATCGATGAACCTGAAATTACCAACGACGGACTGATGGAAATCATTACCGGCCCCGATTTCCCCACCGGCGGCATCATCTACGGCCGCGAGGGTATTCGCGAAGCGTATCGCACCGGGCGGGGACGCATCACCCTCCGCGCCCGCGCCGTCGTCGAGAAACAAAAATCGGGCAAGGAAGCCATCATCATCACCGAGATTCCCTATCAGGTCAACAAATCGGCCCTTTTGGTTAAGATCGCCGACCTGGTCCGCGACAAGAAACTCGAGGGCGTCTCCGACCTCCGCGACGAATCCGACCGCGACGGCATGCGCGTCGTCATCGAACTCAAACGGGACAGCCAGACCGAAATTGTGCTGAATCAACTGTACGGCATGACGCAGCTGCAGTCGACCTTCTCGATCATCAATCTTGTCCTCGACAAGGGCGTCCCCAAGGAGCTGTCGCTCAAGAATTTGATCGAGTTATATATCGAGCATCGCCACGAGGTCGTCGTCCGGCGCACCGAGTTCGATCTTCGTAAGGCCGAGGCCCGCGCCCATATCCTCGAGGGATACAAGATCGCGCTGGATAATATCGACGCCGTCATCGAACTGATCAAAAAATCCAAGACGGTGCCGGATGCGCGCGAAGGCTTGATGAATACATTCAAGCTGTCGGAAATCCAGGCCAATGCCATCCTCGACATGCGCCTCCAGAAACTGACCGGTTTGGAACGGCAGAAGATCGAAGAGGAATATCTCGCAACGATCAAGAAGATCGAGGAACTCAAATCGATTCTGGCCTCGAAACCGCGCCGCATGAACATCATCAAGGAAGAGGTGCTGGAGCTCAAGCGAAAGTACGGTGACGACCGCCGCACCGAGATTATCGATCAGACCGACGAGCTCACTATCGAAGACCTCATCGCCGACGAGGAGATGGTCATCACCATCACCCATACCGGATATATCAAATCCCTGTCGGTATTGGCCTATCGCCGCCAGAATCGCGGCGGTATGGGCGTCATCGGCATGGATACCAAGGAAGAGGATTTCGCCGAGCATGTCTTCATCGCCACGTCGCATCAATATATCCTGTTTTTCAGCTCGACGGGACGATGCTACTGGCTGAAAGTGCATGAAATTCCGCGTGGCGGTCGTCTGGCCAAGGGCCGGCCGATCGTCAATATGCTCAGCCTGCAGCCCGATGAACATGTCACCACGTTCACCCGCGTGCGAGAATTCGATCCCAACCAGTACATCGTCATGGCCACCCGCCAGGGGACGATCAAGAAAACGTCGCTGGACGCCTATTCCAACCCGCGCAAGACCGGCATCAATGCCATCTCTCTGAGCAAAGGCGACGAACTCATCCAGTGCGTCGTCACCAACGGCGCCAACGATATCATCCTCGGCACCCGCGAGGGGCAGGCCATCCGCTTCCCCGAATCCAAAGTCCGCGGGATGGGGCGCACTGCCGCCGGCGTCAAGGGGATCAATCTGGCCAAGGGCGACTATGTCGTCGGCATGGTCGTCGTCAAGCGGCAGTCGTCGATTCTGTCGGTGACCGAAAACGGCTACGGCAAACGCACCGACGTCAACGAGTATCGCGTTACCAATCGCGGCGGCAAAGGGATCATCAATATCAAATGCAGCGAGCGCAATGGCAAGGTGGTGTCCATCCGCGAGGTGCTCGACGACGACGAATTGATCCTGATGACTCGTCACGGGATCGCCAACCGGATGGCGGTATCGGGCATTCGCGTTATCGGCCGCAGCACCCAGGGCGTTCGAATGATCAATCTCAAGTCGGGCGACAAGGTCACCGATGTTGCCGTGGTCTTCGGCAGCCGCAAGAAGCTCGAAGAAAACGGCGGCACCGGCAATGGCGGCGGCGACAACGGAGCCGCAGCTAAATCAAACGGCGCCGAGGCCAAAGGCGATGGCGAAAACGAGGACGGCGAGAATCCCCAGCAAAAGCTGGATATGTAAGCGGCCCGATATTTTATTGATCACTTAGCAGGTCAGGAGCCCCACGGCTCCTGACTTTTTTATGTCGATTTTTCAATCAGAAGCTCCAAACCCGTTAAATATTTTATCGATTAAGTCGATGAATATATTGAGGGCGATCATGAAAGTGAAATACGGCATCACCAATCCAGACGCGGACACCGGGAGTCTCTACAAGGATTTCGTCGCTACCCTGCAAAGGGCGGCCGCAAAGTGGTTTGCCGACCGGGGCGTCCCGACCGACCGACAGAAGGATTACTGCCTGCAATCCCGCGATTTATGGTCAAGGAATATCATCTGCAACGACGTTGTCGAGTATATCCGGGGCGAACAGCTCCGTCGCGAGCGGGGGGCGCTATTCCCGTTGCATAAGTTTATTCATCACGGTCTCAGCAGCCAGGCGATGCTGTTCAACCTGATCGGGCCGTTGATCGTCCGTGATGATCTTGAACCACTGCGAACGGTTCTTGCCGAGAACGATATTCCGTGGCCGGAGGGCGCAATTAGGGCCGAATTCGAATACGAAGACAGAAAAGCGTTCAACGAGAATAACGGACAGCCGACGTCGTTCGACGCCGCTATTATCGGCGAGAAGAAATCCGTGTTTATCGAAGCCAAACTCATCGAGAAGGAATTCGGGGGATGTGGGGCGGTCCCGAGAAACTGCGACGGGCGCAATCGGGCGGCGGTTGACTATTCGCGCTGCTATCTATATCGAAAGGGTCGCCGATACTGGGATCTTATGTACAATTTCGGCATCATGGATGAAAAAATGGCGGCCCGATCGGAATGCCCGTTCGTGGCAGACTATCAATTCTACCGCGAGCTGCTCTTTGCGCTCACCAAAGGCGGGTCGTATGTGCTTCTGGTCGATGCGAGGAATCCGATATTTATGGGCTCGGCGTCGGGAGACGCATCGAGCGGAGGCTTATGGCGCGAATTATCGGGTACCGTGCCGACGAAATACCATGATTGTCTGGGTATGATTACCATCCAGCAGGTCGTTCGGGAAATACGATCGACCGGTCGCCACGAAGATTGGATTGCCGATTTTGCACGCAAATATGGGATGGCTGACCCGGTCGGGTAACCGTATCCATCGAGCCGCCCGGATAGGATAGCGCCTACGGCAAATTGCCTTTGACCAGGTTGATGTCGTCGATCCAGACCGTGCCGGTCCCCTCGACCACCAGATTCAACTTAACCAAATCGGGCCGCTGACCTTTCAGGCAATAGAACGGCGTCTCCTCGGACGTCCATTCCATTGTTCCCGTCACCGGCGTGGCCATATTGCGCGAAAAATACTCGCCCATCCCCGGAAAACGGCACCACATTTCCAGATAAGCCGTCCCGTCGAGGTTTTCCGACCGAAGCTTGGCGCGATAAATCAACACCGCCTTCTCCACGTCAATATTGTTCAATTCCAGCAGGCGGATTTGTATCGGCGCGGCGGCGTCGATCCGCAGCGACCCCCGGCCATCGTGGGAAATATTCGGGTCAAGCTGCACGTTCGACTTCGAAATGATCCCGTCGGTCGAATCCAGCGCAAATTGCCGCAGTTGCGTTTCCTGGATTTTTGGTTCCGAGCAGCCGAGAGTGCCCAACATCAGCGCCGCGATGATTATGGAAAATATTGTCGTTTTCATGATCAGGCTCCTTTCCCATAGTATCGACCCCCGGCAACCTGATATTTATCCCGACTTGCCCCGAATATAAACGTATCATTGATCGACGATTCGGGTCTTGCAAAATGCAAAAGCGCCGGACATCGTTGTAAAGGCGCATAGAACTGCGACGATTCCCGCTTGACAACTCCGCCTACGTCGGTTATAGCTGAACTGTGAGGCAAAATTCACGGAGGCCCGACCATGAGATCGATCACAATTCTTTCGCTGCTACTGGTTATGGCTTTACCCGCCGGAGCGGTCAACTATGATACGTTTATCTGGTCTTCGGCGAAAATCGGCGGCAAGGAATGCCCGAAGGCGGCCATGCTCGTTCCTATAGAAATACCGGGCGTTCCGGGCACGTTGTACGCGCAACTTGACACCGGCGCCGACGCGACGATCTTTTACGGGAAAATTCTGCGCAAATTCGGCATCGACGTTGATTCAATCAACGGCGATATGCCGTCGTTCCGATGGTACGGGAGTTCGAGCCCGTTGGAAAGGCCGCTATTTCTCAACTGGACGATTGATGCCGATATTGATTCGCTGTCGGACGACCCTCACGACCGTCTCGTCGGAACCATCGGGCTTGACAAAGTCGTCGGGAAAATCCTCGTTCTTGATTTTCCCCGCGAACGCTACGCCGTTCTGGATGATACCGCGGATCTAGCCGATATTTCGGCAGGGCCGATCGACTATGTTCCGGCCACGATTTCCTACAATAAGTTTTATGTAAGCATCGAGATGGGCGAAGATACGATACCGGCGGTACGGTACGACTGCGGTTCCTCGTCCGCCGCTTTGATCCTGCCGCTCGACTGGTGGCAATGGGCGACAGGGCTCAACGGCAACGAATCGACAGTCGTCAAAGATAGCATTTCGTCCTGGGGGAAATATGTCGCCATCTGGGCCGCTCCATCCCAATATGATATGGTTATCGGTGATTTCCGGATGAAAACGCCCACGGTTACCTTTGTGGATTGGCCCGACCCGGCTCTGGAAACGACCAAGCTGCTGGGGAACGCAGCATTTGCCGACAGTTGCCTGGTCATAGTCGATTGCATCAGGTCGAAATTCGGCGTTCGGCGGGAATTCTGATTGTGCCTGTGCATGGACTTGGTGTAAAATATGCGGGCGTGAAGCCTTCCCGTGATCTTTGCCGTGATCGAAGAAACGGCCTAAATCTCTATGCACGGCAGGTAAGCATGTTAGTTGTCATTCCCGCGTAGGCGGGAACCAGGAGCATCAATATGAGATGGATTCCTGCTTTCGCGGGCATGACATAACCGGACTTTTGACTTGATGCGAGGATGAATCTTCAACAAGATATTCCGCGGTGAAAGAAAGGACAAGAATGGCTCCGATATACCTCGACTATAACGCCACGACGCCGATCGATCCCCGGGTGGCCGACGCGATGCTGCCGTATCTGCAGAAGAATTTCGGCAATCCCTCCAGCAGCCACGCCTTTGGCGTCACCACCAAAAAGGCCGTGGAAAACGCCCGCCGGCAGGTGGCCGATATGCTGGGCTGCGGCATCGAGGAAATCATTTTCACCAGCGGCGGCACCGAATCAAACAATTACGCCATCAAGGGCGTGGCGCATGCCTATCGGAGCAAGGGTAATCATATTATCACTTCGGCTATCGAACACCCGGCCGTCACCGAAGTCTGTCATTACCTCGAAGAGCAGGGCTACCGCATCACCTTTCTTCCTGTCGATGAATACGGGCTCGTCGACCCGGCACAGGTGGAAAACGCGATCGCGCCGCAGACGATTTTGATTACGATCATGCACGCCAATAATGAGGTCGGCACGGTCGAACCCATCGCCGAAATCGCGAAAATCGCTCATGCCCATGACATCATCATGCACAGCGACTGCGCCCAGTCAGTCGGCAAAATCCCGGTCCGGGCCGATGATCTCGGCGTCGATCTGCTGTCGATCGCGGGACACAAATTATATGCGCCGAAGGGGATTGGGGCGCTGTATATCCGGAGCGGCATCCGCCTGGAAAAATTCGTTCACGGCGCCGACCACGAAATGAATCGTCGGGCCGGGACGGAAAATGTGCTGGAAATAGCCGGCCTCGGTGAAGCCTGCGCCATGGTGTCCCAGAATCCGGGCGGGTATCATGACCACATGAAAAGATTGCGCGACCGCCTCGAAAACGGTCTTAAGGAACGATTTCCCGATGTTCGCATCAACGGTCATCCGGAAAAACGCCTGCCCAATACCTGCAGCGTGTCGTTTCGCGGCCTCGAAGCCAACACCATCCTGGCCGAACTGGATCAGGTGGCAGCGTCGGCGGGCGCGGCCTGTCACAGCGACCGGGTGGATGTGTCGGCTGTGCTGGAAGCGATGGATGTTCCCCTCGAATATGCCATGGGGACGATCCGTTTTTCGGTCGGCCGCCACACGAACCAGGACGAAATCGACCGTGCTCTGGAGGAGATCGAGAAGGTCGTTGAAAAGCTCAAGCCGTCAGGGGGCGTCGTTGTATCGAGTGGATCATTTGAAGACGTCAAGCTGACGCAGTATACCCACGGCCTGGGGTGCGCCTGCAAATTGCGCCCGCAGCTATTGGAAGAGGTCTTGCGCAGCATGCCTGTGCCCGAGGATGTCGATATCATCGTCGGCACGGATACTTCCGACGACGCCGCCGTTTATCGCGTCAGCGCCGATATCGCCATCGTGCAGACGGTCGATTTTTTCACGCCGATTGTCGATGACCCGTTCCAATTCGGCGCCATAGCCGCCGCTAATTCGTTAAGCGATATCTATGCCATGGGCGGCAAGCCACTCTTTGCGCTCAACATCGTCGGCTTCCCCAGCAATCGCCTGCCAATCGGCGTCCTCCAAAAAATACTGGCCGGGGCCCAATCCAAAGCAAAAGAAGCCGGGATCGCCATCATCGGCGGCCACACCGTGGACGACACCGAACCGAAATTCGGTCTGGCTGTCACCGGGCTAATCCATCCCGACCGGGTAATCACCAATCGCGCCGCTAAACCCGGCGATGGCCTGATCCTCACCAAACCGATCGGCACGGGCATTCTCGCCACGGCCCTCAAGCGGGGGCTGCTCAACGAGAATCAAAAGCTTCGGCTTATCGAAACCATGGCCGCGCTCAACAAATCCGCCGCCGAATCCATGCAGGAAATCGGCGTCAATTCCTGCACCGATATCACCGGATTCGGACTTCTGGGGCATTTGCTGGAAATGGCGGAAGGCTCCAAAACCTCGGCGGTGATACGCGCCGGGCAGGTTCCATTATTGCCGGGGGTCGAGGAATTGGCGGTTTCCGGGGTAATTCCCGGCGGCACCAGAGACAATTTCGATTTTACTGCCCCCCATGTCCAGTATGAACAAAGCCTATCTGATATCAAGCGTCTGATATTGAACGACGCCCAGACTTCCGGCGGTTTGCTTATTTCCGTTCCCAAAGGTAAAGCGGACAGGCTCCTCGAATTGCTTGAGAAGAACGGGGTGACCGCCGCGAGTATCGGTAATGTCCTCGACCGGGCGGAAAAGCCGATCATGGTCGAGAGCTGATTACGGGCAGGGTTTCTTTCAAAAAGATCTGCGAAAATACGCCCGGGTCCGGAACTATATATCAAAAACTGCCTCCTCCAGGTTCCAAAAATCTCGCTATTACGTTAAATTATAATGGCTTAGCTATTTTTCGCCAATGTCGCATTTTGTGAAAGATTTCACTTGACAAGCCCGCGTCATAAACTTATCATTTTAGTAGGTTTTTGTTGAAGCGCTCGAATAGAGGAAAGTGTAAAAAAATATATGAGATTTTCGACGCGCGCCAGATACGGTTTACGGATGATGGTCGAGATGGCCCGGCTGCTTGAGACGGAACACCTCGTGCAGCTCAAGAGAATCGCCCAAATCACGGGCCTTTCCGGTAATTATCTCGGGCAATTGGCCATTTCATTGCGGGATAACGGCCTGTTGATCGGCGTTTCCGGCAAAAAAGGCGGCTACAAATTGGCTCGCCCCGCCGCGGATATCACCATCAGGGAAATCGTCCGGGCCGTTCAGGGGCCGATTTTCGCTACCGATT
>Ga0315554_1001223_pt1 | contig 15129 bp, 21 predicted proteins | sample SalMarSW160370MG_FD_202114 | JGI IMG/M metagenome (GOLD analysis project Ga0315554, IMG submission 202114) | Salt marsh sediment microbial communities from the Plum Island Ecosystem LTER, Massachusetts, United States - Salt Marsh Sediment SW1603-70 ... | reverse complement strand
ATTGCATCGAAAAGAGATAAGACAATCAATCACTCCGCTTTCCGGAAAGCGATTAGCAAACAAATTTGTAAAATATTCTCCCCAGGTAGTAATCAAAGCAATAGAACAATCCATTGAAAATGGATGGACAGGAGTTTTCCCAGAGGATGATAATGGCAACAACGGGAACGGAAAGAAACCACCCCATAGAGGCGCGGCTCCAATCCCAGGCAAATATATTGACTATGATACGATACTGGGGGAAGAGAATGAAAATTGAAGATTATGTGCATCTACTTAAATATTGTGGGGTGCCAAAACGGTATGCTGATAAAATCCTGTCTTTATTTGACAAAATAGATGAGCTTGAGAAAAGTGATAATGTTTACCTTTATGGAGATGCGGGCACAGGGAAAACACTTGCCGCAGTAAAGTTCATATTACTTTCTCTATTCGAGAACAAACGCATAAAATATATTATGGAAAAATTCAATGTATTGAGTAATGAATATGACCCAGGCTATGCAAATAAATTAGGGCACTTATTTATTCGCGTTCCTGATCTCGTGTCACAAATCAGAGCGACATTTAATTACAAAAGTGGTCAGGTAGATATTGAAGAGCAAGAAACGGAAAGAAGCATCATTGAAAAATATAGTAAAGTTGATTTTCTTGTATTAGATGATTTCGGGGCGGAGAAAATAACAGATTGGAGTTTTTCCGTGTTGTACCTAATTATTGATAATCGGTACGGTGATTATAAAAAAACCATAATCACTTCAAATTATTCATTGAACCAATTAGCTGAAAAATTAGGAGATGATCGTATTCCATCAAGAATTCGAGCTATGTGTCATATTGTAAAAATGGGCGGGAAAGATAAAAGGAAGCCGGCCCTTTAAATTTTTACGGGTAAAATTGTATAATATAAGAAACAGGAAAATTTTGGGGTGAAGTGATGTATTTTTCTTATCAAGAAGCAAAAGACTTACTTGAAATTTTTGGTGGTGGCGAGGATACAGAGATTTCAGTTATTGAAATTGAAGATCCTAACGTAGCTCATTCCGGCCCAGGATTATATGCCTATTATAGTGAATATCCTGATGAGGGAACAACGTTATTGGGAGATGGTAGAGAATATCCAAAATGAAACCTAAATATTGCCAAGCAACCGGTAAGAGAATCACCACTCCTGCTATGTGCGCTAATTGTTCAAGAAGATGTCCGTGGAGAGGACGAGTAGGGAGAAGGGGGAAGAGATAGATGCCTCACATCTACATTCCCATAGACCCCATAGAATGGCTGGCAAGATGTACTCTGTTCAATGACAAGTTCAACCCTGATGACTGACCCGATAGGGATGTGGAAAGCCTGGAGAATATATTGGAGTTTATCAAGAAGAGAAAGGTAGAGCCAATTATTGAACATAATAACGTACTTGCATTTAAGACAAGGGAGGATAGATGAAAGCAAAAGATAGACAACTCATTCTTGAATCAATTTTTGGCAAGTGGGATTTAATTGCTATGGGATGTAAAAGAAACATGAACATAAAGGATTGCCCTTTATGCCAAGAATATTATAAACAATTATCTGTAGGATATGACAGAAAAACAAGGTATGATAAACAACAGTGTTATGGATGTCCCATTAAAAAATCTACGGGCTTTCCTGATTGTCACAGAACTCTTTATTGGGGATTTTTTAATGCTTTAAATAATAAAGGTAAACTGGATTTTATTGAAAACGAAATAGATTTCCTTATCCTACTATTAGACGAAAAAGACCAGAAGAACATTGAGCAATTACATATAGAATGGGTAAAGAATAGATGACCTTTAACCTCATTAACGCCTTAACCATGCCCCTGGGCGGCTCAACCTTTGGTATAGTACTCTATGTCTCGGGAGTGGTCAGAAAGTGGTGGGCAATCTATGCGGTAGGGGTGATGGTGGGAATATTGACTATTTTGTGTGGGATTATAAAAGGAGAATAAGATGAAATTAGACATTGGCCGATACTCATTAAAAATTATTCCAGAGGATACTACTATAAGTGGATATGGTAATCAAGACGAACGTGATACAGTATTTATTGAAGAAGTCCTCGGACTTAGAAAAGACGGAGATTCCATAAAACTCGTTCGTAAAAATTGCCATGGCTTATCTTGTATAGCTCATTTAGAGACACAAAAGGAGAACTCAAATGACACCGAATGAAATTAAACGAGTAGCAAACATGAGTGAGGAAGAACTTAGCCAGTGGAGAGAGAAATATCCGGTTAAGACGATCGGGGAAATGAACAATAAGGAACTTTGGGAGAGATACCATAAAGTTACCGAATTATGTAATTGGGACGAATTAGAGCCAAGTGGATTTGAGCAGTTTTGCAGAAGACATTGTGTAGCAATACAACAACAATTAATATATGTTGCTTAATCTCTGTAAAAACTAACGAACTTGTCTGAATCCCAATACGAATATAATATTGAGCGGCGGATTGTTACCGGGCTGATTACCAGTACCCAGTTTCTCCAGCAGCTTGAGGAAATTTTTCAGTCTAATTATCTACAGAGTAAGACTGCAAAATTGATCTCTTCCTGGTGCTGGCGATATTACAAAAAATATGAGAAGGCCCCGGGGGAGCATATTCAGGATATCTATTTTGCCGAAACTGATAAACTGGATAAGGAAACAGCAGAGTGGATCGAAGATGTTCTGGAAGACCTGTCCGATGATTTCGATCCTGAGCAATTCAATATTTCCTACCTTTATGACGAGACAGAAAAGTATTTCAAGCAGCGCGCTTTAATTGAATTAAGTGAAACCATAATCCAACAAGCAGAGCAGGGGGATCTTCTTGAAGCTGAGTTATCCGTAGCATCTTTTAGCTTGCCGGAAAAAATCACAGGAAGTGCAATTCATCCCTTAGATGCCGAACCGGATAAATACAGACGCGCTTTCGAATCAGTAAGCTCCCCTTTAATTACGTTCCCCGGGGATCTGGGATCATTTATTAATGATCAGTTGGTCCAGGGCGGATTCGTTGGATTTGTAGGTCCGGATAAGGTGGGAAAAACGTTCTTTATGCTGGAATTGGCGATGCGGGCAGTCATGCAAGGTTCAAATGTTGCCCTATTTGAGGTGGGTGATATGACAGAAGAGGATATGCTTTGTCGCATCGGTATCTATTTAACGAAACGAAGTGATATCCCTTATTACTGCCAAGAATTATATTATCCGGTTCTGGACTGTAAACATAATCAATTAGGACAATGTAAGCGAATAGTCCAGAATCCAAACGCGGTATTTGTAGAGGCTGATTTTGATGAAATCTGGGCAAAGGAATTTGAAGAATATAAACCGCTGATACAAGAGGAGTCCAACTATCGGCATTGCCATTGGGGCTCAACTCATCCGGAACAAAATCAACCTCCTGGATTTCGAGGGGCTCTTTGGTATAAAAAAAGGGAAGCTGTTTCACTGTTGGTTTGGCAGGACGCTGTTAAAGCCGTTGAAAAATTTAAGAAACGATACAGAAGAGAATTAGATTTATTTGTTTATCCAAGCGGGATGCTGCGACCAAAAGACATAAGGAATGAGTTAGATATTTTGAATAAGAAAAAAGGATATATGCCGAGAGTAGTGCTTGTGGATTATCCGGACGTAATGGAAGCGGATGATCATAGGCGTGATCGTCGAGATAAAGTAAATCAGATATGGCAGGCCGGCCGGCGCCTGTCTCAGGAATATCAATGCCTGGTAGTTTATGCAACGCAATCGGATTCTGGAGGCTATTCTAAAAAGCTATTGGATCGAACAAATTTCAGTGAGGACAAACGAAAAAACGCCCACGTGACTGCAATGCTCGGAATGAATCAAACGGATGAAGAGCGAGTAAAGGGAGTATTACGATTAAATAAGATAGTAATTCGCAGGGGGCATTTTGATTCCAGAAAAGTGTGTACTGTCCTTCAGCGGCTGGAAATGGGGCGTCCATTTCTTGGGAGTTTTTTCTAAAAAAGTTCAGATTGCCTTTAAATTTTTACGGATGATTTTGTATAATATAAGAAACAGGAAAATTAAAGGAGAGACAAAATGTCATGCGTTTTTTGTAAAAAAGATGATGGTTCAGAAGATATGTACGTCTGTGCCAATTGCGTGCAAATCCTATCATTCGCTTCAGAAGAGGAACTTCAACGAGTTTACAAATTAGCACTGGCAAAATGGCCGGATAAAGCAGTCGCGTTATTTAATTTAGTTGGCCCAAAAATAACTGGCGTTTCATTTATTCGGAAAAGGAAATTTATCAAGCCACAGAGAACCCTTACCCGAAGAATTATAGGAGAAACAAATGCCTGATGAATATCAGCCCCTCAAGGGAATTTTAACAGAGGATGAGCTTATCAATTTTATTGGGGTCACAAAAAATCAATTATCTGCTCTGCGGCATGCTGGTTTGCCCTTTGTAGCAGTCAATAATCGGGTTCGCCTGTATTTTGAGGATGATTTAATAAAATTCTTTAAAGGACGACTAAAAATTTTAACAGGGTAAAACCGTGCCAAAAACGAGAGAAACAAGGCTTATCTTGCATGAAAACATGGTTAGATTGGTGGTTAATTTTAAAGGTATATAAAGGTATATCTTAAAGGAGAAAAAGGGAATGTTCAATTACACAAAATATTGGATTTAGATTGATTTTACCTTTAAATTTTTACGGGGGATTTTGTATAATATAATATAAGAATAAGGAAAAATGGTAAAAATCAACGGATACATTGTAATTGACGAATCTCCAAAAGTAGTATTGGGTGTGATATTATCTATGCCAAAAGATTTGGGGATTTGGTCATTGGATGCTCTACAAAAGTTTTACATGGCGGCGCATGAATTGGTATGTGATCTATGTGAGGAAAGAAAACTCGACAAAAAGAAATACACGAAATGCGTGCAATTCTCAAGATTTCTTTCTACCTCGCGAACAAGAATCAAATTTTTGCCGAGAGATAGAGAACAAATGCTAACCAGAATCTATAACGAGATATTGCAGGCACATCAGTTAGGCCATTTAACCGGATTTGGGTTTTCTAATAAATTCGGTGATTGATTACGGGGAAATCCAGAAAAACAAACAGTGGTGAACTAAATACAAGTAGATGTAAAAGGAGAAAAATATGAAACGAAAAGCATTAGAACAAGCGGCAGAGGAACTTAACTTTTTTTTGAGACTTGATCCTGCAATTAATGTCAGGATGCCAGCATCAGAATTGGAGGCCAAAGTAATTGAAGCTGCCTCATTATTGGAGCTTGGGGAAGAGGAGCTTTCGCTTTCCCTGGGTACTGATTTGGAACCGGAAGCGTTAAAGGCCCGAAAAGAAAAAGTTACAGCTATTCAAAACACATTGAAAGAACTTGGTGTTGCATTATTTGTCGGCACCAAAACAGAAATTAAACCAAATGAAAAGGGGGAAACTAAAGTGGCAGAAACTCAAACAGAATTACAGGGGAATGCAGCCTTGCTGGAAATGGTTCAGGAAACAAAAAAACTTGCAGATCTGAAAGTGATTGTGAATGAAGAGGATGAATTTGCGCCGCTTCGAGAGTCTTTGGGTGATTATACCGGATTGGCAGGGCCAAAATTGCTCAAAGCAGAAATGTTAAAAATGCTTGGTACGGAAACAACTCCTACTGAAAAGAAAACCAAATCAAAGACGAAGAGCAAATCAAAAGAAAGAGAAATAGTTATCCATTTATTGGTTAAAGAAAACCCAAAGAGAAGCGGAACAAAATCATTTGACAGATTTGCTTTGTACAAGGATGGAATGACAATTCAAGAATATTGTGATGCTGGTGGGGATCGTGGGGACATAAGATGGGATGCTGCACATGAGTTTATCAGTATAGAAGGATAATGCAATTTCCTATTAGCAAACACAAGAGTGGTCTTTATGTTAGACTTGGAACGTATGAGTGCACATTGCCAAGTGAAGTTGTGCGATCATATGGCTGGTTAGACATAAAACATAAATCAGTGTTAGATATTGGTGCTAATATAGGTGCATTTTCAAAATATGCATTGCAACGTGGTGCATCTGTTGTTTGGGCGTTTGAGCCGGATGACAGTAATTTTGCATTGTTGCAAAAAAATGCACCTGAAGCACATTTATATCATGCCGCACTTATAAGCAATAATGATATTGATCATGTTAAGTTCTACAAAACAAAATCTGGCAAAAATCCAGGAAATTATTCCACTGTCCCATTTCGGAATAGAATAGTAACAACAGTACCAGCTATGGGGTTTCAAAAAGTATTGGACAAGTTTCAGCCAGAAATTATTAAAATGGATTGTGAGGGTGCTGAATATGATTTAATGAAATGCACACTTCCAGATTCTGTACAAGAAATTGCAATGGAACTTCATTTAACCAAAATGGAATTTAGACGTGATGTAATACATCTTATTGCTTGTTTTGATACATGGGAAATAGTTATTCCACCAAAATATAATGACAAAAGTTGGACTTGTCTTTTCGGTGTACGGAAAAGACAAAATTCAGTTATAAAATCTATAAAATCTATATTGAACCAATATGGAATTAAAGGAGAATTGAATGACAAAACTAAACAGTGAAATTATGGGAAGGATGCTCACACGAGTTACTCTGAAAGGATTAATTGGAGAGGCACCGTTAATTATTGATGAAGCAGGGAATGGCATTATTCAAGCAATAGATTATAGTGGGTCTTTTGTTGTTTCTTGTCAAGGGAAGGTGATAAATGATGCCATTGATTCTCCAATAGCATTAGGATTATGTAATTTGAAAATGCTTTGTCAATTTTTTCAAGGTGCCAAAGAACAAATTGCATTTGTTGTGAAAGATGAGTGGCTAACATTACGCCATAAAACTGGCAGGGTAAAAACATTACTACAAAGCATTGAAACACTTCCAACTAAAGTTGACAGCCCAGTAACAGTTTCAATGTTTACTGAAAAAAGCACTGCTCAATTTACAATAGATCAACAATTCTTTGATGCACTATCGTATTACGTTGGATTAGTGGGGTCAAACAGTATTGTATTTACTGCCAAGAATGGACAATTAACCATTCGAAGTAATGAACATGATGAACAACAATTTGTGTTCCAAAAAGCGGCACAAGTCGAGCCCAAAACAGCAATGGTGTCTTCAGAATTGTTTACGAACCAATTGATGCCTATATTGGAAGTTGCATTGGCAACAATAACTCCAGAGAATATTCTAACTGTTCATATGGGAGATTCGACTCCACTTGTGGTTGAAGATCCTAATGGGTTTTGGGCATTGATGCCAATTGTAGCATAGTAGAAGGTTGTATTATGAATAATCTTAGGAACTTTATTGGAAGTGAGAACGATCAGGTTGAGCGTTATGCCCAATTGAAAAAGGGATGTGATAAAGAACAAACACGGGACTTAGAAATGCAGTTACTCATTCCTGAAAAAATACAAGTACATATTGGTAGTCAAGTAACAGCAAAAACATCATTAGATGCTCGTACTGTTTGCCTTGTATTTCCAAGCAATGCATCTATTGATTTATTCAAAAAATACTTTAGAGTTAGTACATACAATGGTCAAACGGCACATAAACTTGATCTACTAATTGATTTTTTACAGGCAATTGAAAATGGAGAATTGCTTTATGACCTCAACAAAAAAACATTTACCAGCACTTAATTCTAAAGTTGTAAAAGAAGCAAAACACTGGCTTCGGGCAAATAAAGGTGTATCAGTTGGAAAAGGGTGCTATGATAGTCCACGCATCAGCAGTGAAATTTCAGACTGTTCTATGCCACTAACATTTGACCAGTATAATATGTGTTCCCTCGGATGTATGTATTGTTTTGCTTATGCATTCAAACTGAATAATCCAGCAAATAAAGGAAAATTGCAATTAAAGGCAGTTAATGTCAAAAAATTATTAAGCAATATGGAAGGGAAAAATCCAAATGATGTATTTTACAAGCATTTTTATTCAAAAAGATTTTTGTTACATTGGGGGGGTCTTGCTGACCCATTTTGTAATTTCGAGAAACATAATAAAGTAGGCTTACATCTTATGCGTGGTTTAGGGAGAATGAATTACCCAACACTATTCAGTTTCAAGGGATTTACTATACGTGACAAACATTATATGCATTTGTTAGAGAGATTTGCTGGACAATCTAATTTTGCATTTCAATCTTCTATAGTAACTAATGATGATGAGCTTGCAAAACGTGTAGAGATTGGTGTAGTTCCCACAACTGAACGGCTCAAAACACTAAAAATGTTGAGTGATATGGGTTATTGGACAATATTGAGACTACGACCATTTATTCCAGGTGTAACTGATATTGGTTTGGATGAATTGTTAGATAAGGCATTAGAAACTGGGATCAATGCAATTAGTGTAGAATGGTTTGCTATGGATGGTCGAGCGTCACCCGAAGTAAAAGAGCGGTATGTGTGGTTATCTAAATTAATTGGAACAAAGGATTTAAATGCGTACTATACTAAATTGAGTCCAAGTGAACGTGGTGGGTACAAACGATTAAACAGATTAGTCAAAGAGGTTTACATCAAACAAATATACCAATTTTGTGCTAAAAATGGATTGGTCTGCGGCATCAGTGATCCAGATTTTAAAGAGTTGAACACAAGTGGGTCTTGCTGTGGGATGCCTGATCATTTCCCCAAAAACAAGGAACTTGAGAATTGGACAACATCCCAAATGACATATCATATTAAAGAAGCCAGAAAAACTTACCACATTACCAAGGGGAAAGTATTGTTGCGATTTTCTGATGTGTACAAAGAGAATGAGAGTTATTTGGACAATTGCGCACTTGCAGAAGGACATGTTGGCCTGATTAGTACTCCTAATGCCATACGGAGGAATACTACACAAAGAATGATTTTGCAACGACAATGGAACAACTTAAATAGTCCATCAAATCCAAGGAATTATTTCCATGGTAAAGTTATGCCATGTGCAGATCTTGATGATGATGGAAATTTAATATTTGAATATACACCATCAGATTATGAAGAGCGATGGGAAAAAGAAGGAATTGATTTAACACGGTGAGTTTACAAAGATACATTATACCAGTGAAACGATTAGTATGGCGAGAAGAAAATAAACTTTGGTGTAAATTGCCATATCCAAATCATCCAAATGGATGCCCAAATTTTGGAAAGCGTGTGGGGTGTCCACCAAATTCACCGAATGCAGATGAGTTCTTTGACTTGACAAAGCCTTTGTATTTAGTGCATGGGGAGTTTGATTTAAAGGGACATATGAAACATATGTTACAAAAGCATCCAAAATGGTCAGAACGGCAATTACGGAATGTGCTTTATTGGCAAAAACGATCTAAAAGACAAATGAAACAACGGATGCATTTAGCAATGGCATTATTAAAAATGAATGCTTACCACACATTCCCTGAAGCATTGGGAATAAATATGTACGCTACAGCAGCACTTTCTGGATTAAAATATGAACGAATAAAAGACGTAACTATATGTAGACACACAGCATTGATAGGGAGTACTTTACACAAGGTGATTACTTAAATGCAAATATTTATTCCATCACATGCACGTGCAAATATACAATCAACTATTAAATTTATTCCACCAAAGTGGCTGAAACGAACACAATTGGTGATCCATCCAAGTGAATATGATGAATATAGCAAGCATCATCTATCAACTTTATTACTTGTTACAAATGAAGACACATATGGAATTGCAAGAACACGGCAATGGATTATTGACAACGCAAAAAGTAAATATGTCCTAATGTTTGATGATGACATGGAATTTTCAAAAAGAAATGAAGAAGGAAAATTAAGAAAATCTGATTTAAATGATGTTGATGACATGATCAAACTCTTGTCTATATGGTTACGAGAAGACAAATTTGCACACGTTGGAATTAGTCCAAGAGCGGGAAATAATTATGTTAAAGGGGATTATACAGAAATAGCAAGAATGAATAATGCATATGGATTTAATATATCTGTGCTTAAAAAGCATAATATTTGTTTTGATCATTTAAAAGTTATGGAAGATTTTGATGTCACACTTTCCTTGTTGGAGGCAGGATATCCAAACAGAGTTACATATAAATATGCATGGGGACAAAAAAAGAGTGGAGATGTTGGAGGTTGTTCAACATATCGAACAAGTGGAGTTCAACGACAAGCAGCAATCCAACTTTGTCAACGACATCCAAAATCAGTAAAAGTTGTTGGGAAAAAGACTAAAACTGCTTGGGGTGGTGGTATTGGAAATACACGCACTGATGTGTGCATTAATTGGAAAATTGCATATAATCCAAAACGAGGAACGAATGAAAAAGCAAGGATTCTTTTGGCCACAAGCAAATAAAAGGGGTGTGGCAACAACAATTTGTGGCAAACAATTATCCTGCGCATCCTGTGGAATGTATCGAGATGTATTAAGCCCAAAGATAAAGCCTTACGGCGACTTCGAAAAAGAAATAATGATGATCGGATTAGGTCCTGGAGAAACTGAAGATCGAAAAGGAAAGCCTTGGCAAGGAAAAGCCGGGAACCTACTAAAAGACTCTTTTGCTGGGTTAGGAATTAATCTATTCAGAGATGCGATTAGTTTAAATGCAGTAAATTGTCGTCCAGTGGATGAAGATGGAAATAATCGAACGCCAACTGATTATGAAATTGCCTGTTGTAGAAAATATGTATTAAAAGCAATCGAACAGTATAGACCAAAGTTAATTATCCTTGCCGGAAGGGAAGCTGTAAAATCTATCATAGGACATCGATGGAAGAAAGACCTTGGGGGTATTTCAAAATGGGTAGGCTGGGCAATTCCAGATAGAGATTTCGGTTGTTGGATTTGTCCGGTATTTCATCCATCCTATGTTATGCGAATGGAAAAATCCATACCGGCCATTAAAACGATATTTCTTCAAGATTTACAGAATGCATTGGCACATTTGGATCAACCATTTCCGCATTACAAAGATGAAAAAGGATTAGTTCAAATTGTGCAGGCAGAAGATCAATTATCCTCTATACTGGATTCGTTAAATGCTGGGGAATCAGATTTACTTTCCATAGACTTTGAAACAACTGGACTAAAGCCCCATGCCAAGGAGCATAGAGTAGTCTGCATGTCAATTGCTCCGACCACTGATTCCTGCTATGTATTTATGACTCCACAGAACCGGATATTAAGGGAGAAAATTCGTAAACTATTCACTAATCCAAATATTGATAAAACAGCACATAATATTCCATTTGAAGAAACCTGGTCAGAAGTACGATTACATACTCCTATCATGCCTTGGCGACATTGTTCGCTTCAGGCTGCACATATACTTAATAATCGTCCGGGGATAACATCTCTTAAATTTCAATCGTACGTTCATTTTGGATTGTGTGATTATGATTCCCATATTTCTCCATATTTAGAAGCAACTAATTCAAAAAATGCTAACGCAAAGAATAAAATATTTGAGTTTATAAAGCGATATGGGCCAAATGAATTATTAACTTACTGTGGGCTGGATACCTTGTTGCAGCGTAGATTGGCCTTAAAGCAAATGGAACAAATGGGGTTCTACAATGAATAATTTAAGACTATATCAAGGCGACTGTTTAGAGATTTTACCCGATATACCGGACGGGTCGGTTGAAACAGTGATAACAGATCCCCCATTCAATGCAGGTAAATCATTCGATAATGATAACTTTACACCACTTGACTTTCGTGCTTTTTGCAATCGCCTTGTCTTGGAATTATACAGGATTAAACCGTTGAATATACTCATTGAAGTTAGCAAGTCTGATATAATTATAAGGCAAGAAATGGAAAGATACTTTGAGTTTAAATATTCAATTTGCCTAAATTATACAAACTCAATGAGAAATGGAGTGGTCGGTTATGCTAACTTCGGGTTGGTTCTGTGGTTTGCAAATGGTGGAAAGTGCTGTAAGCGATATAAGGACAGACTTGATAGCGCACTCCACAACACAAAAAATGAATTTACTCATCCATCACCGAAAGAAATAACCCATTATCAGAAACTTGTCGAAATGTTTTCATATGAAAGGAATACAGTACTTGACCCATTTATGGGTAGTGGCACAACAGGTGTAGCGTGTAAGAACTTGAATAGGGATTTCATCGGCATAGAGAAAGACCCTGAGTATTTCAAGATAGCAAAAGAACGAATTGAAAACCACCGAATAACTGGTAAAATACTAAAAAGGTTTTTCTAAAAATATGAGCACTTCCAGAATTCATAATGATGCAATCGGATGCAGAAAATTGATACTTTTAATGATCGAGCAGGCACTTGAGGACATAAAAGTTAGGCGAAGTTCCACTTCATATCTTATGGATTGGCATCACGCATATAAATGGATAATCAGTGATTCCTTTGCATATTGGTGTGAGATGATTGATTGGGATTATAAAACGATCAGAAAGCAAGTAAAGAAAGAAGTTGATAGAATATAAGGAGATGTATAAGGTGAACTAATTTTGTTGGCTATCGGACTAAGAGCCTGGGTATGCACGGGACCGAAACGGCACGGACAAAGCCAAGCCTGGAATTATGTATTGTGAGGTCAAAACTACCCGGCGCATTCTGTGCGGTGGCTATCGGGGATGTTCAACAAATTTTAAACAAACAAGAGAAATTTAATCAATGCAAATAACAGTTATTATAAATATTGAAAAATAATGAATCATCTTGATTTATTTTCAGGCATCGGTGGGTTTCATCTTGCTGGTGAAATGGTATGGGGAAAAGACTTTAATACCATTTGTCACATTGAAATTGACCCATTTTGTCAAAAAGTACTCAAGAAACATTGGCCTCATGTGCCGATATATGGTGATATAAGGACATATAAACATGACAAAACAAAAATCGATCTTCTTACCGGAGGATTTCCTTGTCAGCCATTCAGTTGTGCCGGGAAGCGAAAAGGCAAGGAAGATGACCGTTATCTCTGGCCGGCGATGCTTGAGATTATTAAATCAACAAAACCCACCTGGGTTATTGGTGAAAATGTGTCTGGAATCAAATCAATGGAATTCGACCATAAGATTATTAAAATGGAAAATTCGAAAGATTTATTCAAAAAGACAAAAATGGTTCAAATTCAACGAGTTAACATCCTCTCAAAAATTATTGAAGATTTGGAAAATATCGGATATGAACTCCCAAAAACCAAAACAGGAGTTCCAATCGTTTTTATTATTCCAGCTTGCAGTGTCGATGCCCTGCACAGAAGAGACAGAGTGTGGATTATTGCCTACTCCAACAGCAAATGCATTAATAAGTCAATGGGCAACAGCAGAATATTTAAACAATGGTCACACAAAGAGAAAATCGGGCACATCGATAGGATCAAATTTATCATGGACTGTAACGAAGTGGCACCTTCAAAATGGAGGAGTGAGAGATATCAATTTAATCCCAGACCCATTCTTATACGAAACGATGATGGGATACCCAACAGGGTGGACCGACTTAGAGCATTAGGCAATGCAATAGTGCCTCAATGTGTTGTACCTATAATGCAAGCAATTAAGGAAATAGAAGATCAATGCAAATAACAGCTACAACAAAAGACGCATACGAACTCATGCATAGAGGATGTCTGGCATTACAAAAGGCCAGTCAAAATGGTATGCGGATAGATACGGAATATTGCAAGCAAAAAATTACCGAACTAAATGGTATAGTTGAAAAGCATTATACTCGATTTTGGAAAACGAAAACAGGATTATTATGGAATAAAATATATAAGGATAAGCGAAATCTAAACTCTGATCCTCAATTGCGGAATATACTATTCAAAAAATTAAAATTAAAATCCACGAAACTTACCAGCAAGGAAAATCAATCAGTGGATTATGAAGTACTGTCAATTTTAGCAAAAGAAGTCCCCGAAATACGGCATATATTGAAAATACGAAAATATGATAAGGCAAAAAATACTTATTTAAAAGGATTATTAAGGGAACAAGTGGACGGGATATTACATCCATTTTTTCCAACACATTTAGTAGTTACTTTTCGTTCCAGTTCCAGATCAATTAACTTTCATAATCAGCCAAAGCGGGATAAGGAATTCAAAAAGATAGTTCGATCTGCTATCTATCCAAGGCCTGGGCATCAATTAGGAGCTGCGGATTTCTCAGGCGTGGAAGTGTCCATAGCAGGATGCTATACAGAAGATGATCGATTAATCTATGACATAATTCACGGGGATATGCATCGAGATATGGCACAAGAGCTATACATGGTTGATGAAATTGATAAGCATCATTCCGGGGAAAATAATCTACGTCAAGGCGGTAAGAATAGTTTTGTATTCCCGGAATTCTATGGGGACTATTGGAGAAATTGTGCGGCTGGCTTATTAAAATGGGCAGAAATTAGTTCATTAAGAGATGGAACCCCAGCGCTTATTCATCTTCAAAATAAAAGATTAATCAAATTAGATAAGAATGGAGTGATCAAGAACTCGGATAAGTTTGAGGATCACGTAAGAAAAATAGAAGATGATTTCTGGAATGTCCGATACAAAAAATATCAGGCATGGAAAAATACGCAATGGAAGAAATATACAAGACAGGGATATATTGATTCATTAACCGGGTTTCGTTACAGTGGAGTAATGGGGCCAAAAGAGCTTAATAATTACCCTATTCAAGGAAGCGCGTTCCATTGTTTATTATGGGCGTTTATTGAGACGACGGAACGAATAAAAGACTGGGATACTTTTCTCATCGGGCAAATTCATGATGAAGCAGTTGCTGATATTGCTCCAACAGAATGCTCCGCTTTTTTTAAATTGATTCAGCAAATTGCATGTGCAGAACTATTAAAAGCTTGGAAATGGATTATTGTCCCGCTTAAAATTGAGGCAGAAGTTGCACCGGTAGATAGTCCCTGGAATGAGTTAACTGATTATGAATTATAGGAAGAGATCCCTTTAAATTTTTAAGGGCAAAATTGTATAATATAATAAATGGGAGAAATAATTATGAAAATACCTGGCCATATGTCATCTCAACATTATGAAAGATTACTGACAAGAATTAGATCCGT